>MDTB01164990.1_pt1 | contig 22395 bp, 24 predicted proteins | sample 811161 | NCBI WGS metagenome assembly MDTB01 (sample SAMN05326650, study PRJNA326480) | marine metagenome | isolation source: seawater | place: Mediterranean Sea | collected 2009 | reverse complement strand
GATGGGAAAAGGTTAAAGAGGATAAACGAATTTTATCATCAGCACGTTTGTATATTGCTTCATCAAATCCATAAGCACCACCAACGATAAAAATTAGTCGTTTGATTCCGGACAAGGTTCTTTTTTCAAACCATTTTGAGAATTCAACGGAGCTAAAATCTTTGCCATTTTCATCCAGTAATACAACTTGATCTGTTGGATTTAATTGCTTTAAAATGAACTGCGCTTCTTTTTTTTTAACCTCATTTGGTGAGATCTTTTGAGAAACTTTTAAATCAACTATGTCAATTCTTTCGAATTTCATATAATGCTTCAGTCTATTTTGATACTCAAGTTCACCCTCCCTTAAATAAGATGCAGATGTCTTTCCAACCGTGATTAGCTTCACGTTCATCAATCAACAGCTTCTACCTTAAGGACTTCAGGCGCAGCAACTTTTAGTGCCTCTTCTAAACCCGCCCGGAGGGTCATATGACTCATTGAGCAATCTACGCATGACCCTAAAAGCTTAACCTTGACAACCCCAGCGTCTGTAAGCTCAATAAATTCCAAATCTCCCCCATCTTCATGCATAAATGGACGCAGCTGTTCAATGGCTTGTTCAATCTTATAGAGGGTTTGCTCCTTATTTGTCATTTGATACTAAGTTAGTAAGTAATTTAACTTGAACCTCAAATTCTGAAATTACATTAGAAATTGCGTCAAACCCTAATCCGTTTTCCTGATAAACAGCAGGTCTTCCTATATCACCTGATTCGCATACACTTTGAATCAAAGGAAGCTGACCTAAAAATGGAATTCCAATACCATTGGCTAAATTTTTTGCACCATCTCGTCCAAATATATAATACTTATTATCGGGCAATTCAGCGGGGGTAAACCATGACATATTTTCCACCAATCCAATTATAGGGACTTTAACATTGTCCATCTTAAACATATTAACGCCTCTTCGCGCATCTGCCAATGCGACTTCTTGAGGTGTGCTCACGATGACAACTCCATCCAAAGGAATCGATTGAATTAAAGAAAGATGTATATCTCCAGTACCAGGTGGTAAATCCACAAAAAGATAATCCAACTCTCCCCAATGTGCATCATTGAACATCTGAAGTAATGCTTTGGAGGCCATTGGGCCTCGCCATACCACAGCATTTTCTTTATCCGTAAAAAACCCAATAGATAAAATCTTTACACCTTGAGAAAGGATTGGCTCAATTTTAGAATCACCATCCACCTCAATCATCTTTGGTCGTTCTCCGACCAAATCAAACATTGTTGGCATAGACGGCCCATATATATCAGCATCTACAATTCCGACCTTAAATCCTTTTTGAGCCAAGCCGCCAGCAATATTTGCTGTTACAGTTGATTTCCCGACACCTCCTTTACCCGAGGCGATCGCAATTATTTTTTTAACACTTGGTAAGATTTTACGATGAACCTCATTGAGTTCTGTAGATTTTTGTTTTACGGAACAAAAGATTTTTATCTCTTTGCCCAAACGGGAACTTAAATTAAAATTCACGGCTTCCTTCATTCGATTTCTTGCATGCATAGCAGGATTCGAAATATGCACAGTTAAATGGATTTCATTTTCTTCAATTCTTAGATCTTCTACTAAGTTTAGTGAAATGATATCTTTTTTGAGCTCGGGCTCAACGATATTAGAAAGAATCTCTAGTACTTTTTCCCTTTCAATCATTGAATACTATTTAAAATTTTGAATGATAAAAATGATTTTACAATGAAATCAATAACTTTTTTAGAATCACCTTCCTCTTGATTGGTGAACTCATAATAAACCCCGTTCAAATATTTAACCCCATAGATATGATAGGTCGTCTGTTGATTCGGGGCGGCTTTGAGCTCGCGCTTGTACAAAATATAGTCTGAAGACTCTTCTATGATTTCGATATTAAAAATATCTTTCGTATTTATTCTCCTAAGAAACTCGGGCATTAGGTATTGATAATCCCCATAATCTTCTATCAAAACATTAAAGTGACGCCCAACATTGATGTGCCACTTAAAGCCTCCTTCATCGTGTAATATTTTCGGAGCAAATGAAGCCCCTATACCGGCTGTTTCATTGGGTATCATGATACTTGCAGGAATGCCGACAGAATCGAGGTTCATCTCTCGGAATTGATAATAATCAATTTGCACCTTTTCTTCATTGCCCTCAACGCGTCCTTCAGAACATGAAAAAACCAAAGATAGAACCAATAAAAAAGAGATTTTTAATTTCATAAAACACCGCTTCAAAGATACCATTTTCATTGGTTTTTTACATCTTTAAGATATGAATAAAACGTACGCCATTTTAGGGGCAATTTTAATTTGTTTGGGAATCATACTTGGGGCTTTTGGCGCTCATAGTTTGAAAGATATCTTAACGCTCGATGAGCTCAACTCGTTTGAGGTCGGTGTCCGCTATCAAATGTATCATGGAATAACGATGCTGATATTAGGATTAAATGCAAAACAAATCTCATTAAACTTAAATTATTTTTTGGGCTTCACCATAGGTACAATTCTATTTTCGTTCTCTATTTACGCGCTTTGTGCGGACAGAGCAATAGGGATAGATTTGTCTTTCCTCGGTCCAGTCACACCCATTGGAGGTGGGATTTTAATTTTAACTTGGATTTACCTAATTATTCAGATTTCAAAAGCAAAAACCAATAATTAGCCTATTTTTTTCAAATACTTTTGAATATACTTTCCGAAAACATCAAATTCGATATTGACCTTTGTACCGGCCTGAAATTCATTGAAATTTGTGTGCTCATAGGTGTAAGGAATGATACAAACAGAAAAAACATCATCTAAACTATCCACGACTGTAAGGCTTGTGCCGTTAATGGTAATTGAACCTTTTTCTACCGTTTGATGGTCTGCCTTGTATCGAAAAGTATACTTCCAGCTCCCGTCCAAATCTAAAACCTCAATGCAAGTCGCTATGCAGTCAACATGGCCTTGAACAATATGGCCATCAAAACGTCCATCTGCTTTCATACAACGCTCAAGATTTATGCGCGTTCCAATCACCCAATCCTCAAGGTTTGTTTTATCCAATGTCTCCTGAATAGCAGTGACCTTATATTCCTTATCACTTTGTTCCACGACCGTTAAGCAGCAGCCATTGTGCGCAAGACTCTGGTCAACTTTTAAATGTCCAGCCATTTTTGCCCTCAAAGTGAAATGCACATTGGATTTCTCTCTTTCAATGGCCGTAACCTCGCCTATTTCTTCAATAATTCCTGTAAACATGATAATCTCATTTTAATCCAATGATTGATAAATTTAATCAAAAGAGCTAAACACCTGCCGTTTACAAAGTGTTCAACATGTACAATACATAGTTTTTCAAATAAGGAACCTCAACCTTATAATACTGCTGATAATCTGGATGAATCACAACTAAAAACATCTTAGAAACTTCGAGCCCATAGTTTTTCTCTAATATGAACCGATAAAGGCTTTGCTGCAAGCAATAATGATTGTAGCTAGTATCATCTATATTGGCTAATTTACCTATACCTCGTTTGCCCCATTTGTCAGTCTCAATGGGTTTCTCATTTACTGGATTAATAACTTTTTTACTACGTTTCCAATCATACAGCTCCAATTTACCCTCATTTTTAGCAACAAAATCTATTGTTCCTGCAAGACCAAATTCTTCATCGAAAATGCGCCATTCACACCTGTAAGGTTCTAAAAACGAATGGTCTTTTGCAAAATCGTCAAAAAATGAAAATTCCTCCGTTGGATTGTATTCATCTCCCAAATAAAAATTTTCTATTTGCTCATGTAAAATGGTACCCTTATCCGCTGCTTCTTTTCCTTTTTCATTCCATTTGGTAACAATCTCATCCACAGACATCCCATAAAGCGGGTTACTTGGACGAAGTTTGCGCGCAGCTCCGAAAGCATCAAATTCGGGAAAGAACTTTCTAATTAATGAACTCGCGGACGGAACAGGTATCCCATCAATAAAATATTTATGTTGCTCTGCATTGAATTGAATCCTTTGATCTCGAATATGTCTATTTCTATGGTCTTTTATAAATTCCATATAACCTGAAAAACTTGCTACAACGGCTTTCTCCTCATAAATCTCCTGCGCATTTAAAGAACGATCAAGTTCATTATTAGGCTTTGGTAAAGCGGGCAATTCTCGCTCTATATATGTCTCTCTGTATGAAGATTTCTCCCATTTTTGTGCCTGAACAAGGTCCCATAAAGGATCATCTTTGATTCTTGAATAATTCAAAAATGATAATGGAACCTCAAAATTAGTGTCGATTTGGCTCATAAGTTCAGCAACATACCTCAAACAACCTTCAATATTTCGATGCACTTGGATTTCAGAAAAACGAATTACGACCCATCCTCTATCTAAAAAATAGTCATCACGAAGAATATCCTCTCCTATACAATGTTTTGCCTCTCTTGAAAAAAATGAATAGGGCGCATCAACTTCAATATTGATTCGGATACCAGCGTCTTTTCTATGGATAAGAGCCAAGTCTAGGTCGAAAGGCCTATTTACCCCGCCCGTATTTATACGCACATCGCATGATACAATATAGTCTCGGCTAAAAAACTGCTCTAATTCATATTTAAACTTAGAGAAATCGGCATTGCTTTGTATATACTTATCAAACCGATGAGAACGGACAATCGTTCCTTTTTTTGGAATTCTACATATTGGATAATTGGCGGAATCTTGAACGAATAAGGCGTCATAACAGACTCGGTTATCAGTCAACTTGGCTCAGTTTTAACATATTTGAGCTCCCCAAATCTTCGAGAGGAATAGAGGCAATATTGATGAATAAATCTCCTTTTTTTAGATAAGCCTCTGAAATCATAAAATCTTTGATGTCGGAAATTGTATGGTCCGTGCTTATTTGCTTATTGTAATAGAAAGCGCGCACCCCCCAAACAAGATTGAGCTGTGTCAATATTTTTCTATTGCTTGTAAAAATATAAATACCTGCCCTTGGTCTTTGAGAAGCTATTTTATATGCTGTATATCCTGAAAAAGACATCGTTATTATTGCATCTACCTCAACCCGCTGGGCCAACCTACAAGCATTGTAACAAATTGAGTCAGAAATAAACCGCTCTTGGTTTTTTTGTGCTGGCTGCTCTTTGGAATATATTTTCTCATCTAATTCCATCTCTTTGATAATTTTAGACATGGCATTAATTACTTCTACGGGATAATTACCGACAGAGGTCTCACCTGAAAGCATAACAGCATCTGCACCATCTAGAACAGCATTGGCAACATCATTCACCTCGGCTCTTGTCGGTGTCATTTGTGTAATCATTGATTCCATCATTTGGGTTGCCACAATCACTGGCTTCGCATATCGAATTCCTTTGTTAATTAACATTTTCTGGGTCAAAGGAACATTTTGATATGGAATCTCAACTCCCAAATCTCCACGCGCAACCATCAATCCATCGGAAACTTCAACGATTTCATCAATACAAGCTAAGGCTTCAGGTTTTTCAATCTTTGCAATGACTCTAGCCTTTCCACCTTGCGTTGAAATCCGCTGCTTCAAATCAACAATATCTTCAGCGGTCCTAACAAAAGACAATCCAATCCAATCCACATCCTGGGCAATGGCAAAATCTAAATCACTTTCATCTTTCTGAGTTAAACTCGGCATAGATATTTTTGTGTTGGGGAAATTCACTCCTTTCTTTGAAGATAAGACACCTCCCTGTATGACCTTACAGACAATCTTCGCTTTCCCATCTGTACTTTCTACCTCAAGCATCAACTTACCATCATCTAAGAGGATTGACTCTCCTCGTTGAACATCTTGAGGAAGTCCCGCATAATTAATAGAAAATGAATCTTTGGAGCCAAGAACGTCAATGGTTTGAATTAAGATACTTGCTCCTACCTCCAACTCTACTCCGCCCTCCTGCATCTCACCTGTCCGAATCTTAGGACCTTGCAGATCGGCCAAAACAGCAACATTGGTATTCAATTCTTCATTTAGCTCTCTTACAGACTCAATCACTTTCGCATGATCTGAATACGAACCATGAGAAAAATTAATTCTACAAACATTCATACCGGAAGAAATCATCTCCTTGAGAATGTCTTTTGAAGCTGAAGATGGGCCAATTGTGGCTACTATTTTAGTTCTTTTCATCCTAGTCGTTTAGGTATTCGGAAAATTCAAATTCTGAGCTTGAAAAGGAAAAAACAGCAATTACGCCTCTGATTTTTCTCAAATCAAGAATTAAATCTTCAATGTCGTAAATAAAATTGTCTCGCAAAACTAAAAAGAAATCTAATCTATCTCGATCACTAAACAAGGTTGAACCCTTTTGCTTATTTTTCACCAAAAAAAACTTGGACATATCCTCCTCAGAGACGTATGAATAATAATCGTAATCAACTGTTTTCTTGGACTTATCTGGTATAGAAAAGTAGGTCCCCTCAACGGAACGCTCGAATTTTAAATTTAATTTAGAATTCAGTTCCCAGGCAAGACGATAATCTCCCAATGCAGTGGACAAGCCCAAAATTGGAAACTCTATTTCATTATCAATTTCTAGCTTTATTTTTTTAACGCGAGACATAGAAACAAAACTAAGCATTAATAGATTAATGCATCAATAGTAATCGTGAACAATGTGTGACAAAATCGAAAATATAAAATAAGGTATCGTTTATATGAATAAAACATCTATTATTTCTTACTTTTGTCCCATCCAATTGAAGATAAAAATGAAATCATTCAGTGCCCTTTGTCTTTCTCTCATCCTTGTCATTTCAATATCCGCTCAGCCAGAGAAGGCGATATCAAATAAGGACACATATAACTGGATGTTTGGAACATCTTGGATTCTGACAGATGATGATGGTGAATCTTTTAACCCATTCTTATTTGAAAACCTTCATGGTCATTTGTTCCCGACTCAACTGATCATTGATAAATATATTTATAATGGTTGGAGCGCAGAGTGTGCATTGACCTACTCAAAATATAACCCAGAAAAAATAACAAATGGTTCGACGGATATTTCAGGAAGTATGTTCTCGATGGATTTCAACGGAAAATATTCACTCTACAAATTGCTCAATAGCGGAGTAATTGACCCTTATGTGACTTCTGGTCTTGGCGTATCCCTGAGAAACAATAACGATACAATGGCGAGAGCATTGAGTCCTACATTTAATTTTGGTCTAGGATTGAACTTTTGGATTACAAAACAAATTGGTCTTCAGCTTCGGAGCACAGCAAAAATTGGCTTAACTGACTTTTTTAAATCATCTGATTACATGCAACACAACATTGGCTTAGTGTTCAGGTTTGAGCAACTCGAAAAATCAGACAATAGCTTTAATAAGTCGAAGTACAAAGTTTCCAAAAAGAGAAAGAAAATAAAATACGGAGGAAAAAAGAAAGGTCGAAAAGACACCTAGTTTTTTACGCCAAATTTCTTGATTGTTTTTTGTTTTTCTGTAACTAGACCAAAAGTGTACCCCCCATTTTCTAATTGCTTAGTATCATACCTTAGGATGTGACCTCCAGAATCAAATTCTTTATTCGCGAGCTCAACAACAATTTTGTCATTTGACCAAATACAAAAATGAACCTCAATGGTTTCGGGACATTGAAAGTAAAATTCAACCTCTCCATTGACTTCGTAAGTTTCTGTACTGTACAAGGTACAGAACTCTTCCAAGCGAACACGGTCATTGCTCAATCTTCGAATCAAAAAACGATAAGCGATTATAATCAAAAGAATAAATAGTGTAATATAAAGAATCGAAATAAGTTCCATTTATAAAGAAATTATACCATCAATGGCTGAGGCTTTTTTGTAAATACTAATTATTTCATCCGCTGATAGCATCACCTGCTTTGCGCTCATCGAGATGAATTTCCCACTGGAAGAAGGTTTCATTTGCACCTGCGTATCAGATGAATATAAAGCACTGACACGAGCTACATTATCATTCTTGTTTGGAACGATAAATTTGAAAAAATAAACCTGAGGGAAATCAGTTTGTTCCAACTGCATTTTGAGGCTTTCAAATTCTTCCATGCACAAAATTAATTCTTATTTGTTGAACTTCTATGTTCATTATAAAGAACATTAAAATTGAAAAGCTATTTTTGCACCATGAATTGGCTCTTACTAACGCTCTCTTTGACCCTAATGCATTGCTGTATAGGGCAAAAAACAATAGAAGCTAAAAGAATAAAGCAAAATATCATATTAGATGCCAATTTTGGTGAACATGCATGGCATAATGCAAATTGGACAACAGGTTTCACACAACTCAAACCAGTCCCAGGTAATAAACCCTCAAAACCAACAGAAGTAGCTATTCTTTACGACCAAGAGGCGCTTTACGTCGGGGTAAAATGCTTTGATCATCCAGATTCAGTTTCACGCGTTTTATCCGCAAGAGATGACTTCAATCCAAACCTAGATGTGTTCGCAATTTTCATTGATACGTACAATGATCGGCAGAATGGATTTTCATTCGGAATCACAAGCCGAGGTGTACAGATCGATTCAAAAATATTTGATGGTGAGTATAATGAGCTTCTCAACCTTGTTTGGCGAAGTAAAACCAAAATAAACGCTGAAGGTTGGTTCGCTGAGCTTAAGATTCCATATTCAGCGCTTCGGTTCCCAAATTCAAGTATACAAGATTGGAACATTAATTTTGGACGACAAATCAGCCGACTTCGAGAGGAAAATACTTGGAACCCGGTGAATCCAGATTTGGAAAACTATTTATTAGAAAGTGGAAAAGTAAAAGGAGTCAACAATATCTCTCCACCATTAAGACTCGCCTTCATACCCTTTCTTTCAAGTTATGTTAACTTCTCAAAAGACTCGGAAACGTTATCTTCTTTCAATGGGGGAATGGATATCAAATATGGCATCAATGAAGCTTTTACACTTGATGTTACATTACTTCCGGATTTTGGGCAAGTTGTTTTTGACAATCAAGTTTTGAATATTAGTCCATTTGAAATAGAATTCAATGAAAACAGACAATTTTTTACAGAAGGAACAGAACTTTTTACAAAATCAGAGCTTTTTTATAGCAGACGTATTGGAGTGCAAACACCGTCAAGGGTCTATGAAAGTCAATTGAACAATAATGAATACCTAGAAGAAATTCCTAATTCGGTGCCCTTAATCAATGCAAGTAAAGTCTCTGGACGGCTTAATAACGGACTAGGAATAGCGGTATTCAATGGAATTACCGCTGCACAAACAGGAAAGGCAATTGATAGTGAAACAAATACAGAGCGGAACTTTACAATTAGCCCATTAAGCAATTATAATGTATTGGTTTTGGACCAAAACCTAAAAAACAATAGCTTTTTGACCTTTACGAATACGAATGTATGGCGTTCTGGAGACTTCTACGATGCCAATGTATCGGGACTGAAGGCAAGCTTCAACACTAAAAACAATGACTATTATATCTCTGGACAGGGAGTTTTGTCAGCTATTCTAGAAAGCACAGAAACCTCATTGGGTCATACCTGGGGAATAGAAACTGGGAAACAAAGAGGGGATTTTACATTTCGTGCGGAATACTATGAAGAGTCTGATACTTATGACCCAAATGATCTTGGCTTTTTAAGAGCAAATAATAGCCGGGTTGCAGAAGCAAATATCGGTTATCGAAATTTTAAACCAAACTTCTGGAATTTAAACAAGTTTCAAAGTAACTTTTCAGTTAATTATGAACGGCTGTATGCGCCCAACCTTTTTGGAGGCGCTTTCTGGAACGGTAGAGCAGTAATGGTTTCTAAATCATTTAACGCTTGGGGAATTAACTTCAATGGTGCCTTAATGGAGAACAATGACTTTTTTGAACCGAGAGGACAAAATATTGGAGAATATAAATATATAAGGCCTATATGGACCAATATGGGTGCATGGTTCTCGTCAAACTACCAAAAGAGAATTGCGGTAGACGCACGCGTGGGATATGTTGATGTGCAAAGAGGAGATTGGCGGGAGTGGAATTACAATCTTGAATTTCGATTTAGATTAAGCAATCAGCTATTTTTAATTCATGAATGGGAACAAAAATTCCAATTTAATAGCGAGGGTTATGCTGTAGATTTTGGTGACCCCATTGATTCATTTGACGGTATCCTATTTGGAAATCGAGATCGACTTACCAATGAACAATCACTTGGTATTGATTATACAATCACGAATCGATTGGGAATGACATTTAGGTTAAGACACTACAATGCGAAAATAAAATACAATAGCTTTTATGAATTGTTAGACAACGGATTACTGAATCCTTTAGAAGATTATTCAGGAAATGATAACACTGGGATGTCTGCCTATGACATCAACTATAATGCATTTACGATTGATATGCTGCTTAGATGGGTATTCCTTCCCGGAAGTGAGTTGAATTTCGTTTGGAAGAATTCTATTTTCACCGCCAATTCTAGTGTGAATGAACGCTATTGGGAAACTTTGAATAACACACTCCAGAATGGCCCAATCAACACGTTGTCATTAAAAGTTATTTATTGGTTAGACAGCCAATATCTTAAGAAAAAAACTATCTCAGGCATTTAAAATAATCGAAAGGCTCCTTACATGTGCTGCATTGATAGTGCGCCTTACATGCAGTACTTCCAAATTGACTCACAAGCTTTGTATCCGACGAGTTACACTTAGGACAAGGAACAACAAGCGGATCTGCAAACAAAACAGACTTATCCACCTCATCTTGAGGGGGAGCGATACCGTAAGCTTTAAGCTTTTTTTTACCTATTTCAGACATCCAATCTGTAGTCCATGCTGGTGCGATAGACGTATGTATTTCGTATGATGAAATCGCCTCTTTTTTCAACTTTAACTCAATATCCTTCTCGATGGTCTGCATCGCAGGACATCCGGTGTAAGTAGGTGTTATTGTGATACTCACGTGGTCTTTAACAACTTGAACACCGCGTACTATTCCAAGGTCAACTATAGATAAAACGGGTACTTCAGGATCAAAAACATCCTCTAAATGCTCCCATATTTTAGATTCATTTACCATTCCATGTTTGGATAGGTTCTCTGCATGTATTGCATTTCTGCTAGTAAATAGCCCATATGTTCAGAGTGTCTTCCTTCTCGACCTCCTTGAAATTTCCACTTGTTTTTAGGTAGTAATAAGGTGGCTTCTTCAAATACATCATGGAGTGTTTTTTCCCAGATAGGAAAGATAGAGTTAGCTGCAGGGATAATTCCTTGAGCAATCAATAGTTCATCGACTTCATTCTCAAAAAACAATTCATACGCATATCTCAAAAGCGCTTCTAATGAGTTTTGAATTCTTTGATGAGACTCCTGCGTTCCGTCACCAAGTCGAATGATCCATTCTGAGGAATGCCTCAGGTGATATTTTGTTTCTTTTAGCGCTTTTTCTGCAATTCCTGCAAGCCGCTTATCAGTTGAATCTAAAAGCTGCTCTAAAAGCGGCTTTCTATATGCGTCAAATAAGAATTGACGCATAATTGTATCTCCAAAATGTCCATTTGGTTGCTCAACTAATAAGGCATTAACATATTCTTTTTCAATTCTCAGATAAGCAAGTTCGTCGTTTGTCTTTTTTTCAGGCGCTGATTCACCAGCATACTCGAGCAATAAGGTCGCCTGACCTATTAAATCTAATGAAATGTTGGTCAATGCAATATCTTCTTCAAGTATTGGTCCGTGACCACACAATTCTGATAGTCTTTGACCTAAAATTAAACTATCATCTCCCATTCTTAGGAGGTATTTATACAAAGCTTGTTTTTCTGTCATTGCTTACATATGTGAAATCCCATCCGGGACATCGTAAAAAGTTGGGTGTCGATAAACCTTTGATTGCGATGGCTCAAAAAGTGAATCCTCATTGTTTGGATCTGAGGCCGTAATATTATTGGATGGAACAACCCATATTGAAATACCCTCTGCCCTTCTCGTATATACGTCTCGAGCATTTTTTATTGCCATCGTTGAGTCAGAAGCTCTTAGGCTACCAACATGTTTGTGGTTTAACCCTTGCTTGCTTCTAATAAAAACCTCCCAAAGAGGCCATTCCTTTGATTTTTCCATCTACGCAGATTTCTTTGAATTTCTTTTCTCAGTGAATGCCATTGCCGCTTCTACAACCCATTTACCATTTTCCTTTGCTTTTTTTCTAGTCTCCACACGTTCTTTGTTGCAAGGCCCGTTCCCACCAACTACCTGCCAAAACTCATCCCAATCGATCGGACCATAATCATAACCCTGTTTGGATTCATTCCATTTTATATCTTGATCGGGAACCGTCAAACCGATAGACTCGGCTTGAGGAACTGTTACGTCTACAAACATTTGACGCAATTCGTCATTGGTATGTCTTTTGATCTTCCAGCGCATCGACTGCTCTGTATGGCTTGAATCAGCATCGCTTGGACCAAACATCATTAGCGCTGGCCACCAAAACCTATTCAAGGCATCTTGTGCCATTTCTTTTTGTTCTGTAGTTCCTGATGCTAATTTGGTCATGATTTCAAAGCCTTGTCTTTGGTGAAAAGATTCTTCTTTGCATACTCGAATCATCGCCCTTGCATATGGACCATAAGAACATCTGCAAAGAGGAACTTGATTCATGATTGCCGCACCATCGACAAGCCATCCAATTGCTCCCATATCCGCCCAAGACAAGGTCGGATAATTAAAAATCGAAGAATATTTAGCTTTGCCCGAATGCAAGTCGTCAATTGTCTGTTCTCGATCTGCACCCAAGGTTTCTGCGGCACTATACAAATACAAACCATGACCTGCTTCATCTTGAACCTTTGCTAATAAAACAGCCTTACGTCTTAAGTTTGGCGCTCTTGTAATCCAATTACCTTCAGGTAACATTCCAACCACCTCAGAGTGTGCGTGCTGCGAAATCTGCCTAATCAAAGTCTTTCTGTAGGCATCAGGCATCCAATCATTGGGCTCGATTTTTATATCCTGATCGATTCTGTCTTGAAATTTCTTTTCTAAATCTTGGATGTCAACTTTCATCATTTTTCACTGGTTTACTTTACAAATATACTCAATACTGAGACTGAATAAAAACAAAAGAAATTGAACAATGTTTAGAAGACCTTGCCCTGAAAAATAGATTGCTTAAATTTGAACAAACTTTGAAATGGCTACAAAAACGAATTTCTATAAACTTCAGGTTAAAGAAATCATAAAAGAAACAGAGGATTGTATATCAATTTCCTTTGATGTTCCTGAGGGACACATGCAAGATTTTACATTTAAAGCTGGCCAATATTTAACCTTAAAAACCATGGTCAAGGATGAAGAGGTACGTCGCTCCTATTCTTTGTGTTCAGAACCCTCGTCAAACAAGCACAAAATTGCCATTAAGAAAATTGAGAATGGCTTATTTTCTACATTCGCCCATGACCATGTAAAAAGAGGAGATGTATTGGAGGTTATGCCTCCCTCAGGGAATTTCCAACACATCCCAGATTATGGAGCAAAAAAGAACTATGTACTTTTTGCTGCAGGAAGTGGTATAACACCAATTCTATCGATTGTCAAGAGTATTCTTCGACATGAGCCAGATAGTAATGTCAATCTCGTTTATGGAAATAAAGGTGTGCACACCATTATTTTTAGGGAAGAAATAGAGGCGCTTAAAAATAAATATTTACACAGATTTAGTGTTGTACATATTTTGTCAAGAGAAAACCTAGGAAATGATCTCCAAAAAGGTCGCATTGACAAAGAAAAATGCATACGCTTATTGGATGCATATTTCCGAGAAAACACGATAGATGACGTATTTATTTGTGGACCTGAAAAAATGACTTTAGACATCAGAGAGGTAATGCTGTCGAAAGGGCTTCAATCTAGCCAAATCCATTTGGAGTTGTTTGGAACAGGCTATGATAAAAAAGTACAAAAAATTAAAAAATCAACCCCCAACCCTAACGACAGCACAGTGATTCTGTACATGGACGGAGATGAATTTGAATTCAAGCTAAATAATCAAGGTGCGTCTATACTCGATACCGCTCACAAATCAGGTCTAGATGTCCCTTACGCTTGTAAAGGAGGCGTTTGCTGCACCTGTAAAGCCAAAGTTTTAGATGGTTCCGTAGAGATGGATGTAAATTATTCCCTTGAACAAGATGAGCTAGATAGGGGTTATATATTGACATGTCAAGCACATCCGACATCAGAAAAAGTAATAGTAACATTTGACGAGTAAATTATGGGTTTATTAGGAGGTCTTTTTAAAAAAGCTAAACACAAAGGATATTTTGAAATTGAAATTTCATCTATTTCTCGGCTAACAAATAATGCTGTAAAAGTTGCATTTGATATCCCCGAAAAACTATCGGAAAAGTTCAACTATGCTCCCGGACAATACATCAATATACTTGCGGAGATTGGAGGTAAAGAAGAGCGGAGGTCATATTCCATTTGTAGCGCTAAAGATGAAAAACTAGCGATAGGAATCAAAAGTGTGAAAAACGGAATTGTTTCCAATTGGTTCAATCTAGAAGCACAAGAAGGTACTAAGCTTTTTATCTCCGAACCTCAAGGAAATTTTAAAATTCCAAGCGGAGCGAAATATGTTGCTACCATTGCTGCAGGAAGTGGAATCACACCCATCCTCTCAATTCTAAAGTCTAAATCAAATGTTGAAGGCATGCATCTTCTTTATGGAAATCGATCTAAAGAAGAAACGATGTTTTTGGAGGAAATAAAGCAAATGAACAATATTAAAACCTCTTATTTCTTTGATACGAATCATGACGAAAATGCCATAAGTGGTAGGATTGACAAAGATAACTTAGTTAAATTCATAAAAAATGATCTTACATTTTTAAAAAACGATGCTTTTTTAATATGCGGTCCTGAAGAAATGATTCTTACCTGTATTGAAGCCTTAGAATTTTTTGGCGTTGCAAAAAACAAAATCATTTATGAGCTATTTACAACGCCAATCTCTTTAGGTGTTGAAGAGAAAAAAGAAAGCTATTCGGGAAGATCTGAAGTGACGGTTACTCTAGATGATGAAGATTTTCAATTTACCATAGAAGATGGTTCTCGGTCTATTTTGGATGCTGTTGAAGAAGAAGGCATGGACGCTCCATACTCATGCAGAGGCGGAGTTTGTTGCTCATGTAAAGCAAAGGTATTGGAAGGTAGCGCGAATATGAAGCTCAATTACTCTTTAACGGATGATGAAGTTCAAGAGGGCTATATTTTAACCTGTCAGGCATTCCCAACAAGTGATTCATTAAAAGTTTCTTACGATGAATAAAACAATTATCATTATTGGAGGAAGCACTGGAATAGGAAAAGCGTTGGTGGAAGAGGCCGCCAAAGAGCCTTCAAATAAGATTGTTGCTTTTGCAAGAAAGAATGACCTCATGAAGGAAAACTTTAAAGCGCTTGATAATGTATCTACATACCATTTAGATCTGGAGTTTTTCGATGAAAAAAAAATCTCTGATGCCATAGCGAATATCGGAGAAATTGACATCTTGATTAACAACGCAGGTTATTTGGTGAAAAACAACTTTGACAAGCTCAGTCATGAGGATTTACTAAAGTCCTATCAAATCAATGTTATTGGAATTATGCAAGCCGTACAGGTTATTATTCCTAAGATGAATCCGAATGGGAGCCACATTGTGAATATCAGTTCTATGGGTGGGTTTCAAGGCTCCGTTAAATTCCCAGGCCTCACCGCTTACAGCACTTCAAAAGCTGCATTATGCTCCTTTACAGAGCTATTTGCGGAAGAATATAAAGATTCTGGAATCAAGATGAATTGCTTGTGTCTAGGTGCCGTTCAAACTGAAATGCTAGAAGAAGCGTTTCCAGGATTCGAAGCACCCCATTCTCCTGAAGAAATGGCCTCTTTTATCTACACTTTTGCAACAACGCAAGGTGATTTTATGAATGGGAAAATTATTCCTGTGTCACAGAGTACACCTTGATTTAGTTTTCAATATTTTTTGTTGTATCTTAGAGTGTCGAACTAAAATTATATGCACAAGTTTCTCTGGATTGTTCTTTTGTCTTTTTTAATTGAAAATATTTCAATTGCACAAGACATACATTGGTCTCAATACAACGACAATCAACTTTTTCAAAATCCAGCAAATGCCGGACACTTTGATGGTGACTATCGATTCATTGGAAATTATCGAGATCAATGGAGAAGTGTTACGGTACCCTTTAGTACAATGGCCTTGTCTGTTGATTCAAAATATAAAAACCTTGGTTTCGGATTAAGTATGTTCAATGACCAAGCTGGGGATGGTCGCTTTCGAACCGTTGAAATACAAGGTAATTTGTCTTATGCTATCAAATTAGACAGCGACTCAACACATGTTATTCGCCCTGGAATTAACTTTGGGATGAACCATAGACAGATCAACTGGGATGCCCTTTACTTTGACACACAATACACTGGATATGTTTTTGATCCTTCAGCGCCCACTTTTGAGAGCTACCAAAATGACCGAAAGACGAATGCTAGCTTGGGTGCAGGATTCATATACGAATGGAGAAGAGATGAGCGGTTTAAGGTGATATTGGGAACAAGTGCTTTTAATTTAAACAGACCAAATCAGGGCTTTTACGATGCAGAGGTCAAAAGAGCAATACGAAGTAATTCCTTTGTGAAAGGAACCTTTAAGCTTAATGAAAAATGGGACCTCATTCCCAGTGCACAATATAGCGCCCAGGACGTGTATAGAGAGCTCGTTATTGGCGCATCGGGTAAATATTACTTAAACCACCCTAAAAAGATTTACGCAGCACTTTATGGCGGTTTGTGGTACCGAAATAGAGATGCCGCATATATTAGTTTTGGGTATGATTTTGCTGATCTATTTGTAGGGATTAGTTACGATATCAACTTCTCAAAGCTGGTTCCTGCCAGCCAAGCAAGAGGAGGAATAGAATTCGCAGTACGCTATATTATAAAAAAATTCAAACCCAAAAGAATCCTTCATAGAGTATGTCCAGACTATATTTAGTTGTCATTTTTTGTATCGGTTTCTCCATATTGGGAAACACACAACAGAAGCTAAAAAAGATTATAGCTTTTGCAGATGAGCAGTATGATAAAGGAGATTATTACTATGCATTAGAATATTACAAGAAAGCACTAGCGAAAGATTCTAATTCCATCAAGTTATTGTGGAAATATGCTGAAACACTTCGCGCGTACAAGTATTACTCAGAAGCTGAGAGTTACTATGCAAAAGTATATGCCCGCGAGCAAACAACCATCTTTCCTAATAGTCTATTAAACCTTGCTTTAATGCAAAAACAGAATGGTCGATATCAACAGGCTTTAAAGACGTTTAAATTGAGTGCAAAAAAGCTAGAAAAAAAGAAAAATAGTGCTTTTTACAGCAAATCTTTAAGAGAAATCGAATCTTGTTCATGGGCCATTGAAAACCGATTAGACTCGTCAGAATTCACTCCTTTAATTCACCTTCCGGAAACAGTAAATACGTATGACGCAGAATTTGGTCATACAATTAAAGACAATCGATTAATTTTCTCAGCGTTAAAAGCTGACTCCTCCAATAATGCGGAAGAGGTATACGATCCGGCCTACAGAACAAAGTTATATTACAGTGACAGAAATGACTTAGGTGAATTTCAACAATCAGAAATGAATACTGACCTTTTTCATGCAAATTTGAACTATGGAAATGGGAGCTTCTCTTTGGACGGGTCAAAATACTATTTCAGTGTTTGTGAAGATGACGGTTTCAAATACGATTGTAGAATTGTTGTGGCACAAAAAAATGATAGTGCATGGGTCGTAACGGACACATTGGGTTTTGAGATCAATGAAAAAGGAGCAAACAGTACAATGCCATTCTTTACTAAAATTAAAGATAATGAGGTATTGTTTTTTGCCTCCAATCGGAAGGGAGGAGTTGGAGGAATGGATATATGGTATGCTGAAAGTATTGATGGGCTAAATTTTAAAGAAGCATCAAATATTGGTGTAGTAAATTCGGTCGAAAATGAGGTCACTCCGTTTTATGATACCACGAGAAATCAATTGTTTTTTTCATCTACATGGCACGACGGTTTTGGTGGTCATGACGTACATTTCAGTAATTATATAGATGGATTATTCTCAAGCCCATTAAATGTGGGGAATCCGATAAACAGTCCTGCCAATGACCTCTACTATTTTAGCCATCATGATAGCATTTATGTCTCATCAAACAAAAAAGGTGGGTATTTCTCAAAAAACCCTACGTGCTGCAGCGATATATACGCATCCTACCCTTTAATTGAGCTCATTACCCAGGAAGAAATCAAAGACACAGTGGTTCTTGAAAAGAAAATTGAAACCTTATTGCCTCTTACACTCTATTTTAGAAATGATGAACCGGACGCCAGGACCTTGAAAACAACAACCCAGCAAACATATCTCGAGACATATGAGAAATATGTAGAGAACTATCCTTTATACAAAACAGAGGTAATTAAGGGTATTTCAACAGAGCAAGCAGAAAATGATCTAAAAGACCTCACAGAATTTTTTGGGGCCCAAGTTGATTTCGGCGCCGTGATGTTGGACTCGTTAAAATCCATTTTACTCAAAGAGCTTAAATCAGGGTCAAAAATAGAATTAAGCATTAAAGGATTTGCCAGCCCTATCGCGAAAACAGCGTATAACGTAAATCTTACCAAACGGAGAATCTCATCGTTGATTAACTATTTCAAATCCGTTGATAATGGGGTATTCCGGCCTTATTTAGATAATAAACGACCAATATTAAGCTTTGTATATCTCCCGTTTGGTGAATATGCTGCTGACCAAAGTATTAGTGATGATGCTGTGGCACAAAATGAATCCGTGTTTTCTAAAGCAGCAGGAATGGAACGGAGAATTCAGGTCGAACGCATTAACATTTACAGAGATAAATCAACTTTACCGTTAAAAGCTGAGGGATTGATTCAGAATCTCGGCAATAAAAAAAGTGGAGTGGTTTTGTCGAATTCATTCTCAGTGAAGAACACGTCTAGCGAAAAAATCAAGATTACTTTACCAGAAAACACAACCGTTAAAAAGATTAGTAGTGAAAAACTAGAGTTACTTCCAAACGAAATTACTGATATAACCCTAATTTATGATACCCGTGGAATGACTGGTCACCAATCGATATCATTTACTATTTCTGCAAAAGATTACGCAGGAGAGATGACATTTTACACCAACTTTGAACTCGAATAGCGGGTTTTAACCTTGCTTAATAATTTGTTCCTGAATTGCTAACATTTCAGTTTTTGATAAATCTAATTTCGGTTTACTGAAATTCATATCATCAATGTCATTGATGGGAACCAAATGAATATGGGCATGAGGAACTTCAAGTCCAATTACTGATACTCCTATTCTGTTACAAGGAAAAGCAGATTTTATTTTTGCCGCTACCAACTTAGAAAAAACCATCATTTCCTTTAAGGTTGAATCATCTAGATCGAAAATATAATCAATCTCTTTTTTAGGAATAACCAAAGCATGTCCCTGAACTAGGGGTTGAATATCCAAGAAAGCTAAAAAAGAATCATTCTCTGCGATCTTATAGCACGGGATTATACCATCAATGATTTTTGAAAAGACACTAGACATTACCTTGAAATTTCAACGATTTCAAATTGCATGATTCCACCAGGAGTAACGATATCAGCTATGTCGCCTTCAGATTTTCCAAGCAAACCTTTTCCTATTGGTGACTCAACAGAAATCTTTCTCGCTTTCAGATCAGCCTCATTTTCGGCTACGAGTGTGTAGTCAATCTCCATACCGTTACCAACATTCTTGATTTTAACCTTAGATAAGATATAGACCTTTGAATTATCAATATTCGAATCATCAATTAATCTTGCATTAGATATTACAGTTTGAAGTTTAGATATTTTCATCTCTAATATACCTTGAGCTTCCTTAGCTGCATCATATTCTGCATTTTCGGATAAATCTCCTTTATCGCGGGCTTCACCTATTTGTTGAGAAATTGAAGGCCTTTGAACTGTTTTGAGCTCTTCAAGTTGATCTTTTAATTTCTGAAGACCCTCTGGCGTGTAATAATTAATCTTCGACATGATGAATATATATAAGTAGTTAGGCCCCGGAAGGGCCTAATCCAATGGTTATAAATAAATATTTGAGTTATTTTAAGCTGATCGTTGCTCCAATAGTATGTATGGTTCCAAAAATACCCGCAAATCGAGCACAATATTCAACGCCTAAGGCGTTCTTACTTTTACCCACTAAGGCATCAATTGAAAAACCAGCAGTAGGACCAACCAAAGCGTTAGAACGATTTTCAACATCCAATAAATTCTTTTCGTAAACATAACCACCGCGAACATTAAATGCCATTCTTTCATTGGTCATTCCATAGTCTAATCCTATTCTGTATTGGTCATTCGAAAAAGAATTTGCTGTAAATCCTAAACCTAGGTTTAGTTTGTTGCTTTCGTTCAAAATGAAATCATAGGAACCTCCGATAGATAATAAGGATGGCATCTCAAAAGCAGAAGAGCGTTCTTCAAGAGAAGCAATAAAGCCAGTAGTTACATAAGCCGCCTGCTGCGCAAGACCATCACCTTTGTACTTCATTACCGGACCTACATTTTTCAATGTAATTCCAAATTTAACCTGCTCTTGCTCTCCCGTTACATAGCGAATACCAGCATCAATGGCTATACCCGTCGCTTTGAGGTTAGAGATGTTTTCAGAAATGACCTTGAAATTAATTCCTCCATAAATACTTGAAGAGAATGTTCTAGCATAACCAATGTTGAAGACGTTGGTTCTAGGAGAAAAGAAACCAATGTTCCCTTCTGGATTTTCAACTGTCGTAATTGGAATGTCACCATAATTCATAGACTGAATGCTTATTGCAATCACACTAGATTCAGATACCCTTTGCGCAATACCCGCAGAGTTAAAAGAGATTCCTGCACTTCCCATCCAGTTGCTGTAATTGAACTTCATTTGCGTTTGATCCGTAAAAGCTAAACCTGCGATGTTCATGTAAGAAGCTTCTAATCCATTTGCACTTGCTATACCTGCATCACCTAAAGCAGAGCTTCTCGCCCATGGATTAATTAACAAATGTGATGCTCCTGCGGAACCTACTCTATCCTCGTTTCCCGCAAAAAGCATAGGAGACAAGAACAAAAGAACAAATGCAATTTTTATACTATTCTTCATAACTAATTATTTCTTTTTTCTAATCTAATTATATACCCTGTAAATCAACCTGTCTCATTCCTCCAAAGAATTTCAATACACGTTCGCCCACATTAGGAACGGAGACATGAATCAAATAAATTCCCGAAGCTATAGGTATGGCTTTGAAATTCGTCAAATCCCAATCCAATGAAGTAATCGGACTGTCTTTCTTAAATTCTCTAACTAGCTTACCGTTAACAGTGAAAATTTTCACTGTACACTGCTCAGGCAGATTTGTAATCTTAACCTTCGTTTCTAGTCTATTTCTCTCATATTCAGAGAACGCATAGTAAGGGTTGGGCACAATGTTAATAATATCCAAGGCCTCTTTCAATTGATCCTGAGAAGCTGTAACCGTTGCAATATCATCCATACTCCACGAATACATTGGTTTTCCAGAATTCTGTCCCGAAGCAACATAGTTCTTATATTCCTTATTAATGCGAAGTTTCATTGTGACATCAGTGGACAGTAATTCTTGTCCCTCTGCCAACATAGGGTAACAAACCCAAGAAAGCGTTGCATAAATAGGTCTGCAATTCGCAGTCGTTGGACTTGACTCCGCTGCATCGATAAGAATTTTCAATTGATGACCTCCAGAGGTTTCTGCCTCAACCGGGTTATATGCTGGTAAATCATATGACTGGCTATATCCATTTACAGTCTTTATATCTTTACTATACACATATATTGGATGTACACCTCCCATCAAAGGAGTACCAACGTTACTTACCAAGTTAGAGGTTGGGTTCCAAATCATATCGGCACCATTCTCGCCGCCTAAGAAGGAATTCTCTCCAAATGCCATATACAACCTAGCTCCTGTCTCCAAATCGATCGCATAACCAGGGAACCATCCCATACCTGTTCCAGAGTTGTCCTCAAGACCATCTTTACCAACGCTAGGACTCATTCGTAATTTACCAGCAGCAACTCCACCGATGTTCAGACCTGCATCGCGGCCTGTCTCAAATACTGGGCAACGCGTCCATAAATCTTGATTGCTTGTAAATACAATATCTACACTTGGTGCAAAGCTAATCGCAGCATTTTTACGAACATTTGTAGCTACG
>MDTB01169971.1_pt1 | contig 22396 bp, 22 predicted proteins | sample 811161 | NCBI WGS metagenome assembly MDTB01 (sample SAMN05326650, study PRJNA326480) | marine metagenome | isolation source: seawater | place: Mediterranean Sea | collected 2009 | reverse complement strand
GGGACGTGGGTCCCTGGGAGAGTAGGACGCTGCCGGATTACTAACGCTAAGGGCGGGGCTGAAAAGTCCCGCCCTGTGCGCTTCTTTAGCATCTATAGGGGTATGGTTCTCCCATGGAAAAGCCAAAAGGTAATCGTCGAACTGACAAGCCCTCTGGGAAAAGACCTTCTGGTGATAGACGTAGAACTTCTGGTGACAGACGTGGGAATGAAAAGTCTAATTCCAGATCAGGTCAAAATCGGAAAAGTGATTCTAAACCTGACAACGTTCGAAAAGACTGGGGGAGCGTAACAAGACATGGGGCTGGAAAACTTACGCGAGAAGAATCAGAAGATAGAGAAGAGCGGAATAAAAGAACTGCAACTAGAACTCCCGAGGACGAGATAGTAGCAACAGAGTCTTCAGATCGAATTAGAAACGAGGCTACTGAAGCAATTTCTCGAGCTAAGGGAAGAAAGAAAAACGTCCATAGGGAAGGTGCTAAAAAGCGTGTTCCTACTCCAAATATTCCCCACCAATTGCCAGATGCTGGAAAATTGTTGTCGAAAATACTTGGAGAGAAAAGGGGGGCTCGTGCATCCTCACTGTTAGGTTACGCTGCTGCAGAATTCGAAAATGAAAAATTTGTTGAAGCTCAGAAAATCTTGAAATCGCTAGATGAAAAATCTCTACAAGTTCCAGAAGTAGTTGAACTATCTGGATTGATTAATTACCGTCTGGGTAAATGGTCTAAGGCATCGGAACTTCTAGAGTCTTTCAGGGTAATAACGGGAAGCACCGAACAACATCCTGTCTTAGCGGATTGCTATAGAGCTCAAAGTAACTGGACGGAAGTAGAAATCCTTTGGGATGAGCTAAGACAGGCTTCCCCCAATGCAGCACTTGTCACCGAAGGCCGATTAGTGATGGCGGGGTCTTTAGATGATCAAGGTCGAACTTCAGACGCTGTTCGACTTCTTGAAAAAGGTTGGAAGATACCTAGACAACCTAAGGAACACCATTTACGACGTGCTTATGCCCTTGGCGACTTATATGAAAGATCGGGGGCCCTGCCAAGGGCAAGAGAATTATTTACTTGGATCAGAAAACATTCTCCCAAATTTGCAGATGTTAACGAACGAGTTAGAGACTTAAGCTAACTTACTTAAAGTTAAAAAGGTTCGTCTGTCAGCTCCAAAGCGCCTAAGGTGAACCGTGGTATCAGATTTCTAATTCTTGAGAGGAGTTACAGAATGGATGTTCAAAAAATTCTTGGAGACGAAGCTAGTTACCTATTGGAACATACAGCGGAAGCGATACCTGCAAAACTTCTAACTACGCCAGGACCTGATTTCGTAACCGAAATCTTAAGTGAAACCGACAGAAACCCTCAAGTGATGAGAAATTATCAGTCGCTTCTTGATCACGGCCGCCTCGCTGGCACTGGATATGTTTCTATACTTCCTGTTGATCAAGGGATAGAGCATTCAGCTGCAGCTTCTTTTGCGCCTAATCCAGACTATTTCGACCCTAAAAAGATTGTTGAATTGGCCATTGAAGGAGGTTGTAATGCTGTTGCAACTACCTTTGGGGTTCTGGGTTCTGTTTCAAGAAGGTACGCACATCGGATTCCTTTTATTGTGAAATTGAATCACAATGAGCTTTTGACATTTCCGAACAAGTTTGATCAGGTCATGTACGGAACGGTGGAGCAAGCCTATGAGCTCGGAGCTGCAGGGGTGGGTGCGACAATATATTTCGGTTCTGACGAGGCGACCAGACAAATTGCTGAAGTCAGCGAAGCTTTTTCATTAGCTCACCAGCTAGGCATGTTCACTGTTCTTTGGTGCTATTTAAGAAATTCTGGTTTCAACAAAGATGGAACTGATTATCACTCAGCGGCCGATTTAACTGGACAGGCTAATCATGTCGGTGTGACGATTGAAGCCGATGTTATTAAACAGAAACTTCCTGAAGTAAATGGAGGGTTTAACGCTATAGAAGGCTACGGGAAAACTCATCCGCTCGTCTATGAAGAGCTAACAACAGATCATCCAATAGATTTATGCAGATGGCAGGTAGCTAATTGTTATATGGGAAGAGTTGGACTCATCAATAGTGGTGGAGCCTCTTCAGGTGCAAGTGACTTACAGGAAGCAGTAAAAACTGCTGTGATAAACAAGCGTGCTGGTGGGATGGGTTTGATAAGTGGGAGAAAGGCGTTTCAACGCCCGATGGAAGAAGGTGTGGAACTCCTTAATTCTATTCAAGATGTTTATCTTGATGACTCTGTCTCTATAGCTTGATTTTAAAAATTGAGCCCCTCTCATCTCCATTTATTATGTATAAATCAATTGTCGTGTTTGAGAAGATCTTTCTAAATGGTCATAGCTAAATTCTTTATGATTGGTTAGTGTGCATGTAGTGACAATGAGTCATTTCGTCTAAGAATCATTAAGGAAAATAAGTGACCACGTTTTCAATTTTGGATGTCGAAATTCAGGAAATAGAAGGTGGTAAAACTCTTTTTGGAGACTCTCTAACCACGTTCCCAATGGCAATGGTAATTCTTGATCCATACACACTCGAGAGTTCATGGATACTAGACACAGCTGATCGGGTGCTAAGTCATTTTCAAGGAGCCGATGTGAGAGTGGCTTTTGTAGTTGCCGGTTCTGACCCCGAAGGGGCAGCAAGTTTTTTAGGGCCTTTGTCAGACAGAATTCTTACTTTTGTTGATAAAGACAAAAAATTAGTAAAAGAGCTTTCGATCAAAGCACTGCCTTCGTTTGCAGTTGTTCGCCAAGACGGGTCAGTGCTTGGTTCAGCTGAAGGTTGGGATCCAAATGAGTGGAGAGATTTAGCCGGGAGTTTGGCTGATATGACAAGTTGGTCTCGTCCAGAAATACCTTCACTAGATGATCCAGCTGCTTATAAAGGAACACCTGCACGTGGTAATGTTAACCAAGTGATCCCAGATGATGTAGAACTAGTTGAAAAAGTCATCATAAGATTTGCCGGCGATTCAGGTGACGGAATGCAATTGACTGGAGACCGGTTTACGAACGCAAGTGCTTTAGCAGGAAACGACCTTGCTACTCTTCCAGAGTTTCCGGCCGAGATTAGAGCCCCTGCCGGAACATTAGCTGGAGTTTCAGCTTTCCAAGTTCAGATTTCTGACCATGACATCACCACGCCAGGAGATGCACCAGCTGTTCTTGTAGCCATGAATCCCGCAGCCCTAAAATCTGATCTTCACTTGTTGGTAAATGGTGGAACAGTGATTGTTAACGAAGACACATTTGAAGAGAGAAATCTTGAAAAAGCAGGATATAAACATAACCCGCTTGAAGAAGGCGGTGAACTTGATGGCTATCGAGTTATCAAAGTGCCAATGACTAATTTAACAAAAGAGGCTTGCAAAGACCTTGGAGTGAAACCAAGAGACGCGGATCGTTCAAAGAATTTCTTTGCTTTAGGACTAGTCTCATGGATGTATAGCCGACCTGTTGAGCCAACTTTCGAATGGATTGATGAAAAATTCGCTGGAAAAGATTTGGTAGTTTCAGCAAATAAAGCGGCTTTCAAAGCTGGACACGCTTTCGGGGAAACGGCTGAGTTGGGCGACCAGAGAGTAGCTATTAAAGCCGCTCCTCTTCCGTCGGGAACATATACGAGCATCACCGGCAATACCGCTCTGTCGTGGGGTCTAATAGCAGCTAGTCATCTATCCGAACGTCCTTTATTCTTAGGCACTTATCCAATTACTCCTGCTTCGGACATTCTCCACGAGTTAGTCAAACATAAACGACATGGGGTTATGACCTTCCAGGCAGAAGATGAGATAGCAGCCATAGGGTCAGCGCTTGGAGCCGCCTATGGAGGGCACCTAGGAGTAACAACCACTAGCGGTCCTGGTGTTGCACTTAAGTCTGAAACACTAGGTTTGGCTGTTTCACTTGAATTGCCTCTTATTTTAGTAGATGTCCAGCGCGGAGGTCCATCTACTGGTTTGCCGACAAAAACTGAAGCTTCAGATTTATTATTGGCAATGTATGGAAGACACGGAGAAGCTCCTCTTCCGATTGTTTCAGCTAGCACCCCTTCAGACTGTTTCTATGCAGCTATAGAAGCAGCCCGAATAGCTTTAACTCACCGAACTCCTGTCATTCTTCTCACCGATGGGTATTTAGCCAATAGTTCAGAACCATGGCTATTACCGGATCCTTCTTCACTACCCGAGATTCCTGTTGTATTTACAACAGAATTTAACCAAACAAATGAAGACGGAGACGGAATCTTTTGGCCGTATATGCGCAACGAAGACCTCGCTCGTGATTGGGCTTTGCCGGGAACACCAGAACTTATGCACAGAATCGGTGGAATCGAGAAAGAAGATGGATCCGGAAACATAAGCTACGACCCAGAAAATCATGGATACATGGTTGACCTCAGACAGGAAAGGATCCAAAAAGTTCAAGTACCAGATCTTGAAGTTGATGGAGATCAAGATTTTGAACTTTTAGTAGTCGGATGGGGTTCAACATGGGGAGCGATCAAAGGCGCTGTGACTAGAGCTTGTAAAGACGGCTACAAGATCGGACATGTGCATCTACGCCATTTGAACCCATTGCCAAGCAACCTTGGTGAACTTTTATCCAAAGCCACCAAAGTTTTGGTACCTGAGATGAATCTTGGACAATTAAGTAAAATAATTAGAGCAGAATACCTGATCGATGCGAAATCTATTACAAAAGTAAAGGGCGTGCCCTTTACCGCTGGAGAACTTGATCAGGTACTTCGGGAGGCCTTAGATGACTGATACACAAACCAATTCAAACACAGCAACAACAAAAGCTGACTGGACAAGTGACCAAGAAGTTCGGTGGTGTCCAGGCTGTGGTGATTACTCAATTTTGACTGCCTTGCAAATGCTGATGCCTGAACTAGGGGTAGAACGAGAAAAAACCGTTTTCATTTCTGGTATAGGTTGTGCCGCTCGCTTCCCTTACTACATGAATACTTACGGAGTTCACAGTATTCATGGAAGAGCACCTGCTGTGGCAACGGGTTTGGCTTTAGCAAGACCTGATCTTGATGTTTGGGTGGTAGGCGGCGATGGAGACATGCTCTCAATCGGAGGTAATCACCTGATTCATGCGTTAAGAAGAAATATCAATTTAAATATTTTACTTTTCAATAATCAGATTTATGGACTTACAAAAGGTCAGTTTTCTCCGACCAGCGAAGTAGGAAAGATAACTAAATCGTCCCCAGTCGGATTGATCTCTAAACCTCTCAACCCTCTAAGTGTGGCGATTGGTTCTGAAGCTACTTTCGTGGCGAGAACACACGACATGGATCGAAATCATATGCAGGACATGTTCAGACGAGCACATAAGCATCAGGGTGCCTCATTTGTTGAAGTGCTGCAGAATTGCAATGTGTTTAATGATGGAGCATTCGCTGCAATCACCAAAAAAGACGTACGTGCAGACATGTTGATTGACTTGCATCACGGTGAACCTATTCTTTTTGGAGCTGAAAAACAGTTTGGTGTTATAGCAAATGATGGTGAAGTCTCTATTGCAAATGTTGACGAAGTTGGTTCAGATTCAATTTTGGTTCACGACGAGACAAGAGAGGATCCTTCAAGAGCTTTTGCTTTATCTCGCCTCAGCGAGACTCCTGATACCCCCACTCCGGTGGGAGTACTTAGAGCAGTTGAGAGTGAAGAGTACAGCACGTCTCTTAAAAGTCAGATAGATGGAGTTATAGAGAGTCAAGGTTCATCTGATATTGGCGAACTGTTGCATTCACTTCCCACTTGGGAGGTCTAAGTCCCTAAAAAAAGAGGGACTTAAGTATGGCTTGGGCTCTTGACTTAGACGGAGTTGTTTGGCTTGGAGACAAAGTTATTCAAGGGGTCGGAGAATCAATAACACGCCTACGAGAAGAAGGTGAAGAAGTTTTTTTCGCTACCAATAACTCTGGCCGAACCGTAGCAGAAGTAGAGGAAAAACTTAATTCATTTAATATTGAACCAGCTGGCGGTGTGGTTACCTCAGCAATGGCCATGGCGACTTTGTTAAGCCCAGACGAGACGGTTCTGACTCTTTGTGGAAGAGGCGCTATAGAAGAGATGGAAAAAGTAGGAGCGAGACCAGTAAAAGAAGGTAAAGCAGATTCAGTTGTAGTTGGATTTCACGAAGATTTTGATTATTGGAAACTAACAGCAGCCTTGCAGGCAATTGATGCAGGTGCTCGCCTGCTTGCTACTAATGACGACCTTACCTACCCCTCACATGATGGGATAAGACCGGGCGCTGGATCTATTCTTGTGTCTTTGGTGGCAGCTACAGGAGCTACTCCATTAATAGCAGGAAAACCTTACCAACCTATGTGTGATTTACTTAACGAACTAAGCGGCGGAAGTGGGATAATGGTTGGGGATCGGCCTGATACCGATGGCAGATTCGCCAAAAATATGGGTTGGGAGTTTGGACTAGTTTTGAGTGGTGTTACTAAAGAGTCAGATCTTCCTGTTGACCCTCCTCATGATTTCCTAGCAAATAATTTGCCGGATATGGTTGAGCAGATTTTTTCTTAATGGCACGCCGGAGGCTAGACCTTGAAATGGTGAGACGAGGATTGTCGGACTCACGGGAAATGGCGCAGTTGCTCATCAAATCCGGAAAGGTGCTTGTTTCAGGATCATCGGCTTTAAAACCATCGAGCATGGTTGATGCAAGTCAACCATTAAAGATTATTGACCCTTTACCTAAATACGTAAGTCGAGCTGGTGGAAAATTAGAAGCAGCTTTGGAAACCTTTAAAGTTGAGGTTAAGTCAAGCAGATGTATAGATGTAGGTGCTAGTACAGGAGGGTTTACAGATTGTCTTATACAAAATGGAGCTAAGTCAGTTTTGGCTGTAGATGTTGGTCGAGGTCAGATTCACGAACGTCTAGTAGCTAATCAAAGAGTCAAAGTTCTCGAACAGACAGATGTCAGATCATTAACGCCAGAACAAGTGGGCGCGCCTTTTGAGGTGTTGACAGCTGATTTAGCTTTCATCTCACTACGTGCAGTCATGATCAACCTTTTCTCTTTAGTCGAAAAAAACAGCAGTATGTTGCTTCTAGTCAAACCACAGTTTGAAGCAGGGAAAAAAGAGGTAGATAGAGGTAGAGGAGTAATTCGTAACCCTGAAATATGGGAAGAAGTTCTTAAGAATGTGCAGGATTCAATTAATACCTATGATGGTGCCATAATTGAATGTATGCCATCACCAATTAAAGGCTCAGAAGGTAACGTTGAATTCTTCTTGCATGTCACGCCAGAGACGCAACAAGGAGAGCTTGAAATCTCAAAAGTAGTTTCGTTGGCTATTGAACAGAGAGAAAACTGATGTCAGAAATTGGACTTTACGTGCACGAATTCAGACCCGAAGCTATGTCTAATTCAATTGAATTAAGTGAACGCCTTGAAGAAAAAGGACACAAGGTAAGACAATCTAACGATTTTACAGACAACCCTTCTGGGTTTGTTGATGACCTTGATCTTCTTGTGAGCATGGGAGGAGATGGTTCTATACTCAGAGCGGTAAATCTTTTAGATGGTCGACCTACTCCTGTTTTAGGTATAAATTTCGGCCAATTAGGGTACCTAACTGCTGCTGAGCCTTTAGAAGCTTTTGATGCAGTAGCCAGAACTCTTGAAGGTAATCATGATCTTGAAGAGAGAATGATGCTCAAGGTTGCGGTTGAGAAAGAACGTTTTGAGTCTTCGATCGAAGATCATGCTTTGAACGAAGTAGTAGTTGAGAGAACAGCAGTTAGCCAGACAGTTCGGATGAACGTCTCTATGGATGGTTCATTTTTTACTTCTTACGCAGCTGACGGATTAATAATCTCCACCCCCACAGGTTCGACAGCATACGCGTTTTCTGCCAGAGGACCAATAGTAGATACAAGTCATCAGTCCATACAGATAACACCTGTATCTCCCCACATGTTGTTTGACAGAACTTTGGTTTTAGCTCCTTCAACTGAAATTGAATTGCAAGTCACGGGCAGCAGAACAGCTACTTGCACCGTTGATGGACGAGAAATGGGAGTATTAGAAGAAAAAGATCGTGTGGTCTGCACAAAATCAGATCGAATTGCAAAACTGGTTACATTTGGAAAACGTGATTTTTTAAATCCATTGAAGACAAAATTCGGTTTAGAAGACAGATAGAAACTGAATTAAAAGCAATGATTTATTTTAATTCCTGGTTTAAGAGTAATTTAATTCTGCATGCGGTGAAGTGAAGTCATTTTGCCTGTAAGGTAAACTTCCGTGACGAAACACATCTTCGTTACGGGAGGAGTTGCAAGCTCGCTCGGAAAAGGGCTTACTGCAGCGTCTCTCGGAAGGCTTTTAAAGCAGCGTGGGATTAGGGTAGTAATTCAGAAACTCGACCCCTATATCAACGTAGATCCTGGCACTATGAACCCTTTTGAACATGGGGAAGTTTTTGTTACAGACGACGGTGGTGAAACTGATCTTGATCTTGGCCACTACGAAAGATTCATTGATGAGAATCTGACCACACAGTCAAATGCAACAACAGGATCGATTTACTCCTCAGTAATAGCCGCTGAAAGACACGGTGAGTACCTAGGTAAAACTGTTCAGGTGATTCCCCATATCACCGATGAAATAAAAAGAAGAATTAGATTATTGGCGACTGAAGACACCGACGTGCTTATTACCGAGGTGGGAGGAACAGTAGGCGATATTGAGATACTGCCGTTCTTGGAAGCGATTAGACAGTTTCGGCTTGATGTAGGGGAGCATAATATTTGCTATGTCCATGTCACTCTGGTTCCTTTTATCGGACCCTCAGGAGAACATAAAACCAAACCTACTCAGCACTCAGTAACTGAACTCCGTTCAGCAGGAATACAACCACATGCAATAGTTTGTCGAAGTAACGAACCTATAAGTGATGACCTTGAGAGAAAAATCTCTCGTCTTTCGAATGTTCCTTTTGAGGGTGTTGTAAACGCGCCAGACGCCAGCAGTCTTTATGAAATACCCTTACTTTTGAATGAAGAAGGTTTGGACAGTTATATTTGCGATTCATTAGGACTCGATAACCCAGAGCCTGATCTTGAGGATTGGAGAGCTTTGGTCAGCCGAGTCGCTTCAGCAACATCGACAGTCAAAATTGGGCTCATAGGTAAATATGTAAGTCTCGTTGATGCCTATCTCTCAGTAGTTGAAGCGCTAAACCATGCTGGTGCACATCATGGAGTGAAGGTAGAAATTGACTGGATTCAAGCTGAAGAGGTTGAAGGGATGCTCAGCGAGGGGCGGTTAAAAGATTTAGACGGAATCGTAATTCCCGGAGGTTTTGGAGAGAGAGGCATCGAAGGAAAGATTGCCGCAGCAGGCTTTACTAGACAGAATGAAATCCCTTGTCTGGGGCTGTGCCTAGGACTGCAATGCATGACGATAGATTTTGCACGAAATGTATTAGGACTAGAGAGAGCGCATTCAAGTGAATTTGATCCATCTTCACCTCACCCAGTAATAGATTTGATGGAATCCCAACGTGATGTATCAGATATGGGTGGAACTATGCGTCTGGGAACTTATGTAGCACAATTAAAACCCGAGTCTCAAGTATCGGCGATATACGGTGAAGAAGTTGTCTCCGAACGACACAGACACAGATATGAATTCAATTCGCGCTACAGAGCAAAGTTTGAAGACACAGATTTTGTTTGTTCGGGAGAGTCCCCCGATGGCCGTTTGGTTGAGTTCATAGAGTTGAAAGGCCATCCTTTCTGGGTAGCAACTCAAGCACATCCAGAGTTCAAAAGCAGACCAGACCGACCTGCGCCCTTATTCAGGGCATTTATAGAAGCCGCTTTGCATCGAGCTGAGGGACGCAATCCACAACTCGTTCAAATGGAAGAAGAATTTTCTAGCTGAATGTCAACTGAATCTTTTAAGGAGTTTAAAAAAGTCTCTGAGGAATTAATTCATAGTGAAGACTGGTTTTCTTTCGCCGCAGCAGAGTTTGAAGGCCCAGTTGGGGAAAGAATGAAGAGATATATCTTCCACCACCCTGGTGCAGTTGGGGTGGTACCAATAGAGGATGAAAAGATAGTTTTGGTTCGCCAGTATCGACCAGCACTTGAAATGGAAATGTTAGAAATTCCGGCAGGCAAACTAGATATTGAAGGAGAGAGACCTGAAAAAGCTGCGCATCGGGAACTGATTGAAGAAGCAGGATTGGATGCCTCAAGGCTCGAAGAGTTATGCAGTTTTTACAATTCAGCGGGTTTTTCGGATGAGAAGACAATAATTTATTTAGCTACAGAAATGACACGTGTAGAGAAGAACGCAGCAAGTGTTGAAGAACAGTACATGACAACCGAGAAAGTTCCCTTAGAAGATATACACGAAATGATTGATTCCGGTTACATCACTGACGCAAAAACGATAATAGGTATTTATTCAGCGATGCGTTTCATAGGCAAATGAGTCGGAATTGTTCCAAAACTTTTTTCATCTCACCAAGCGGTTCTGGTTTTCTCTAAAACCTCAGGAATTATCAGAAAAGGATCTTAATTGGGTTAGATCGCATCTTTCTGAAAGCGAATTCGCATACTGGGAAAAGCTTTCCACGGCTGACAAAGACCACTCTTTTCGAGTAGCTAAACAAGCAGAATCTGAAATTGGTGAGCAAGGAAAAGAATTCATGGCTGCAGCTCTTCTGCATGACATAGGAAAACTTGAAAGTAGATTTACTACTTTCGGAAAAGTTTTTGCAACTCTATGGTGTTTATTCTTCCCATTTAGGAAAATGGAAAAATGGGAAGAAAGAACCAAAGGTTTACGACGACGATTGATCGACTACGCAAAACATCCAGAACTCGGAGCGGAATTACTAAAAGGAATTGACAGTAAACAACAGACAATCGCATGGGTTTTGGAGCATCATTCGGAAAGAGAAAAGTGGGAGACCCCAAAAGAAATTGCAGAAATTCTATCTAGTTCAGACAAAGAGTAAAGATATCTACTGACTCAGTAGCCCCACATTCTCTCGAGCTCTGGACAATGTGACTGAAGCTATCTCCCTAGCTTTTTCAGCCCCCTTAGCAATTAAACGGCTGGTCTCTCCAGGGTCGTCAGCGAGTGTGTGATATTTCTCCTGCACGGGCCTAAGAAGCTCTACCACTGCTTCAGCTGTTGCACTTTTTAGATCTCCATAACGAGTTATCCCGCTGCAAGCTTCCTTAGGTGTTTTTCCTGTCGCTGCACCAAGAATAGAAAGTAAATTTGAAATGCCAGGCTTTTTTTCTACATCAAAAAATACTTCACCATCACTATCAGTAACTGCCCGTTTGAGTTTCTTTTCGATTACTTCAGGAGGATCTAAAATCAAAATAGTTCCCTGAGGGCTTTCTTCAGATTTCGACATTTTTCTCTCTGGGTGCTGAAGATCCATCACTCTTGCTCCAGAAGGTGGAATTACCGCTTCAGGCAAAGTGAAAGTATCACCGAATCGACTATTGAAACGTGTAGCTATATCTCTTGTCAACTCAATATGTTGCCTCTGGTCTTCACCGACGGGGACCTGATTGGTGTCATAGAGTAAAATGTCAGCTGCCTGTAAAGCGGGATAGGTGAAAAGGCCAGCAGAAACAAATTCGTTGTTATTTGACTTATCTTTGAATTGAGTCATTCTTCTTAGCTCCCCAAAAGCTGCCGTGCATTCCATAAGCCAGGCACACTCAGCATGTTCTTGAACATGGCTTTGGACAAAGAGTATGCAACGCTCAGGGTCAAGGCCTACTGCCATAAGCATTTGAGCCAAAGAAAGGGTAGAAGACCTGAGCTCTTCAGGATTATGAGGAACGGTTAAAGCATGAAGGTCAACGACGCAATAAATCGCATCTGACTGGTCCTGCATCAAAACCCAATTTTGTAAAGCACCCAGATAGTTTCCTAACTGAACTTCTCCTGAAGGTTTAATCCCTGAAAAAACTCTGTTCACGTTCCAAAGGTACTTGTGTAGGACTGATGTTGCTGCTTATTTAAAAAAATAGACAACTAACGCTGTGTTTTACACTTAGGCCATTGAACAAGCCATGTCTGCACCACAACACAGAGGAGATTTAATTTTTTTAGTTTCATTTTCACACCCAGAAACCTGACATTGAGAAATTTGAACAGTAGAGCCGTCATCTTTTGTCAATGTTGCATTTGTTAAAGCAGTATTGCAAACAGCGCAAGAGGCATTAACACTCATGCCGCATGAATTACAGGTGTACGTAGCCATATAAATATTTCCTAACTTTTGGTGATTAGATTTTCTCATTTTTTTCATGCAATTGGTGTTTTCATGAGTTTTTATTTAGATTTTTTGTGAAATCTGGTCAGTAATTAAAATCTAATTAACAAAAGTTAGGAAGCATTCTCATTTTTTTCATGCAATTAGTGTTTTTACAAGTTTTTATTGAGATTTTTTGCTAAATCCGGGCACTAATTGTCGTATGTATGCTTGATCAGCATCTATGGTCGTGTCTATGGGAGTCACTGTAACCACGCCAGTATATGAGGGGCCTTTTGATCTTCTTCTAGATCTTATTTTGCGCGAAGAAGTTGAGCTATACGAAGTTTCTCTTCTAACCATTGTTGATGCTTATTTGGAAGAACTTGAAAATATGCAGGAATACGATTTGGAACTGGCTACCGAGTTTCTTCTAATTGCATCTATTCTGGTTGAATTAAAAACACGGCGTTTGTTGCCATCGAGTAACAAAATAGACCCTGATGATGAGTACGGGCTTTGGGAAGAGAGAGATCTTCTTTTAGCCAAACTTGTTGAATGCAAGACTTTCAAAGAAGCAGCGTCTCAGCTGAGGGCGTTATCTCAGACAGCTTCACTTTCATGGCCGCGACGAGCTGGTCTTGAAGATGCTTTTCTTTCTCTGACGCCCGACTTGTTAGAGGGGGTAAGCAAGGAAGATTTACGGGAAGCGTGTTTAAGGGCCATGGCTCCGCGTCCATCAATCCACGTAAATGTTGAACATATAGCTCCTATAAAAGCGACAGTTGTGGAAGCGGTGACGAAACTCTTAGAAGAAGTACCTAAAACTGGCGTTGTCAGTTTCAAACATTTGACAAAAGGTTTGACTGATCGTATTGAAATAGTCGTAAAGTTTTTGGCGATTCTAGAACTTTACAAACAAGGAGTTTTAGAAATAGATCAGATTGATTCTTTCGGTGAGATAAGTGTTTCTTGGTGTCCGGAAGCAGAACTTTCAGACATGGATCTATTAGACATATACGAAGGCTAGGGATAAGAGTGTCAGAAAAAAAAGCCAAATTGCAAAAGGTAAGTGGCGTGGAAGCTGAAGCTGACATTAGGCGAGCAATCGAAGCTATTTTGATGGTTGCCATCGACCCGGTTTCTCCTAGTGTTCTCGCTCAACTTTTTGAAGTACCAGTTGATGAGATAGAACAGATCTGTGATTCAATGGTTGACCACTATGGACAAGAGCAGTCGGGATTCATGCTCGTCCACATCGGTGGCGGATACAGATTCCAAAGCAACCCAGAACAAGCCCAATGGGTGGAGCGCTTTGTTCTAGAAGGCCAGAGCCGAAAATTAACAGCAGCAGCGATGGAGACTTTAGCAATAGTTGCCTACAAACAGCCTATTTCCAGAGCTCAAATCTCTGCCATAAGAGGAGTGGATGTAGAAGGAGTGATGAGAAATCTACAACAACGAGGTTTAATAGATGAAGTTTCAAGAGATGTTGGACCTGGAAATGCTGTTCTCTACGGAACCACACAAGAATTTCTTGAGCGAATGGGAATAAATTCCACGACGGACTTACCCCCATTGGGTGAATTTGTTCCCGGACCTGAAGTCGTTGAAGCTTTGGAGAGAAGCTTAAGAGTAGTTCCTGATGAAGTAACTATTTCTTCAAATGAAGAGGGCTGATTTTTGCCAAGCTCAGAATTTGAGCAAGAGCCTCAACAATTCGAACGACTTCAAAAAGTATTGGCAAGAGCCGGTATAGGAAGTAGACGAGTCTGTGAAAAACTAATAGTTGAACAGCGGGTTACCGTTGACGGAAAAATCTCTGAATTAGGTGAAAAAGTTAATCCGGAAGTATCACAGATTGAGATCGATGGATTAAAAATCGGCGTCAGGCAGGATCTAGTTTATTACCTGCTTAATAAACCGATCGGAACAATTACTACATCAAAAGACCCTCAGGAGAGATCCACAGTAATTGACCTTGTACCAGCCCATCCGAGAGTCTTCCCAGTGGGGCGTCTTGATGCTGATACTGAAGGATTGATTTTATTGACAAACGATGGTGACCTAACCCACTATCTAACTCATCCATCTTTTGGGGTTGAAAAAGAATATTTAGTTCAAGTAGAAGTAAAACCGTCTCGCAATGCAATACGCGAATTACGCCAAGGAGTGGAATTAGAAGATGGGGTGACGGCACCCGCAAAGGTTTCTTTAGTAGATGAGAAACTACTAAAGATAGTCATACATGAGGGTCGCAACAGGCAGGTAAGAAGAATGTGTGAATCTGTAGGTCATCCCGTGATACGACTGGTTCGGTCGCGGATCGGTCCTATTGTGGACAGTTCTCTTCATCCAGGGGCTTTTCGCGAGTTGAAGAATCAGGAATTAAAGTCCATACGTAAAATTCTTTTGAAAGATTTTTCCAACGGACCTTTAAATCACTCCTTTTGATGAACACCTAGGCTGTAAAATTGATTTAAGCCAAAACGAAGGATATGGAGAGACTAATGAGTCACCGGGCCATGATTGCAGGAGTGGGTCTAATCGGCGGTTCAATTGGTATGGCATTACGTGAACAGGGTTGGCATGTCAGTGGGATAGATGAAGTTGAAGAGCGTTTAGTTGAAGCCAAACAATTAGGAGTAATCGATTCCACAGGTTGGGATCAAGAAGCTGAAATAACATTTGTATCGGCACCTGTGCGAGATATACCAGAATTGGTAAAAGAAGCGTTATTAATCGCCCCCAAAGGTTTCGTTACCGATGTGGGGAGTGTGAAAGCGTCAATATCAAAAGAAATTAAAGATCCTCGATTTGTAGGCGGTCATCCGATGGCAGGATCAGAACAAGAAGGCTTAATAGGTGCAGATCCAGCGATGTTCTCAGATGCAAACTGGGTTCTTACTCCCACGGAAGATACCTCTGACGAAGCATTTAAACGCATTAGAGAGGTGATTATTTCGCTTGGGGCTGAAATAGTTACCTTGAGTCCAAGCCGTCATGATTCGCTGGTAGCCATGGTTTCCCATGTTCCTCATTTAGCAGCGGCCACTCTGATGGGACTGGCAGCCAACAGGTCAGAAGAGCATTTTGCAGTTTTGAGGCTAGCAGCCGGTGGCTTTCGTGACATGACCAGAATAGCGGCTGGTAATCCGACAATTTGGCCAGATATTTGTGCGGAAAACCATGAAGCTATTACTGAAGTGATTGATGATTTTATTTCTGCTTTAACGGAAGTTCGTAATGAAGTAAATAGTCATGACAACGATTCCTTATTACAGCGTTTAGAGACGTCAAGGGAAGCAAGAATAAATCTGCCAACTGGTGCTCCTAGACCTTCTGAATTGATTGAAGTGCGTGTACCGATAATGGACAAACCTGGAGAGTTGGCCACAATAGCGTCTTTGGCAACCGAATTAGATGTCAATATTTTCGATTTAGAAATGACTCACTCTGCCGAAGGGGACCGTGGTGTAGTGGTATTGCTTGTGGAGAAGAATTTGGCAGAAAGACTTTCTGGAGGTTTGATGACACATGGGTACAGGCCGGCATTGAGACCTTTATTGTGAAACCAGAAATAATAGAACCCGGTGGCTGTCTTGTTGGGCAAATTAATGCGCCTGGAGACAAGTCGATTTCTCATCGAGTTTTAATGTTGGCTTCTTTGGCGGATGGTGAGTCAACAATTCATGGTTTGAGTAGAGGTCAAGATGTGAAGCACACAATGGAAATTCTTACTTCTCTGGGAGTGCAGTTGGAAGAAAAGGATTCAGACGTTTTACGCATCCAGGGTGGCGAATTGAAAGAACCTAGTGAGAAATTATTTGTAGGCAATTCAGGTACAAGTATCCGTTTAATGTCAGGGATGCTTGCTGGCCTACCGTTTTCGGTAACTCTTGATGGGGATGAGTCGATTCGGAAAAGGCCAATGGAAAGAATAATAGAACCATTGGAACGAATGGGAGCTACGATTTCATGTCTCGAGACCGCAGGCAGGGCTCCGTTCAGAATCGATGCAGGTGGCTTAAAAGGCATCGAATACCAGATGGAAGTGCCCAGTGCCCAAGTAAAGGGGTGCTTGATGTTCGCAGGTCTTTTTGCGACAGGCGACACAACTGTTATCGAAACTACTCCTACAAGAACTCACACAGAAGAACTGTTTCAAGAAGTTGGTCTTGATGTTTTTATAACTGCTCCGACCGCGGATGGTTTTTCTGAATCTGTAACTGTCAAACCAGGACAGCCGAAACCTTTCATTCATAAAGTTAAAGGTGACCCATCTCAAGCAGCTTTTTGGGCAGTTGGGGCGACAATCCTCAAGGGCTCAGAAGTAGCTATAAAAAATGTTTACACAGGTCATGCAAGAGACGGATTTATTGGTGTCCTATCAAGAATGGGAGCTGACATAACGCAAGACCCTGTTACTAATGACTTGAATGTTGCATCTAGTGAACTTGTCGGAACGGTTGTAGAAGAAACAGAAATTCCTGGCCTAATCGATGAAGTTCCTATACTCGCAGTTGCAGCCGCTTGTGCTGATGGAGAGACCCATTTTAAGGGGCTTGGCGAACTTAGAGTCAAGGAAAGCAACAGGCTTGAGACGATAGTTTCAGAAATAGGCTCAATGGGAATGAAAGCAGAGATTTCAGGTGATGATCTGGTGATACAAGGAGGCGGGTTAACCGGAGGAAAAGTTGATTCGCATGGAGATCACAGGATCGCTATGAGTTGCGCAATTGCTGGATTAGTTTCAAGTAATGCGACAGAGATCTCTGGATGGGAAGCCGTAGCGACCAGCTACCCCGGTTTCATAGATGATTTGAATGCATTAAGAAAATGAACGAGTTGATAAACGAAAAAATTATTGCAATCGACGGTCCGGCGGGGTCAGGAAAATCCACGATTGCAAAAGCTTTAGCAAAAAAATTGAACCTTGAATATTTAGACACGGGAGCGATGTACAGAGCGGTGGCTTTCGTCTCCATTAAAAAGAACATAGAAATAATCGATGAAAAACAGGTTCTAAAAATCGCTAAAGAAATGAATTTCAACTTTGAGGACGGTATTTGCTTGGTGAATGGTTATAACGCGACAAAGGAAATAAGAGGACCTGAGGTTACAAGAGTTGTGAGTGCAGTCGCAGCGATGCCAACAGTACGTCAAGAAATGGTTGATAGGCAGCGTCTCTGGGTCGAAAAAAAAGGCGGAGGAGTCATTGAGGGAAGAGACATAGGTTCGGTTGTTTTCCCAAAAGCAAAAGTAAAAGTCTACTTGACCGCCTCCGAGGAAGTCCGTGCGGAAAGAAGAATTGAACAAGAAGAGGCTTTGGATGCTTCAAAAGTGGCTGATTCAATCAGGAAAAGAGACGAAGCAGATATAGGACGTTCAACTAGCCCTTTAGTTCGCTCTGAAGGATCGATAGAGATAGATACTTCCCTGATGGGAGTTGAAGAAACGATAAAAGAGATTTTGGGGCTTTTTAAATGGAATTAGATCTTGGTAAACCTATGGGTTTAAAAGAAAAAATTGCATACAGATTTTTTCGGACTTTAGTCTGGATAGTGGCTAAAATTCTTTTTCGTTTTAGCACAGTAAACAAAGACAGAGTACCTAAAAACACCCCCTATATTATTGCGCCTGTTCATCGTTCATATATTGATTCTCCTTTAGGAGGTTTAATAACCCCGAAACGTGTCAGATTTTTAGGAAAGGAGTCGATTTGGAATAATCGACTTGGGGGATGGTTCCTAGGGATTTTAGGTTGTTTCCCAGTTAAGAGAGGGACAGCAGATAGAGCTGCTTTAAATGCTTGTCAACAAGTATTGGAACGCGGAGAGCCACTTGTAATGTTCCCCGAAGGGACACGTCAGCATGGTCCTGTCATTGAAAAAGAGAAGATGCATTCAGGGCCTGCTTTTGTAGCTGCCAGAGCAGGCGTCCCATTAATACCTTTAGGGATCGCTGGATCAGACAAGGCTATGCCGCACGGTTCCCGTTTGATTCGGCCAGCAAAAGTGTTTCTGGTTGTAGGAGAGCCTGTGATACCTCCTAAGTTTGATGGGCGCGTCCCTAGACGAGCTGTAGAAGAACTTACCGAGCAGTTAAGAAACTCTTTACAGGAAGCTTTCGATCAAGCTCAGACTCTTTTAGGCGAAAAATCTTAGTTTGAGACGGCAGAAAGATTGAGGCTGTAAAGGACGTCCGAAGCTCCGATTTCTTTGTCAGTGAAATTAGTACTTTTAGATGGTGAAGCAAAACCTAATTTTGCGAAATTGTCAATCGCTCCGAGTAGATTTCTTATGTTTCGAGGGGGAGGAAAATATTCGTCTTCTTGGGTGTGTCTGATGTTATGAACTCCATCACTAGGATTCAAGGTTTTGATCACCTCGGCTACAACCTCATCCGGAGCGGATGCACCTGCCGTTACCCCCACAGTTCCAGAGAGATCTTTTGGAAGTTCCTGAGCTTTATTGATCCAAATTACTCTCTCACAGCCTGCCTCTTCAGCTAATTTAACCAAAGCTTTCGTATTGGAACTATTTTTTGATCCTATTACAACTACTGAATCACAGTGCCCAACAAGATCAAGTAGAGCCGCCTGTCTATTTGTCGTAGCGAAACACAGGTCGCTCCGTCCAGGTGACCAAAGCTCAGGCCAGCGTTCTTCTGCAGAAGACACGACTCCCTCCCAGTCACGGTGGCTTAGAGTCGTTTGAGCTAACAAAGCTACTTTGTCGCCAAGTTCTGGAAGTGCCTCAACATCGTTGACGTCTTCGACGCGGTGAATTGATTCAGGAGAGACGGCGATAGTGCCTTCGGCTTCTTCGTGTCCTGCATGTCCCACATATACGATTTGGAAGCCTTTTTTTGAACGAATTTTAACTTCATGGTGAACTTTGGTTACCAATGGACAGACCGCATCCACCATGTAGCTGGAAACGTTTTCGGCTTTTTGAACCACTTCCGGAGCTGAACCGTGGGCTGAGAGCATGAGGGGAGAACCTTCGGGCACGTTTTCTATATCGTCTACAAAAACAACACCTAGGTTTTCGAAACGCTCTACTACAAGTTTATTGTGAACGATTTCGTGGTAGCAGTAGACAGGCTCATCGAAGGCTTTGACCATCCAAGTCAGAGCTTTTATGGCCATTTCAACCCCGGCACAAAAACCTCGCGGTTCAGCTAAGAGAACACGTTCAACCTTCATGAGATAACTTTACTTTGTACTGCCAGGTCTTGGATAGTCTTGTAGTCATGTCAGCTCCAACAATTGTTTCTGTTTTGCCTAATTCACCAGCTGAGCAGCATGGAATTAAAGGTGGAGAGCAGATACTTGCCATAAATGGATGTGTACCACGTGATGTAATCGAGTACCAATTATTGATTGATGAACCTCAAGTTATTCTTGAAATAGATTCAGGTGGTATACGAAGTGAGGTGGAAATTTCTAGAAAAACAGGGGTTCCTCTGGGGATTGAAGTTGATGGTGCGCTTTTTGATCGTGTGCGAACATGTGATAACCATTGTGAATTTTGTTTCATTTACCAGCTTCCGCCTGGTTTAAGAAAAAGTCTTTATTTGAAAGATGACGACTACCGGCTTTCGTTTTTATACGGCAACTTCACAACATTGACTAGGTTCACCGAATCAGATCTTGAAAGGGTTTTAGTCGAAGGTTTATCGCCTCTTTATGTGAGTATTCATTCGACTGACCCTCATAAACGTGCAGAAATGTTACGCAATCGAAGAGGTGCAACGAGTCTGAGGTGGCTTAGTGAACTACTTGACAATGAGGTTACTGTTCACGGTCAAGTAGTTGTATGCCCTGGGGTTAATAACGGTTATTGGCTTGAGGACACTTTGGCTGGGGTAGCTGAAAAGTATTCAGAGTTAGCAAGCCTGTGCGTGGTTCCTTTAGGCGTTAGCAAATACACGAATGAACCGAGAATGCGTCCGCATACAAAAAAAGAGGCAAATGAGGTAATTGAATGTGTTGAGTTGTGGCAAGATTTTTTTGTTGAAAACTTAGGACGCCACCTTGTTTACGCCGCAGATGAATACTATTTAGCCGCTGGAAGAGAGTTTCCGCCAGCGCAAAGTTATGGAGATTTTGAAATGTATGAGGATGGCATAGGAATGGCAAGAGCTTTTGAACTTGAATTCTCTAACAATGATTTCAAACGTGATAAACCGTCTGGATTTTTTGCATCTGTGGAAGGAGCACCGCCTCTCGGTTTTAGAGCGCCTCGATCGGGCACGAACTTGAAAGAAGATGGTGTTGATAAAGTTTCCGATACTTCAATTGCTGTCTTGACGGGCGAATTAGGGGCTGAAGCGATTAGACCATTGATAGAAAGTTTAGAGAGAGAAGATATTCGGATAATTCCAGTGGAAAATAACTTTTTTGGAGGAAATGTTGGAGTTACCGGATTGATGGTCGGCGAAGACTTAGTTCGAGTATTGTCAACAGAGCCTAAAGGGGATCGATACTTATTGCCCGATGTTTGTTTAAGCGGGGGTAAATTTCTGGACGGTTTGACTCCCTCTGACCTTCCCAGGCAAGTAGAAATAATCCCAACAGATGGCGGTTCACTTAAAGATGCGCTGATCGCGAATAGGTTATGAGCATGCTCCCAACAGTCGCGATAGTCGGTAGGCCAAATGTAGGGAAGTCAACGCTTCTTAACAGGATTCTAGGAAGAAGAGAGGCAATAGTAGAGGAACGCCCCGGAGTTACAAGAGACCGAAAGGAAGTAGTTGCTTCATGGTCGGGTAAAGAATTTACGCTTATTGATACAGGTGGCTGGATGGCGACAGGAAGTGACCTTGACGAAAAGGTTAGCGATCAGAGCGAAAAAGCAATAAAGGAAGCAGATGCAGTTCTATTTGTTGTTGATGTAACAGTTGGGGTGACTGATGATGATGCGCAGATAGCTTCTCTTTTACGCTCAAAACAGGAAACTGTATTACTCGTAGCAAACAAAGTTGATAATAAAAATCTCGAAACGGAAGTGTGGGACTTGTTGTCCTTAGGTTTGGGAGAACCTCTCCCCGTAAGTGCTCTGCATGGAAAAGGGACAGGAGACCTTTTGGAGATTCTGGTAGACAAACTGCCAGTAGTTGAGGAAGATTCTGAAGAAGTTGATGAGCAAGAAGAGAAAATTATCGGAGTGACTTTGGTCGGAAGACCAAATGTTGGTAAATCCACTCTTTTCAACAGGCTTATAGGGGAAAATAGATCTGTTGTTCATGACATGCCTGGAACGACAAGAGACACCGTCGATACAGTCGTGGAAACTGAAAATGGTCCTGTGAGATTTATTGATACTGCGGGTATGAGAAGAAAAGCTCGTGTTGATGAGAGTACAGAGTACTACTCACTGGTGAGGGCGCTTCAAGCAGTGGATACAGCCGACGTTTCTTTACTGATCATCGATTCAACTGAAGGGATTACGCATCAAGATCAAAGGTTGGCTGAAAGGGTAGATGCGGCAGGGTGTCCAATTTTAGTTTTATTAAACAAATGGGATTTATGTGATGAGGAAGCACGCGAAGATATTCTTGGGCAAGTAGGGCAACGGCTGCATTTTATCGGACAAGCACCTGTTATTAGAATAAGCGCTCTGAGCGGGCGTAATGTTAAACATCTTTGGCCTGCGCTTGCTGAAAGTGTTATGGAATATCAGACTCGTATCCCAACTCGAAGAGTTAATGAAGTTGTTAGAGCTGCCCAAGCAGCTCACCCAGCACCAGGTGGGGTAAGAGTTTTGTATGCAACTCAAGGAGCTACCGATCCACCCACTTTCACATTGTTTGCGAACAGAGAAGTCCCAAAAACATGGTTGCGGTATTTGGAGAGAAAAATTAGAGAAGACCTTAATTTAGGTGCAACGGCTATAAAACTAAGAGTGCGTAGACGCTCAGAGTAGTAAAAAAAACGCTTTAAGTAATAAATTAATAAATTTTATAAAAAACTGATGTAGTTATTCGGGGAGTAGCATAATGTTTGAGATGCGGACCCCAGTGCTAACTGCCCTTGGAATTGTTTGTCTAGCTGCGACGCTGGCTTGGATAAGGTCAG
>MDTB01075991.1_pt1 | contig 22405 bp, 21 predicted proteins | sample 811161 | NCBI WGS metagenome assembly MDTB01 (sample SAMN05326650, study PRJNA326480) | marine metagenome | isolation source: seawater | place: Mediterranean Sea | collected 2009 | reverse complement strand
TAATAGAAACAAATGATCCTTTAGAAATATTAAGAGAAATATCTTTTAATATAGACTTATCTTTTTCGTAAGAAAAAGATATTTGATCAATAACTAAATAATTTTTATTAATGTCTAAACTTTCTTGATATGGCTTATAATCAACATTATTGTTATCAATATTTCTTTGAGTATTTAAATTAATTTCATGTAATTGATTGCAAATTATATCAATATTTGGTGTGTAAACTCTTAAATAGAATAAAGCAGTGGTCATTCCACTGAATGCTGGGACTAATCTTATAGCAGAAATAATAATTAAAGCCAATATTGGCAATGTTTCTATTACATTTTCAGTATAATTAAAAAATACTATAGAAACAATTAAAATTGAAAAAATTGAAACTAGTTCAAGAATTATTCTTGGAAATTTATCAAAAACATTAAAAAAGAAAACATTACTTTCAAAGTTATTAATTTTTTCTTTGAATATTTCAGAAACAACTTTTTCCTTTTGATATACTTTAATATCTCTTATTGCTTCAAAAGTTTCGAATATAACTTTATTGAAATTTGAAACTAAAGCCAGGTTTTCCTTGCCCTTTTTTTTTATTTTTGGCCTTATACGTCTTAAGTAAAAAAAAGAAATCATTAAAAATATTACAAAAATTATAAAAGTAACTTTAAAATTTAAAATAAATAAAATAGTTGCTATAGTAATTGAAGCTGCTAATTCTTTAACCAATCTAGTCAAGTTTTCGAAATAAGCATAAAACCCTTGAACTACTGTTGTTACATTTCTTGCCATAACTGAGGGTATTATTTGATGATTATTTAAAATGCTCGAGTCAAAATAATAGTTAAAAAATTTTATTGATAAAGATGATCTTATATTCTTTAGATATTTTGCTTGAAAATAGGCGTTATAGATTAAAACAAAATTTTTTAACAAAAATGTTAATACAACAAATATCGTTGAGAAAAATAAAAAATCATCTTGTGATAGAAAGTTTAAGTAAGAACTAATCTTATTATTTGGTATTTCACTTCCTAACAAAGCTGCAACAAAAATTGGTATCGATATTAATGAAAAAAACTCTAAAAAAAAGTGAGCCAAGTTAAAAAATATCAGAATATATAATCCTTTTTTATTTTCCTTTCCTACAATAAAGAATATTTTTTTTAAAAAATCCATAAATTATCTATTGATTTTCCAAGTGATTTTGAATCTTACTTTTTAATTTAAAAAGTGAAAAAAAATTAGGTTTTTCATTAAAATTTTTATTAAACTTTTTAATATTGTCTTGAGTTTCTTTAGACAACCACCAATCTTCAATATTATCCCAATAATTTTCAAGGTGATTGATCATTGCATTCATGTCATGAAAAATAATTTTTGCCTCTTTTAAAAAATTATATCTTTCAACAAACTCTTCATTTATATGATTATATAATAGCTCAGGCTTGTCAGCCCAAATTCCTATTGTTGGAATATTGTAAATTAAATTTTCTAAAATACCGGTACTATCAAAAAAAAATAGATTTACTCTTGAATTTGATAAAAAGTTAGAATAATTAATTTTTCTATAATCAATCTGGTTATCCTTAAAGTTACTTAAATATTTTTCTCTAAAAAAATTACCTCTTGCCGTAGTAAAATTCGAATGTAATCTTAATAAGATTTTTTTTCTTAGCTTTGAATTAATTCTTTTTTCAAATTGATTGATAAATTGAAATGATCTTAAAAACTCTTGATTCCTCTCATACGGAAAAAATAATCCTAACATAGGTGGTGCTAACATATTAAGTAATCCCCCTTTATTATATTTATAAGATTTTCCAAGAGTATTAATGTTATAAAAGCTTTCACAAAAACTTTTTTTTGCATATCCGAAAGTAAAAAATTTATCTGAAGTTTCATATTCACATCTATTTAAAACAAAATCCTCCGTAAAATAAGTTGCACCATGTTGCAAAGTAAAATAAGGAACTCCTTCATCTACTTTTTTAGCTGTATATGTTTTAAAAGTTTCATTGAAATCGTGGTTAACTCCTGTGATTATGAATTTTGGATTTGAAGGAAGATCTTTTTCACAATTTTCGAATATATTTTTAAAATTTTCAACAAAACATTTTGGAATATAATTATGTAAATGTTTTCTAATAAAATTTTCTATATTTTTGTCATTTTTATTATAAGAAATTTTTATATTTTCTCTTAATTTTTGATCATATTCCTTATTGTAAAAAATTTCTTCAGATTTATAAAATTGTGGAACTTGAAAAAATAGTAATTCAAATAGTTTTTCATGCTTAAAAGGCATGCCAGTGCCAGCTATCAATGCATCTTTCTTCTTAACTAAAAATTTTAAGAGATTAAAACTTGAAAAAATGATTTTTTTAAAAGTTGATATCTTAAATTTTACTGATTTATTGTATTCTTCTACCAGGTTTTCTTGACTTGTTAAGTTTGTAAAATCTTTTTCTAATTTAAAGTCATAAAAATTTAAAATATTCAAAATGAGATTATTGTTCCATAAAATATCTCTAGAATTAGGATGTATTGCGTAAGTATCGTTGCTATATTGCTTATAGTCCTCATTTTTTATTCCATAAACTTTACTTATATTTTGATTATCTAAAATCTCATTAATAATAAAATCTTTTTGATAACATAAATCTACAAATCTTTTTAACCAATGCCCTATTAAAATTCTCCAAGATCTTGAACTTAAATTTAAAGAATGTAATTCATTTAACTTTATAACCAGGTCTTGGAATATGTTCTGGTAAATTTCATTAGAATTGACTGAATTTGTTAATCTTTGCTTATTAGCATCGCTTATAGAGTAAAAAATATCATAATTTAGGTTATCAGTATTTTTTTTTGAGCATTCCAATACCCACTCACCTGCTAGAAGAATATTCTCATTGTCTTTTAAATTTTTATTATCAAGCGAAAATACTAAACTTTTAGTCATAGTTATTTATTACTAATATTTTTGTAATATCTTCTTTATAGAATTAATAATATAAAACTGATTTTTTATTGAGAGATTATAATAGATTGGTAAAGAAACTACTTCTTCATAAAATTTTTCTGTGCATGGAAAAAGAGAGTTGTTAAATTTAAATTTCTTTTTGTAGTACGAATGTCTATAAATTGGAATATAGTGAACTTGTAACTTAATTCCTAACTTAATCAATTTTTTAAATAAGTTATTTTTCTTAATGTTTAATTTTTTAAAATCAATTTTTAAGGCATACAAATGATAAGAACTACTATAATTTTTTGGTATATTTTGAGTTTTAACAAATTTAAAATTTTTAAATTCATTATCATATAAAGCTGCTATTTTTTTTCTTTTCAAATTAAATTTTTCAATCTTATTTAATTGGCTTAATCCTAGTGCGCACTGAAAATCAGTTATCCTATAGTTGAAGCCTAAAAACTGCATATCGTTGTGCCAGATATATTTTTTTTCATCTTTTTTAATACCATGTGTTCTTAATATTTTTATTTTTTCATCAATAACTTTATTGTTTGTTAAAATAGCACCACCTTCTCCTGTAGTTATTGGTTTAACAGGATGAAAACTGTAGGTTACAAAATCAGCAAACTTGATTGCGTACATTTTGTTTTTATCTATTGCGGATCCGAGAGCATGGCAGCCATCATTAATTAAAGTGATATTTCTTCTTTTTGTAATTTTTTTTAATTTGGGCCAATCGCTTGGGCATCCTCCATAGTCTATAGCTATAACTGCTTTGACCTTCTTTTTTCTTTTCTCCAAGTTTTTTATTTTCTTCTCAAGATTTATGGGGCAAATATTTCCAGTATTTATATCTATATCTACAAAAACCGGTGTCGCGCCAGAATACAAAATACAATTACTTGTAGCCACAAAACTTAAAGGAGTAGTTAATATTATGTCATTTTTTTTCCAGCCTAGCGCTAAGCTTAAAAGATGAAGTGCTGCTGTTCCACTAGATACAACAGTGCAGTAATTTGAATTTAATTTTTTTTTCAACTTTAACTCAAATTTTTGCACCATTGGGCCTTGAGTTAAAAAATTAGACTTAAGTACTTTTTGGACATATTTAATATCCTTAAGATCTAGACTCTGTTTACCATAATTTATTAGAGGCATAAAATAATAATAGGTTAATTTTTATAATAATTAAAAAGACTGTTGGCTATTATAAAGTCTTCAACTGTATCTATGTCAAAAGCCTCAGTATTACTTACCTTGTAGCCAATACAACTTTTCATATCAATTGTTTTTTTATTAATTAATGGTGAATGATTTTTTATAAATTTTAAAAAGTATGAAATTTTACTGATTTTTAATGCCGGAGTTTGAACATGTACTGTTGGCCAATCTTGTGTACGTTCAAAATCTGAATATTTGTATCCTTCATATTTAATTATATCAAAAATAATTTTTTTTTTATTTTTGATAATTGAAAAAGGATGTGCTGGAGAATTTGTATAAGAGTTTATAGAATTATAATATTTTTTTTTTACTAGTTCTCTAAATGCATCCTTAATTGAAGAGCTATTTAAAAATGGATTAGTAGCAGGCAAGACTGCAATATAATCAGGCAATTTAATTTTTTTATTAATTAAATATCTTATTAAATGTAAAACACATGACATAGTGGATGCTTTTGATGTTGAATATTTTTTTGGTCTTAAAAAAGGAACTTCAGCACCTAATTTCTTTGCATAGCTTGCGATTTTCACTGAATTTGTTGAAACAACTACTTTTCCTATTTTAGAATTTATACACGATTTAATTTTATGACCTAATAATGGTGAATTTCCTAGCTTTTTAAGGTTTTTGTTCTTTACTCTTGTTGAGCCGGATCGTGCTGGAATTAATATAATTAAGTTAGGTTTTTTGGTCATTTTTAAATTAGGTAAAATATTAAAAATATTTTTAATTAAATATCAATTAAAGTTTTGATATAATCATTAAATTTGAAAAAATATTTATCGTCTACTTCAAAAAATTTAGAGTCTAAAGATTCTTTGCCACTTATTTCAAATGATGATGATTTTGTAATAGTTCCTAATCCATGAACTTCTTGAAATATTTCATAATGATCTGAAGCTGAAGATGGGAGAGAAGTTTTGTGAATGAGTTCAAGTTCATTTCCCCTATTTTTTTTCCAGAGATTATTGTTCGTTGTGAATAAGCTTTTAGATATAGGAACTAAGCAATCGTAATTTTCATCGAAATTTTTGATAAGATCGTAAAAATAATTTTTTGGTCTGTATGAATATAATTCATTAATACATAATACGTGTGATGGTTTATATTTTTTTTTTATAAATTTATTATAAACTTCTTTTAGAACATAATTTATTCCTAGGTAATCTTTTTTTAAATCTTCACCTCTCTTTATAAATACTATTTTTTTATTTGAAAATCTTTTTATTAATTCTTTATCATCACAAATAATAAATATTTTATAAATTTCTTTTAATCTCAGCATTTCATTTAGAGCTCCTTCTATTAAAAAATTATCATTTAACTTCACAGGTTGTAAAATAGGTATCATACATACTGTTTTTTTTACTTTTTTATTTGCCTTATCATCTTTTAAAATATTTCTGATATACTTTATCCTTGAAGCATTATTGCTGTGACCAACACCATGATGATGAAATACAGAAGAGGCCGGATCGTAAATAATCTTGTATCCTTTATTCAAAATTTTTTTAGCCCAGATTCTATCCTCTATGTGAAGTGTCTTATTATCGAAATTAAATTTGCTCCATACATCTCTTCTGACCATTGAATTCGCATTATGAAAAAAAGGATCTTTTGTTTGTATTTTTTTATCATCGCCGAAAAGATAAGTTAATTCTCTGACAATATTAAAATCAGACGTTAACAATGGCTCTTGTTTTCCGTATACGGCTGCAATTTTTTTGTTAGTAAAATTTTTTAGTAAATTGCTAATCCATAAGTTGTTTTTCGGTATGCAGTGACCCGAAACAATTGCTATGAATTTTCCTTTAGATTTTTTAATACCTAGATTTATTGCTTTACCTGGAAGAAATTTTTTATCTTTATAAATTATTCTTTTTACTTTTGGAAAATTTTTTTTTACTATTTGGATTGTATCGTCTTTACTATAATTATCTACAAGTATTATTTCTATATTTTTGTAATCTTGCTTTTGAATAGACTCTAAACATTTGCCTATCCAATAGCTCTCATTTTTTGTTCTAACTATTATTGAGACTAAGGGCTTTGACATTAAATAATCTTTTTGTTTAAAACTTTTCCAAGTTCTCTTAATTTATCAATTAAATCAGAGAATTCATCAAAGCTTATTGATTGTAGTGGATCAACAGCAGCATTCCTGGGATCTGGATGAGTTTCAATCATTAAACCGTTAGCTCCTGCCGCTAATGAAGCTAATGAAAGTGGAGCTACCCATTTATGCCAAAAACTTGCATGACTTGGATCTGCTACTATAGGTAAGCATGAGTTATCTTTAATAGCTGGAATTGCTTGTAAATCTAATAAAAATCTACTTGATGATCTATGGGTGTGTGGAACAGCTACACCTCTTTCACATAAAATTATATTTTCATTTTTTTCTATCATAGCATATTCCGCTGAACCCATGAGATCTCTAATTGATGAACCAAAGTGTCTTTTTATTATCACCGGCTTTTTTTCTTTTGCTACTTTTGTTATTAAAGGATAATTTTGCATGTTTCTTGCTCCTATTTGAAAGATGTCAACGCAATCATTCATTAGAGGAATTTTTTCAGACTCCATGATTTCAGAGACTATTAAAACATCAAAATTTCTTTTTACCGCCTCTAAAATCTTAATTCCTTCATCTCCTAATTCGAAGAACTTTTTTGACCTATATGGAAAAGTAAGTGGTTTATAGATTCCACCTCTCATAAGCTTAATTTTTTTCTTTTCTAAAGTTTCTGCACATCTAAACATCATGTCTTTATCTTCAACTGTATTGGGCCCAGCGATTATAGGACATGTATCTTCCTCGAATGAGATGCTATCAGTAATCTTTATTATCTTTTTCTTATTTAAAGATGAAGCTAGAGGAAACTTAGTTTTTAAATCTTCGTCAGATATATCTTTTCCTGGAAATTTATTATCCATTTTTAATTTCTACCTTTTCTATCTTTTTTATTATTATCAAAATTTAAAAAAATCAATTAATATCCTAATTTAGTTTTTAAACTTTTTTCGTTAGAGAAAACCCATCTATTTTTTTCATAACTTTTATACATCATATTTAAAAGTTTTAAAGTATCTAAAGTATCAATAGCTTTTAGAGGTTTTGACATTTTTTTTTTATTTATCTCTTTATTTATTATCGCTTGAAAACAACGTGAATGTGATATTCCATAACCGCTAGTCGCTAATTCTGAATACTTATTCAATTTGTAATTCTTTAGAGAGGTGTTGTCTATAATATTTAGTTTGTTGCAGCAAACACCACCTAATTTAATAATTTTTTTTTGCATCACTATTTCTATTGAACCTTCTATGTCTTGGGGTCTAATTGCAGTTGTAAAACTCACTTGACAATTTACTCCGCCCTTAAAAATAATTAAACCAATATTTGTATCTTCTGCTTGAAGTTTATTAGACTTGTTTGATTGAAAAGATATACATTTAATTGGTTTGCCAAACAAATAACAAAGTAAATCAATATAATGAATACCATGCATTGAAATTACACCGCCATCGTGCTTCCATTTACCATGCCAATCATTATAATAATTTTGTTTTCTACACCATAAAAGTCTTAGAGAAACAAATATTATTTTTTTTTTAAACTTATCTTTTAGTTTTTTTTTAACAAAAGCCACAGCTTTGTTAAGTCTATTTTGATAAATAACGTAGAACAAAAGTTTTTTTTTTCTTGCAACTTTTTCTAAGGAAATTAATTGGTCTACCCTCAAGACTGGTGGTTTTTCTACCACCACATTTTTATTAGCATTAAAACATTCCAAAATATGTTTAGCATGACTACCAGATTCTGTTGCTACAAAAACAAAGTCCATTTCTTGTTTTAAGAAATTGTTAAATGAATTTTGAACTGGAAGATCAAAAAGTTTACTAAATTTAAGATTTTTTTTCTTATCTTTATCATAAACAGCAACAACTTTAGAATTCTTAACTTCTTTATCTAAAAATACTCTCGCAACTCTAATATCGATAACTCTTCCCAATCCAAGTATTCCAAATTTAATTATCTTATTTTTCTTCATTCTAAAAATTTTTATTCTTTATCAGAAACTAGACCTTACTTTTATTAATTTTTTTTCTGACTTTATCAATTAGTTTTGAAACATATATAACTTTTTTATTATTGTCTTTAAAGTCTACTTTTTTATTAATAAAAAATCTTATCATTTTTTTTAAAATATCCTTATTGTTATAAAAAGAAATCCCGTTTAAAGAGTACTTTTTTTTTTTACTACCAGTGTCATAAAAAAAGTTAAACACGACATTTTTTTTTACCAATAAAAATTTTAGATTTTTTTTTGACTCGATAATTTCAATTTTTTTAAAATTTATAGGGCCAAGTTTCTTATAAATATATGAAAAGTCATGAAAAGCAAATTTATATAAAAGGTCATATCTTTTTGATAAGATGAATTTCTTTTTGGACTCAAACTTTTTTCTTATAAAAAAATTTTTTTTTTTCAGTTTTATATTTGAATAAAAATTTGATATATCTGAAATATACAATTTGTCTTTTTTAAAATATCTGAATATTTTGATGTCTTTTAACTTTCTACTAAGAGGTTTTTCGCAAAATGTTAGTTTGTCCAAAATTGATATTTTTTTTAAAATCTTATAATGAGTATCATCGGGAGTAGCCACAAATATTAACTTACAATCAGTTAATTTTTTTATAAGACTTTCTTTTCTTTTTACTAATTGAACTGAATGTCCGAGCTCTATTAGTTTTTTTTTTATTTTTTTCCCCCATCTCCCGTTGCCTACTAAGCCTACCCTCATTTTTGTCTACTAAGTATATTTAAAATTTTATTAGAAAGTGTTACTGCTGTATTCCATTTACCACTGAGTATAGTAACAATTTTATTTGAGTAATTATTTATTTGGTAAGTTCTATCATCATTTTTTTTTGAGTTACTCATAATGGTTCGAACTAAATAAAACGAACTAACATATTTTGCTTTTTTTAAGAATGGTAAATACTTAGATCCATCTCTTATTATTTTATTAAATTTAGTTCCTTTTAAATTTTTTAGTTTACCATAACGTAAAAGGCTTTTAAATTTTTTTGAAAAATTTGGATAAATTGAATTTAAAATTTTTATTTTTGAATATTTTACGTGACTTAATAAATGGTATTTTGTGCCAGCATATGGGTCTATACATAAAAAATTACCATCTAAAACTACCATGCTTAATTGTTTATATTTTTTTGGCAAGTGGACTATAAGTTTTTCAACAAGCTCATATCTAAATTTTTTTTTTGGTTTTTTTCCTAAATTTTGTAATACAAGATTATTGCTTGTATAAGTTGTTAAAAATACTTTATGGTAATCTTTAATATCTTTTTTGTTTAATTCTTTTTTTAAATTAAGTTTAATTCTTTTAATCTTTAAAAGTCTACTAATTTTTTTTTTAAGCTCAAAATAATTTAAAACTTTTTCATTTGTAAGAATTACTCCTCCTATTTTTTTACTTGTATAGCTTTGATTGTAGTCATCAATAATTTTGTGATTTAATTTTTTTTTTTTTAAAACTTTAATATATTTTTCAAAACTGGTTTTACTATTATTTTTGGCTATCGAATAATAATTTTTTGTTTTACCATATATTTTATTTCCATAGTATTTTGAAAAATCTTTATGACAATTTTGTATTTCATTAATTGTCTTTAAGGATCTTGGGTAATGAAAACCTAGATGAAACCTGAACTGATTCATTTTTGAAGCTTCGTTTAAAATATCATTTTTTTTTTCAAATAAATAAACTTCAAATTTCTTGCTTAAAATTAAAGCTAATGTACAACCAAACATACCAGCTCCAACTATCGCTATTTTCTTTTTTTTTTTCATTTTGAATTTTTGTAATAAAATTTTCTAGCGGTTTTAAAGTTTCTCACAGTAGATATGTTTACCATAAGCATAATTAAAAATATAAAAACTATTTTTTGGCAACATCTTTTATATAAATTTTAAATAAATCTATTTTTGATTAATAGTTTTTTTATTTCTTTAATTGATAGAAATTTTTTGTTAGTTAAACTGTTATATGAGATGTTCTCTGGAAATTTTTTTGCACCAGATTTATTTTTAAGATGATGTTTTTGATCCCAAATATTATATTCAGAATGAGGGCATATTATATAAGAATTTTTATATTCAATTGTATTAAGAGATTCGCCGTTAGATATCATTTCTTCGTGTAATTTTTCACCTGGTCGCAAACCAACGATTTTTAGTTTTTTTTCAGAGTATATTGCTCTGGCTAAATCAGTAACCTTAAATGATGGAATTTTTGGAACAAATACTTCTCCACCTCTCATTATTTTTAATGCATTAATAACGAAATCAATAGCCTCTTTAAGGGTTATGTTAAATCTAGTCATTCTTTTGTCGGTTATTGGTAAGAAAGGAGAGTTTTTATATCGTAAAAAAATTGGAATTACTGAACCTCTACTTCCCATCACGTTTCCATATCTTACTACACTAAATTTTGTCTTTAATTTTCCTCCAAAATTATTTGCAGATATAAATAATTTATCTGAAGCTAGCTTTGTGGCACCGTATAAATTAATTGGCGAAGATGCTTTATCAGTGCTTAATGCTAAAACATTTTGAACATTATTTTCATAAGATGAGTGAATTACATTATGAGCACCAATTATATTTGTTTTGACTGCTTCAAAAGGATTGTATTCTGCTAATGGAACATTTTTAAGTGCTGCAGCGTGAAAAACTATGTCTACATTTCTTGTAGCTAATTTTAACCTAGAATAATCTCTTACATCACCAATAAAGAATCTTAAAATGGACTTAATTTTTGAAAACTCTGACATCATTTGACTTTGTTTAAGTTCATCTCTGCTATAAATTATTATTTTTTTCGGTTTAAAATTCTTTTGTAAATAATAAACAAGATTTTTTCCAAAAGAACCTGTTCCTCCAGTTATTAGAATTGTTTTATTATTTATCATATGTTATGTTTCTTATTATATCCCCAAAGCTCCGCACTACGCAAAAAGCATATTTTTTTAAATTTTTCATATTTAATTACTTATATTAATTATGGGAAAATATTAAACCTTTATTTCTAGTCTTAATCTTTACACCATTAATCAAAATCTTAATTTTGTTTTTTTGCAATTCAATCAATTGAAATATCTTATTAGTAAATAATCCTGACTTAAAACAATAAAATGAATTTAAACTTAAATTCAGAAAATTTTGAGAAATATACCCTTTTTTATTTTCAAGAGATTTGCATTTATTTATAAAAGCTTTTATTTCGCTCTGAGAAAGATGGTGTCCATTTAAAAAAAATTTTAACCCCTTAAGAAATTTCAAATTTTCAATAACTTTCAAATTATTAAATTCATTGTGAAAGCAAAAAATATAATCTCCTAGCAGAGGAACATTTTTATCTATAAGTTTATTTTTTTTGTAAATTTGTGTTGAAATTTTAGGGATATAAACTCTAAAGTCATTACCAAGTCTTTTCTTTAAATCTTCATTGAAAAGACCTAATTCTTTTAAATCTACTTTTAATATTGCCCACATTACTTTTTTAGCTCCGTTTTCAATTCGTCATACTCTTTCATTTTTCTTTTCATAAAATTAATTGTTAATCTTGTTCTTAAAGAAATGCCTTGAGGAGTTAAAACATATTTTATATGTCCAATTTTGTTTGTTTTTTTTTTTAAATTTTTTAATTTTAACAAAGCCTTTATCTTTTAAAGCCTTTAAGCAGTAATTCAACTTTCCTAAACTCAAACCCATCTTTTTAGCAAGATCTCTTTGTGAGGAGTCAGGATTTTTATAAAGATTTCGTAAAATTTCAAAGTTATCTTCAATTTTGTTATTTTTCATGTTCAGTTATTGAACTTATAGTTCAATTATTGAACGGTCAAGTGTTTTTTTCTTTAATAATGGTGCTTAATATGAGATGAATTAGATATGAAAATAAATTCAGCGAGGTTGGTTTTTGGAACTGCAAATTTATGTACAAAATATGGAAATAAAGCATCCTACATTAATGAAACTAAATCAAGAGAGTTGCTAAATTTCGCCTATAAAAAAAAAATAAAAATTTTGGACATATCAACTGATTATGAATGTTTTAAAGCACTGGTAAGACAATATAATTTTAAGAATTGGAAAGTATCTTTTAAAATATCAAAAAAAAATATTAAAAGTATTAAAACATCAATAGATGCTAAAAATTTTATCAAAAATTTATTGAAATCTTTAGATAAAAATAAAATTGAATATTTTTTATTTCATAATTCAAAAGATATGTTATCAAAAAAAGGAAGAATAGTTTTTAATGTATTGAGAAAATTTAAGAAGGCAAACAAAATAGGTAAAATAGGCGTATCTGTATACTCAAATTATGAAATTATAAAAATTATAAAAAGATATAAAATTAATATTATTCAAGCTCCATTCAATATTCTTGACCAAAGACTAAATAACGTAGAAATATTAAAAATTTTAAATACAAAAAAAATCGAAGTCCACGCAAGATCAATTTTTCTTCAGGGAATTTTAATTGATAAAAAACTTATATCAAAAAAATTATCAAGATTTAATGAAATACATGTGTGGTACAATTTTTTAAAAAAAAATAATTTAAATAGTATTTCAGAAATATTAAATTTTATAGATCAGCACAAATTTATTAGTAAAATAATTTTTGGAGTAAGGTCAATAAAACAATTAAAACAAATTTTAAATACAATAATAAAAGATAAAATAAAAAATTATTCATCTTTCAAAATTAAGAAAACGCAACTTATAGACCCTAGAAAATGGTAAAAAATAAAAATATTATATGCATTGTTCAAGCAAGATTGAATTCTAATAGACTGCCAGGAAAAATTTTAAAAAAGATAAATAAAAAAGATACTTTTTTGGAGTTTTTAATAAAAAGACTTAAAAAAAGTAAAAAAATTTCAAAAATTGTAGTTGCTTGTCCTGACACTGCTGAAGACAAAAAAATTATTAAAAGATTAACAAAATATAAAGTTAATTTATTTCAAGGTTCTGAGTTAAATGTTTTAGACAGATATTACCAAGCAGCTAAAAAATTTAAAGCTAATGTAATTATCAGAATTACTTCAGATTGTCCTTTTACTGACCCCAAATTGATGGATCAATTTTTAGAGATATTCTTAAAATTGAAATATGATTATTTCTCTAACGTAAATCCTCCTTCTTTTCCAGATGGGTTTGATATAGAAATATTTAGTTTTAAAACTTTAAAATTTGCTTGGAAAAATGCAAGTTCAAACTACGATAAAGAACATGTAACAACTTATCTAAGGAAATCTAATAAAATTAATAAAGGTAATTTTAGCTTAAAGCAAGATTACTCAAAATTAAGGATAACTTTAGATAATCAAAATGATTTAAAATTAATTCAGCAAATTGCTAAAGAATTAGATCCAAATAAATACTTCTCTTGGAAAAAAATTTTAGGTAAATTAAAAGAACTTCAAAAAAATGAAACTGAATAATAATTTTAAAAGAAAAAATATAGGCCTTAAAAAAGGTTCTGGTCAAAAACTTTGGCAAGAAGCAAAAAGAATAATTCCAGGTGGAAATATGTTTTTGTCAAAAAAATCTGAGCTTTACTTACCAGATATGTGGCCATCATACTTCAAATCAGCTAAAGGCTGTATTGTTAGAGATTTAGATAATAAATCATATATTGATATGACCATGGGTATTGGCACAAATATTTTAGGGTATTCAAATCCTTTTGTTAATAGTGCGGTAATTAAGGCAATAAAACAAAGTAACATGTCATCATTTAATGCGAAGGAAGAAGTGTTGCTTGCAAAAGAATTGCTAAAATTACATAGATGGGCTGGTGGTGTTAAATTTGCTAGAACTGGCGGTGAGGCAAATGCTCTTTCTTTAAGAATTGCAAGGTCTTTTTCTAGAAAAACAAAAATTGCTTTTTGCGGCTATCACGGCTGGCATGACTGGTATTTGTCAGCAAATTTAAATAAAAAAGATAATTTAGAAGAACATCTCCTTAAAGGTCTCAGCTCTATCGGTGTCCCAAAAGAATTAAAGAACACGGTCTTTCCATTTAAATATGGAGATTACAAACAGCTATTAAATATAATTAAAAGAAGAAATATTGGAATTATTAAGATGGAAGTTACAAGAAATTTGAAGGCGGATGTTAAATTTTTAAAATTCGTTAGGAAAGAATGTAATAAAAGAAAAATAATTTTAATTTTTGATGAATGCACTTCTGGTTTTAGACAAAACTTTGGAGGTATTCACAAGTTTTATAATATAATACCGGATATAGCGGTGTTCGGGAAAAGTCTTGGAAATGGTTTTGCAATTACAGCTGTGGTTGGGAAAAAAAAGATAATGAGATCTTCAACTAATAGTTTTATTAGTAGTACTTTTTGGAGTGAAAGAGTTGGTTATGTTGCTGCATTAGAAACATTGAAACAAATGAATAAAACAAAATCTTGGAATAAAATTTCTAAATTAGGAAACTATTTTAGAGAAAGAATAAAATTAATCGCGATAGAAAATGATATAGAAATTGAAGTTAAAGGCTTGTTAGCTATCCCAGTATTCTTAATTAAAAATGATACTAAAAATATATACAAAACTTTCATTACTCAAGAAATGTTAAAGAATGGATTTATAGTAAGCAATTCAGTCTATATAAGCATTTGCCATAATAAAAAAATATTTGATAAATTCTTTTTAACTTTAGATAAAATTTTTAAACAAATTAAAAAATTTAAGACACCTAATAACTTAAAAAAACAATTGGATGGAAACTTAAGCACTAGTGGTTTTGGGAGGCTTACTTAGATTAATTTTTTTATATATTAATAAAAAAATTAATTATATATATTATTCATGCTTAATTTTTTAAAAAAATTAAATAACTCTACATACTTAATAAATTCTTGCCCGTTATGTAAATCAAAAAAATTTAAATATTATAAGTTTTTTTATTTTAATAGATATACAGACGAATTTTCAAATTTAATAAAAGTTCAGCCAGACTATTTAATGAAAAATATTCAACAAAAAGCATGTATAAAATGTAATTTAATCTTTAAAAAAAGATGGTTTAAAAGAAATATTCTTCGAAAAATTTATAACAACCAAGCGCCAATACATCCAAGTGGCTGGGACATATATTCAAATAAATTCACAAAAAAATACTTGCTAGCACAAATAGATAAATTAAAAATTAGCAAATCACACTCTCAAAAAAATATTCTGAAAAGAACAATAATTTCAGTACTTCAATCTATTAATGATCATAATTTTAAGATTAAAAAAAAAATTAAAAAATTCATAGACTATATTAATAAGGAAAAGATAAATAAAATTAATGGTGAAAAAAAAGAAATCCTCAAATTAATTACTACTCCCAAAAATTTTTCTAGGTTTACAGGATTTAATAATCAAGAGTTATACAATTTCATTAAAAAGAGCGTTGGAAATCTAGACAATTATACAGAAATTGGGTGTCCTTTATGGGGATTATATAAAACAGTAAAAAAAGAAAATATTAAAACATATTATATAAAACCCGATTATGATTTTTTTTGGGGTAAAAATTGTAAAAAGAAATCTGTAAAATGCATTGATAAATTAGATGAAAATGTAAAATATTTAGATTTAAATAATTTAAAAGGAAAGTATGATTATATCGGAATTTATAATTACATCGATCATATAAATAATTTATCAAATTTTTTGAATATCATTTTTGAGAGCTTTAAGCATGTGGGCATAATCCAAGAGGATAAAGATCACGGATACCCTATACAGCATAATTATGGAATAAATTATAAATGTATGAAATATATAGCAAAAAGATACAAAAAAAAAATTATCAGAGATAATCAGCTTTTTAACAAATCAAAATATAATTTTTATTTGTTTGTTTAAAATTTAAAAAATTATGTGTGGAATTTCAGGGATTATTAATTTTTATAAAAAACCGAATAGATCAATTGCTAATATAATTAGTAATGAAATAGTTCATAGAGGTCCGGACTCCCAAAATAATTGGTCAAATAGTTTTTGTGCTCATAATATAACAAGGTTATCAATCATCGATCTAACAACAAACGGAGAGCAACCTTTTTTAAGCAAAGATAGAAAGGTTTCAATTGTTTACAACGGTGAAATATATAATTTTCTTGATTTAAAAAAAAAATATTTTTCTAATGTTAAATTTAAAGGCAATTGTGACGGGGAGATACTAATTTATCTTTATGAGAAATTTGGGATACAATTTTTAGATAAAATAAAAGGTATGTTTGCAATTAGCATCTCAGATGAAAGAAAAAAAAAACATTTTTTAATTAGAGATAGATTCGGAATTAAACCATTAAATTATCATTACGATAATAGAAAAAAAGAGCTTACGTTTTGCTCTGAGGTACAGGGATTATTTTTAAACAATATAAAAAAGAGAGAGAATACAAGAGAGATCTACAATTATTTAAAACATGATCTTTTAGCTTGTAATGAGGAAACATGGTTTAAAGATATCTATCAGTTGAAACCGGCTCATTTTATCGAAATATCTAAGAACAATTTTCAAATTAAAAGATATTATAAAATAGAAGACAAAATAGATGAGGACTATTCTGATGCAAAACCGAATATAAAAAAATATCAAAATATTATAAATAATTCTTTAGAGTTATCTTTCCAGCAACATTCGACCTATGATGTTAAAGGTGGGGTTTTTACCTCTGGAGGCGCTGATTCTGCTTTACTAATGTCATTAAGTAAAAGTTTTAAAAAAAAAATCGATACATTCACTTTTGATTTTAATGAAAAAAAATTTAGCGAAGTTAAAGAGGCAAGGAATTTAGCAAAAAAATGTAATTTTGATAATTTAAGTACAATATTGCCTAATAAAGAAATACTTGATTATTACTTAAAGGTAATTGAAATTCAACAAGAGCCTATATCATCATTAAGAGTAGTATCACACCACCATCTTTATGAATATTTTAAAAATCATGCCAAAGTTATTTTTGAAGGATCGGGTGGAGATGAAATAAGCGCGGGTTATAGATATCAAATTCTTGCTTGGTTTCTTGATATGTTAAAAAATAAAAATTTTGAAAGTACAAATAAAGAAATTAACTCTTACTTGTCAAATTATAAAGAAAAAGAAAAATATTTAAGCGGTAGTATAAACAGACTTTTTGGTTCAGGTGGGTCAACATCTGATGGATCAATTTATTTTGATGTAAATTTTTTTAACAAAGATTTCTTGAATTCTAATAAATCAAATACTGAAATACTAAGACCTTTTAAAAGTCATATTAGAAATTCTCAATATGCCGATCTATATTACTTTAAATTACCTAGAAGTTTAAAATATGCAGATAGAGCTTCTATGAGGTACGGTGTAGAAACAAGACTGCCCTTTTTAGATCATGAATTAGTTGAAAATTGTATAGAGATGCCAACAGAATTGAAATTCATTAACCAGCAACAAAGATATTTGTTTAAAAAATATATAAAAAATAAAATTAAAAATTTTAAATTTGAAAATAAAAGATCTATTGCAGATCCACAACAGTTTTGGCTAAAGAAAGAATTTAAAAGTTATATGTTAGATATTCTGTCTGATAAATCAAATAAAAGTGATGATATTTTTGATTATAAATATATACAATCTTTTTATAATAAATTTTTAAATTCAAAAACACACATTAATTCATATTTTATTTTATCATTTATAAATGTTGTTACTTGGAGAGAAAGAATTTTAAGAAAAACTAGTTAATTAGAAATGTTGGGAAAAAAAAATAAACCTTTTTTAGTTGCCGAAATCTCATCAAATCATAATGGTAAATTAAAAAATGCGTTTAAACTAATCGATAATGCTAAAAAATTTGGAGCAGATGCTATAAAACTTCAAACCTATACCCCCAGCTCCATGACGGTTAATTCAAAGAAAAAATATTTCATGATAAAGAAAGGTTTGTGGAAGGGTTATAATTTGTGGAATTTATATAAGAAGGCAAATACACCATACAGTTGGCACAAAAAACTTTTCAAATATAGTAAAAAAATTGGAATAAAAATTTTTAGCACCCCTTTTGATGAAAAATCTGTTGATTTTCTGGAAAATCTAAATTGCCCTTTTTACAAAGTTGCTTCTTTTGAGATGTCTGATTTACCTTTAATAAAAAAGATAGTTTCTACAAAAAAACACATAATAATTTCAACAGGGATGTCCTCGCTTAATGAAATTGAATACACTTATAACGCAGCAAAAAAATATGGAGCCAAAAGTATTTCATTACTGTATTGCGTAAGTAATTATCCTTCGAAAATTTCAGATTTTAATCTCAACAATATCAAGATTATGAAAAAAAAATTTAAATGTGAAATAGGATTTTCTGATCATTCTAATGATTTTAGAGTAGCCTCAATGGCTGTTAGGATGGGAGCAACTATTGTTGAAAAACATATTAGGCTAAAAAATGTAAATTCACTAGATTATGACTTTTCAATAGATGGTAAGGATATCAAAAAATACAAAGATTTTTTAAATAATAAAAAAAAAAATAAAAAAGATATGTTATTTTATAAAAACTTATTAGGTAAAAATTATTTTTTTAGAAATAAATCTGAAAATCAAAGCAAAATGTTTCGAAGATCAATATTTGCTATTAAAGATATTAAAAAAGGAGATTTATTTAACAAAAAAAATATAAGAAACATACGTCCAGGTCATGGTATTTCGCCAGTTTTTTATGAAAGAATTCTTGGTCAAAAATGTTCTTTTAAAATCAAAAAAAATGAGCCTTTAACAAAATTTTTTTTAAAAAAAAATAAAGTTAAATTATAAAAAAGATGATAATATTTTGATATGAAAAAAAAAACAAATGGTCAGAAAATTATAAATAAAATTGAGTCAATTAGAGGAAAAAATAATTACAACTGGATGAATATTTTGAGACTAGCTTATAAAAAATCACCTAAAGAAACTTCTTTTATTATGTCTAAAATTTACAAAGACGATATCAAAATATCAAAGCTTGTAAAAAAATTAATAAAATAATTTTTAAAAATCAGAAATATTATTGTAAATAACAAATATACTGGGATCACCGCCAAAAGAAGATTTAAATAAATCGATATTTTTATTTTTTTTATCTACTTCATTTTTTGAATAAATTGATTTCGTATTACCTAAAAAAAATTTTTCACAGCCTATATCTTTTAAGTATTTAATAGACTCCCATATAATCTTATGGGTAATATTCTTATATAATTTAAATGTATCTCTTAAGGTACAAGATGAAAAATATATCGCATTATTCTTGTTAAAAAATATAAATGCATACGAAATTAATCTTGTATTATCACTTACCTTTATTAAAAATCCTTTCTTACTTATAATCATATTTTCATTTATCTTCCAAGTTTCGTTACTTCGAGTTTTTTTTCCAGATACTTTTTCATGTAAATTCATCATTTCGAAAATTTGCTCTTTTTGATAATTTTTAAAATCAAATAATTCGTATTTTAGGTTTTTATAATCTATTTTTAAAGCACTCCTATGGCCTTTGCTAAAATTTTTTTGTATAGAATGTAAGTCTTTATTCAAATTTATAGTACTTTCAATTCCCAAAAAATCTATATTATTTTTATTTTTTTTTAAAAGCTCCTCTAATATTTTTTCATTTATTTCTTTTTTAAATGCTATTGATTTTATATTTTGTTCGCTAATAATTTTCTTAATTTCATGAATTATATTATTGTATGATGATAGACTTAAGCCAATATTATCTAGATCAATCGGATTATTATAAAAATTTAATATTTTTTCATTTTTGTCTTCTTGTATAGTTATATTAAAATTTATTTTGTTATCAAAATCATCTAATCCTTTAAAAACTATTTCTGTAAATTTAGAGTTTCTAAAGTATTCTTTTTGATATTGAATATAATCTGAGTCGTTATAAATGTTATCTTTTTTTATATTCATAAATTATTTAAAATATTTTATGATACACTAATTCTTAAATTTATAACCTGTTAAATTTTTTAACTTTTTAAATACTTTGTTAAAGTTTTTTTCTGAAATACCAAAATGTATTGGAAAAATAAAACATTTGCTATATTTTTCTTTTAAAATTTTTTTGGTAAAATCATAATTTTTTAATTCAAGTATAGACTTAAATTTTTTATATTTTTTATATTCAAAGATAATGCATGGACCTATTCTTTTTTTATCAAATATTATATTTTTAAAGTAACTTTTCACCAATTTCTGTCTTTTCATAATTATATTTCTATTAAGTTTATAATTAGGTAAGCAATTAAATACATTTTGAACAGAATTATAGTCAACAAATGTATTGTGCGACTCATAAAATCTCCAGTCAAAATTATTTTTATCAATAAAAGAAGATTTGTATTTTCTTTTTGATTGAACGGTTCCTAAATTTTTGTTTTTTAACTGTTGTTTTTTAGAATATTTATAGAATTTAATATTGTTAGTCAGAATTACGCCACCGCAGAATGATCCTATAATTTTAGGAAGCGATAAAATTTCATAATTTGAATTATTTTCAAATGGTTTATATTCTTTTCCAGCCATACTATCAGCAGAGTCGTCAATAACTATTTGTTTTTTTTTATTAATATTTTTTTTAAAACTGTATGTATTGCCCCATTTATGAACTGCTATAATACTGTCAGCTTTTGAATTCTTTACTGTTACATTAGTCATGGCACTTAACGCATGTAACAAACAAGCTGAAGTCCACATAGGAACGTTAACTATTTTAGACCTATCAAATTTATGATACCTCAAGATTGTATTAATTGCAGATCTACCTGAAGGAAACAAAATTGCATATTTTGCTTTATATTCGTCAGAAAAAAAATTTTCTATTTTTTTTATTTGAGACTCGTTAGGGTTTATTTTATTTTTTTTATATTTGTAATTTACAGGATTAGCTTTATGAAATTTACAACTTGCTGGCTCTGGCCATTGGAACATTTTAAATATTTATTTTTTTGTATTTTTATACTGTTATCATATTTTCGTAGTATTCAAAATTTTTCTTAATGAAAAAAAACCACACATAAATTGTGTTGTATCAACATACTTAATATTTGAACCAGAAATGGCGTTTTTTAAATCTTTTAATTGTTCTTTGTTTCTATAATAGTTATGGAACTTAGATAATTTTACATCAATAATATCTTTTTTATTTGCAAATTTATCTAGATAGTCCTTTCTTATTTTCTTAACTTTAGTTCCTTTTATTGAATGTCCTAGTCGAGCAGTTAAAGTGTAGAATTTATTTGACTTCTCAATTTTAACTCTATCAAAAGAATTGTCAAAGAATTGAGAATAATGAAAATTCTTTAACTTAAACTTTCTGGCTATAATCGCTACGTGTTCACTTACTATTTCTTTACATTTCGGGATGAAAATTTTCCGATTATTTATTTTTATTTTTTTTACACCAGAGAAAGAAGGAAGGTAAACTTTATCAAAAAGTATACTATTATTTAATTTTACTTTTTTGTTTGATAAAGTTTCAAGTTTATAAATAAAATCCTGAACAAAATTTAGTTCATTTAATGCTTTTTCATAAAACTTGCTAAAATCATAGGAAAACTTTTCTTTAAAATCATAGTTAATACTAAATTTTTGATTAGTTCTTTTAACTTTTACTTTGAATTTTTTTTGAAGACACTTGTTCATTTTTTTAATATATTTTACTTCTTTCTCATTATAAGGATTAATTATATTTGTATATTTTGGAACGTATATTTTATATTTATTTAAATATTCTCCAAACCAACTCCAGGCCCCTCCTTTAAAAGAAGAAGAGTCAAATATTGTTACATTCTCACCTTTGAGTTTGAAATGTAATGCTAACATCATCATTAAGGGGGATGAACTAATGATAGCGATTTTTTTTGATTTTTTTTTCATCATCAATTTTTATTATCTAAGATTAGAAAAACAATAATGAGATTTTTTTAATTTTTGCATCTAATTAAGTATATATAGCAAAAATCTAAAGTAATAAGTTTCTATTATTAATAATTTTTTTAAAAATTTTTTTCAGTGCATAAATCAAGCCAATTGAGCTATTAGTACTGGTCAGCTACACGCGTTGCCGC
>MDTB01085656.1_pt1 | contig 22415 bp, 25 predicted proteins | sample 811161 | NCBI WGS metagenome assembly MDTB01 (sample SAMN05326650, study PRJNA326480) | marine metagenome | isolation source: seawater | place: Mediterranean Sea | collected 2009 | reverse complement strand
CTACACAGAAAACTTTAGAAATTAAAAAAGGTAAAAAAGTTGAAGGTGAAAAAAAATTTTATCCAGGATATATTTTAGTGAAGATGATTATGAATGATGATACTTGGCATCTGGTCAAGAAAACTGCAAAAGTTAGTGGTTTCCTAGGGGCATCTAATAAACCTGTAGCACTAAGAAAAGATGAAGCAGAAAGAATACTTGGACTAATAAAAGATGGAGTAGAGAGTGTAGTTTCTACTATTTCTTTTGAAGTAGGAGAAACTGTCAAAGTAGCTGACGGTCCATTTGCTTCGTTTAACGGTGTTGTGGAAGAAGTGGATTCAGATAGATCTCGTTTAAAGGTAGCAGTTTCTATATTTGGAAGAGCTACACCAGTAGAATTAGAATATACACAAGTAGAAAAATCTTGATTAAAAATTAATTACGTTATATAAACCAATTTTTATTTGAAAATATTATGGCAAAAAAAATAACAGGTTTTGTAAAATTACAGGTTCCAGCAGGGCAAGCTAGCCCTTCTCCACCTATAGGGCCTGCTCTAGGTCAAGCAGGTTTAAATATCATGGACTTTTGTAAATCATTTAATGCTCAAACTGAGAAGCTTGAAAAAGGTATGCCTTGTCCAGTAGTTATTACTGTTTTTCAAGATAAGTCGTTTGAATTCATAGTAAAAAAACCTCCTGCAAGTTTTTATATAAAGAAAGAAGTAAATATAAAAAAAGGTTCTGGTCAAATAGGTATTGCTGATCCAGTTGCTCAAATTACATCTGAGCAATTATTAAAAATAGCTAAAGAAAAAATGCCAGATCTTAATACAACCGACCCAGAGGCTGCATCTAAAATTATTGCCGGTACTGCAAGGTCTATGGGTATAGAGGTTAAATAGAAATGGCATTTAGAGGTAAAAGATACAAGAGTATTAAAGAAACAATAAATGCAGATAAGACATATAATATCAGCGAAGCAATAGACTTATTAAAAAAAAGCAAAAAACTTAAATTTGATGAAACGGTAGATATTGCTATCAATTTAGGGGTTGACCCTAAACATGCTGATCAGATAGTGAAAGGTGTTATAAAACTGCCACACGGTAGCGGTAAAACAGTAAAGATAGCAGTTTTTGCTAAAGATGAAAAAGCTAGTGAGGCTAAAGAAGCAGGAGCTGATTTTATAGGATCAGATGATCTTGCTTTAAAATTAGAAAAAAATCAAATTCAGGTAGATAGAGTTGTTGCCACCCCAGATATGATGGCAGTCGTAGGAAAATTAGGGAAAACTTTAGGCCCTAAAGGCCTGATGCCAAACCCAAAGTTAGGGACTGTTACGAAAGACATAAAAAAAATTGTTGAAGATATAAAAGCTGGATTAATAGAGTTTAAGGCTGATAAAACAGGAATTGTTCATGCAGGTATTGGAAAACTTAGCTTTTCGGAAGAAAAATTAGAAAAAAATATTTCAAACTTTATAGATGCTATAATTAAAGCAAAACCAGCTGGAGCAAAAGGCAACTATTTTAAAGATATGTATATTTCCTCAACTATGGGACCATCTATAAAATTGGTAAAGTAACTACTTTTAAATAATTCTTGACTTTAAAATTTAAGGTATTACTTTAAAGTTTCTGTCAGAGACTATAGGTATTATAAATCCTATACAGATGGTATATTCTATGAGTTTACTGACTGTTACTGTAAGTTGGTTATGGATAAAGATAATAAAAAAAATATAGTTAAAAACTTGAAAGATTCTTTTGAAAACTCAGAAGGTGTTATAGTCACTCATTATTTAGGGCTAGATAGTTCGGAGCTTACGGAACTTAGAAATAGGGTAAAGCAAGCAGGGTCAAAATTCTGTGTAACAAAAAATAGTCTTGCTAAGTTGGCTTCTAAAAGCACAAATTATGAAGAGTTAAATGGTTTTTTTTCAGGACCTGTTGCTTTAGTTTTTTCTAAGGATCCTATTGCTGGTATTAAAGTTGTAAAAAATTTTAGTGACGAAAATGAAAAATTAAAATTCATTAGCGCGAGTTTTGATAATAAAATAATAGAAAACAAAGAATTCGAAGCACTTGCCAAGCTTCCATCTCTAGAAGAAATAAGAGCTAAAATAGTTGGCTGTATTACTGCGCCTCACCAACAGTTAATTAATATTTTAAATGGGGTAGGAACAGAGATTGTAGGGGTTGTTGAAAACTACTCAAAAAAGAAAGATTAATAATTTAGAAAGGAAAAATATGAGTGATTTAAATAAAATAGTAGATGAGTTATCTAATTTGTCTGTGATAGAAGCAGCTGAATTATCTAAGCTTCTTCAAGAAAAGTGGGGAGTATCTGCAGCAGCACCTGTTGCAGTGGCTGCAGCTGGTAGTGGAGAAGCAGTTGCGGATAAAGGAGCAGAAAAAGATACATTTGATGTTATTTTAACTGATGTTGGTGATAAAAAAATTAATATAATAAAAGAAGTAAGAGGAGCAACTGGACTGGGACTCAAAGAAGCCAAGGATTTAGTAGAGGCAGCACCTAAAGCAGTTAAAGAAGGAGTTGCTAAAGCAGAAGCAGAAGAATTAAAGAAAAAATTTGAAGAAGCTGGCGCTAAAATAGAACTTAAGTAATTAATTTTATACTTCACAACTAAATATTTGAAGTATATATTATTTATATTCATGTCTATTTTATTAATTAATTTTTAAAACTGCTTCCCTTGTGAAGCTTTTACAGGAGTATTATGTCTAAAAATTTATCCTTAACCAACAGAAGAAGTTTGCGACATAGCTTTGGTATGTTGTCAGATACTGTAAATATGCCAAATCTAATAGAGATACAAAAACATTCTTATCAAATGTTTTTAGAATCAGGTTTAGGTTCTGATAAAAAAAGTGAAATGGGTATTCAAGATGCGTTGAAAAGTATTTTTCCGGTAAAAGATTATGCAGGACGAATGAGTCTTAAGTATATCTCATATAAGTTAGATAGACCGAAATATGATGTAATAGAGTGTAGGCAAAGAGGACTAACTTATTCAGCTGCTTTAAAGGTTACTTTCAGATTAGATGTCGTAAATATTGATGAGGACACTGGTAATAAAATAGGTCAAGATGCTCGTGAGGAAGAGGTTTACTTAGGTGACATTCCGTTGATGACTGATAAGGCAACATTTGTAGTTAATGGAACTGAAAGAGTGATCGTTAGTCAAATGCATAGATCACCGGGTGTTTTCTTTGATAACAATAATGCAGCAAGAGTAATACCTTACAGGGGTTCCTGGTTAGATATTGAGTTTGATGCTAAAGATTTATTGTTTATTAGAATAGATAGAAGAAAAAAACTTTCTATAGTCTTTTTATTAAAATCTATGGGTATGAGCAACGAGGAGATTCTAGACTATTTTTATCACAATTCAGAGATTATTATTGAAAAAGATAGTTATGCAAGCATAGCTTATGACTTTAATGACCTGAAAGGAGAAATGAGTTTTGATCTAATTGATGCAAAAACTAATAAGTTATTACTAAAAAAAGGGGAGAGATTAACTAGTCGTCACAGTAAAGGGTTTATTGAAAAAGGTCTAGAAAGAATATTAGTGCCTATTGAAGAAATTTACGGTAGGTTTTTTTCTGAAGATATATTCAATGAGAGTACTGGAGAAGTTTTTGCGGAAGCAGGAGAGGAAATTGATGAAAATAAAATAGATTCTCTACTAAAAGAGAATATAAAAAAGTTTAAAGTGATAATTATTAATGATAAGGTTGGACCTTATGTAAGAAATAGTCTTTTAACTGAGAGCTCTGCAACTAGAACTGAAGCCTTAGCGGCAATTTATAAAATAATGAGACCAGGTGAACCACCGACTGAGGAAAGTTCAGAAAAACTTTTTTATGATTTATTTTTCTCGAGATTTGAAGGAAAAAACGATACTACGAAATTTTTTAATCATCCAAAAGATGAAAATCAAAGTGAACTGTCTTTAGATAAAGATATAATTGAACAAGAAGGTGCTTGGATATTAAAGCAGGAAAATGATTGGAGTTTAGTAACAGTTGGTGTACTAGCAAGAAAAAACTCTAAACACAATTTTTGGGTTAAAAATGAATCAATTATAAAACTAGAGTCAGAAAAATACGATCTCTCGGCTGTAGGAAGAGTTAAGTTAAATGCTAGACTAAACTCACATATTCCTGAAGAATTTGGAGAGCTCCAGTTAGAAGATATATTACAAGTAATTAAAATAGTAATTAACCTTAAAGATGGTATTGGTGAGTGTGACGATATAGATCATTTGGGTAATAGAAGAGTTAGATCTGTGGGTGAACTGATTGAAAATCAGTTTAGAATGGGTTTAATAAGAATGGAGAGATCAATAAAAGAAAGAATGGGTTCTATTACTGAAGATAAATTGGTTCCAAAAGAACTAGTTAATGCAAAGCCTTTAACTTCTGTTTTAAGGGAGTTTTTTGGTAGTTCGCAGTTGAGTCAGTTTATGGATCAGACAAATCCTTTATCTGAAATTACTCACAAAAGGCGTTTGTCAGCTCTTGGTCCAGGTGGTCTTACTAGGGAAAGAGCTGGCTTTGAAGTTAGGGATGTTCATCCTACACATTATGGAAGAATATGTCCCATAGAAACACCTGAGGGTCCTAATATTGGTTTGATTAATAGTTTGGCGACGTATTCTAAAATTAATAATTATGGTTTTATTGAAAGCCCTTATAGAAAAGTCAAGGAAGGAAAAGTAACTAATGAAGTGGAATATTTATCAGCTATAGATGAAGATAAATACTGTATAGCACAAGCAAATGCTCCACTGACTAAGACTAATGAATTCGTTAGAGATTTAGTTTCTTGTAGAAAAGACGGTGACTTTATAATGTCTACTACTGATAAAATAGATTACATGGATGTGTCACCTAAACAATTAGTTTCAGTGGCAGCCTCTTTGATTCCATTTCTAGAAAATGATGATGCTAATAGAGCTCTTATGGGTTCTAATATGATGAGGCAAGCAGTTCCATTAGTTATTAATGAATCTCCTATGGTAGGCACAGGTATGGAAGCAGTTGTTGCTAAAGACTCTTCGGCGGCAGTAGTGGCTAAAAGAGGGGGGTTTGTGGAACAAGTAGATGCTAAAAGAATTGTTATACGACATACTGATGAAGAAAAGTATGATGTTACTCTTGGCGTAGATGTTTATAACCTTTTAAAGTTTCAGAGATCAAACCAGAATACAGCTATTAACCAAAGACCACTTGTAAGAGTGGGAGATAGAGTAGAATCAGGTGATGTAATAGCTGATGGTCCAGCTACAGATCAAGGTGAATTGGCTTTAGGAAAAAATGTATTAGTAGCTTTTATGCCATGGAATGGTTACAATTATGAAGATTCAATTCTTATATCAGAAAGAATTGTAAGAGATGATGTGTTTACGTCAATTCATATTGAAGAATTTGAGTTAATGGCTAGAGATACAAAACTAGGTCCTGAAGAAATAACTCGAGACATTCCTAATGTTGGTGAGGAATCCCTTAAAAACCTTGATGAAACTGGAATAGTTTACATAGGTGCAGAAGTCAAACCTAATGATATTTTAGTAGGAAAAGTTACACCTAAAGGTGAAACTCCAATGACACCTGAAGAGAAACTGCTTAGAGCTATATTCGGTGAGAAGGCTTCAGATGTAAGAGATACATCTTTAAAACTTCCTGCAGGAGTATCTGGCACGGTTGTGGAAGTAAGAGTTTTTAATAGAAGAGGTGTTGAAAAAGATGAAAGAGCTTTAGCTATTGAAAAAGAAGAAATAGAAAGGTTGGCCAAGGATAGAGATGATCAAATTAGAATAATCGAAGAAAATATTCATCAACGACTTAAGAGTCTTTTAGTTGGTAAGCAAGTAGCTAAAAGCCAAAAAGGTATAAAGACTGGTCAGACTATTACTGAAAAGTTCATGGATGAAATGAATAAAAGTGATCAATGGAAACTCACAGTTAAAAATCAGAAGAATATGGATGAATTAGAAAATCTTAAAACAGAATATGATGCTGAAATGAAGGAAATTTCTTTAATGTTTTCTGAAAAAGTAGATAAGGTTCAGTCAGGAGATGATCTTTTACCAGGCGTATTAAAAATGGTGAAAGTTTTTGTAGCTGTGAAAAGAAAACTTCAACCAGGAGATAAGATGGCTGGAAGACATGGAAATAAAGGAGTTATTTCAAAAATAGCACCAATAGAAGATATGCCTTATACAGAAGAAGGTGTTCCTGTTGATATAGTATTAAATCCACTTGGTGTGCCTTCAAGAATGAATGTTGGGCAGATTTTAGAAACTCATCTAGGTTGGGCGTCTGCGGGTTTAGGAAAGAAAATTAAAAATATAATTAATGATGCACAGAGTGATTTGAAAGCTAAGAGTAATAGCTGTCGAAAAGCTCTTAAAGCTTTCTTTAAGCCCAAATATTATGAGGAAAGAATAAGTTCATTGAAGGATGAAGAAGTAATAGAGCTTATGAAAAAGACAAAATCTGGAGTTAATTTAGCAACTCCAGTATTTGATGGAGCTAAAAATGATGACATTGTTGAATTATTAAAATTATCTGGATTGGATGAATCAGGACAAGTAAATCTGATTGATGGAAGAACTGGAGAAATGTTTGATAGAAAAGTTACCGTAGGATATATATATATGTTAAAACTACATCACTTAGTAGACGATAAGATACATTCTAGATCAATTGGCCCATATAGTTTGGTTACTCAACAGCCATTGGGAGGAAAAGCTCAGTTTGGAGGCCAAAGGTTTGGAGAAATGGAAGTTTGGGCTCTACAAGCTTATGGGGCATCCTATACACTTCAAGAAATGCTTACTGTTAAGTCAGATGATGTGGCTGGAAGAAGTAAGGTTTATGAATCAATTGTCAGAGGTGAAACAAACTTTGAGGCAGGAGTTCCTGAGTCTTTTAATGTATTAGTAAAAGAAATGCAGTCTCTGTGTCTAGATGTAGCTCTGTCTTCAGATAAAGTTAGTAAAAAAATAAAGAATAATAGTCAGGAGAATTAATGAATAAAGCCCTTAAACAATTTGAGTTATCAAATAATAATGAATTTGATTTAATTAAAATATCTATTGCTAGTCCTGAAAAAATTAGATCATGGTCATTTGGAGAGGTGAAGAAACCAGAAACTATTAATTATAGAACATTTAAGCCAGAAAAGGATGGCTTATTTTGTTCAAGAATATTTGGGCCAGTTAAGGACTATGAGTGTCTATGTGGAAAGTATAAAAGGATGAAGCATAGGGGGATAGTGTGTGAAAAATGTGGAGTTGAAGTGATTCAGTCAAAAGTTAGAAGGGAGCGAATGGGGCATATAGAATTAGCTGCTCCTGTTGCACATATATGGTTTCTAAAATCACTTCCATCTAGAATCAGCCTCCTATTAGATATGCCTATGAAAGACGTTGAAAGGGTTTTATATTTTGAAAATCACATTGTAATAGAGCCTGGTTTAACTAACCTAAAATTTAAGCAAATACTATCTGATGAAGAGTACAATAAGGCTCTTGATGATAATTCAGCTGACTCATTTTCTGCAGGTATTGGAGCTGCGGCAATACGCAGTATTTTTGAGTCCATGGATCTTTTAGAGGAAAAAGAAAAAATTAAATTAGAATTTTCAGAAACTAAATCTGATATAAAGAAAAAAAAATTAATAAGAAGGTTAAAACTTGTAGAACAATTTATTAGTTCAGGCAATAAGCCTGAATGGATGATACTTTCTTCTCTGCCCGTTATACCGCCTGATTTGAGACCTTTAGTACCATTAGATGGAGGTAGGTTTGCTACTTCGGACCTTAATGATTTATACAGGCGAGTAATTAATAGGAATAATAGACTAAGAAGGTTAATAGAATTAAAAGCACCAGATATTATAGTAAGAAATGAAATGAGAATGCTTCAGGAATCTGTTGATGCCTTATTTGATAATACGAGAAGAGCAAGGCCTATAACTGGTTCCAATAAAAGACCTCTTAAGTCCCTCGCTGATATGTTAAAAGGTAAACAGGGAAGGTTCAGACAAAACTTATTAGGAAAAAGATGCGATTATTCAGGTAGATCTGTGATAGTTGTTGGTCCTGAGTTAAAACTTCATCAATGTGGGATTCCAAAAAAAATGGCGTTAGAGTTATTTAAACCTTTTATTTACTCTAAGCTTGAAATTAGAGGTCTTGCAACTACCATCAAATCAGCAAAAAAAATGGTTGAAAAAGAGCGATCAGAAGTTTGGGATATTTTAGATGAGGTTATTAGAGAACATCCAATATTATTGAATAGAGCCCCTACTCTTCACAGATTAGGTATACAAGCTTTTGAACCAGTTTTAATAGAAGGTAAGGCTATAAGATTACACCCTTTAGTGTGTACTGCATTTAATGCTGACTTTGATGGTGATCAAATGGCTGTTCATGTTCCTCTATCTGTTGAAGCTCAGTTAGAGGCAAGAGTATTAATGATGTCAACAAATAATATTTTGAGTCCTGCTAATGGAAAGCCCATAATTGTTCCAACTCAAGATATTGTCTTAGGATTATATTTTCTTAGCCTTGATAGTGATAAAGAAAAAGGTGAAGGCATGATTTTTTCAGGTGTTTCAGAAATAAAACATGCTTTAGACTCAAAGTGCTTGAGTATGCATGCTAAAATTAAAGCTAGAATAAAAACTATAGACAAAGAAGGATTTGAAATAAATAAGATTGTAGAAACTACTCCAGGTAGGTTGCTTATTTCAGAGGTTTTACCAAAACATAAAGATATACCTTTCCAATTGATTAACAAAGTATTAAGTAAAAAAGAACTAGCCGGTTTAATTGATATTGTATACAGGTTCTGTGGTCAAAAAGATACTGTTATTTTTGCAGATAAATTAATGGAACTTGGTTTTAAGCATGCATGTATGGCAGGTATATCATTCGGCAAAGATGATATGATAGTCCCTGAGGCAAAAAAAGGGCTAGTTGATAAAACTAGAGATTTAATCAAGCAATATGAAAAACAATATTCTGATGGACTAATAACACAAGGTGAAAAATATAACAAAGTTATAGACTCATGGTCTAAATGTACTGATAATGTTGCTGATAAAATGATGTCAGAAATGTCTATAGGTAAAGGCAAAAATATGAATTCTGTTTTCATGATGGCTGATTCTGGCGCTAGAGGATCTGCTGCTCAAATGAAACAATTAGCTGGAATGAGGGGTTTAATGGCAAAGCCTAATGGAGAAATTATAGAAACTCCTATTATTTCAAACTTTAAAGAAGGATTAAGTGTATTAGAATATTTTAATTCAACGCATGGAGCTAGAAAAGGATTGGCAGATACAGCTTTAAAGACGGCTAACTCAGGCTATCTAACCAGAAGGTTGGTAGATGTAGCTCAAGACCTTATTATAACCAAAGAAGACTGTGGTACTAGTAAAGGAATAGTTAAAAAAGCAATTATTGATGCTGGTGAAATAATTGAAAGCTTATATGATAGAATTATTGGTAGATATTGCGCTGATAACCTAATTAGTCCAACTGATAGTAAGTCTATTGCAAAAAATGGTGACTTTATAGATGAAGAACTTGCAAACACGATTATTGATGCAGACATTGATACTGTTAAAGTAAGAAGTGCTTTAACCTGTGATTTATCTATAGGAATTTGTTCAATTTGTTATGGAAGAGATCTGGCTAGAGGGACTAAAGTAAATATTGGAGAAGCAGTAGGTGTTGTAGCTGCTCAATCTATTGGAGAACCTGGAACTCAGCTTACAATGAGAACTTTTCATATTGGAGGTGCCGCTCAAGCTGGTTCAGAACAATCTAGGTTAGAAGCAACTATTGATGGCACTCTAACCATAGATGGAGGAAATGTTATTTTTGATAAAAAGGGTACAGGAATCGTTTTAGATAGAGACTGTAGACTTGTAATCAAAGATGATAATCAGCGAGAGCGTTATAGAGAGAGAGTTCCCTATGGAGCAAATATCTTAATTAAAGAAAATACTAAAGTTAGCAGAGGGCAAAAATTAGCTGAGTGGGATCCATACACTAGACCTATAATAACAGAAAAACAAGGTTATGTTAAATTTTTAGATTTGATTAAAGAAACATTAGAGGAAACAACTTCTTTGGACACAGGTATGACAAGTCAAGTTATCAGAGAATGGAAGGGCTTAACCAGTGCTAAAAACACAAGTATGCAACCTAGAATCGAGATACATGATGACAATGACAAGGTATTAAAACTATCTAATGGCAATAAAGCAGTCTACGAGTTACCAGTCGATGCAGTTCTTTCAGTAGCTTATGTATCAGGAGGAAAGAAAAAAATAAAAGTAAATGCTGGCGATTTATTAGCTAGAATACCTCTTGACTCTCAAAAGTCTAAAGACATTACTGGTGGTTTACCAAGAGTTGCTGAGCTTTTTGAAGCAAGAAAACCCAAGGATTACTCATTTATTTCTGATATAAGAGGAAGGGTAGAGTTTGGCGACGATGTTAGAAGTAATAGAAAGTTAATAGTAGTTGATATAGAAGACAGTGAAAAATCAGTCGAATATTTAATACCTAAAGGAAAACACATAATGGTTCAAGAGGGAGATGTAGTTAATAAAGGAGATTTGTTAATGGATGGCAATCCAGTTCCACATGATATCCTTAGGGTTCTAGGTATTGAAGAATTAGCTAATTATCTTGTAAATGAAATACAAGATGTATACAGGTTACAAGGAGTTAAAATAAATGATAAACATATTGAGGTAATTTCTAGACAAATGCTTCAAAAAGTAGAAGTTATAGATTCAGGTGATACAGATTTAATATCAGGTGAGGTGCTTGATAGAGAAGATGTTGAAAAAGCAAATGCGAAAACAGCATCAGAATCTAAAAAAATTGCTACTTTTATTCCTATACTTAATGGCATTACCAAAGCTAGCTTACAAACTAGGTCATTTATTTCAGCAGCATCTTTCCAAGAGACTACAAGAGTTTTAACTGAAGCTGCAACTGCAGGAAAAAAAGATGATTTAATAGGCTTAAAAGAAAATGTAATAGTTGGTAGATTGATTCCTGCTGGAACTGGAAGGTCCATGTCGAGATTCAAAAGAATAGCTAGTCTTAATGAGGAGAAAATTAAAGCCGAACAGGCAAAGCAAATAGAGGCTACTTAACTAAATCAGTTGGTATGTTGCATAATTGCAACATATAATAATTTTTTTTGTTTTTTCTACTTGACCATGAAGCTAACTATCCATAATATGCCCTATTCTGGTAATTAATAAAGTTTAAAGGAATTTGTAATGCCGACTGTTAACCAACTGGTGCGTAAAGGAAGAAAAGCACAAATTAAGAGAAATAAAGTACCTGCTTTAGAAGCATGTCCGCAGAAAAGAGGTGTGTGTACAAGAGTGTATACAACCACTCCTAAGAAACCAAATTCAGCATTAAGAAAAGTAGCAAGAGTAAGGCTAACAAACGGATATGAAGTTACTAGTTATATACCTGGTGAAGGGCATAATTTGCAAGAACACTCTGTTGTGATTATTAGAGGAGGACGTGTTAAAGATCTGCCCGGAGTAAGATATCATGTAGTTAGAGGAACACTTGATACTCAAGGAGTAGGAAATAGAAAACAAAGAAGATCAAAATACGGCGCTAAAAGGCCTAAGTAGGAGAAAGTTTTGTCTAGAAGAAGAAAATCAACCATTAGAGAAATTATTCCTGATCCCATTTATGGAGACAAGGTCTTAGCTAAATTTATTAGGTCATTAATGATAGATGGTAAAAAAGATGTGGCTGAAAAATTAATTTATTCTTGTTTTAACGTTATAAGTAAAAAAGAAAAAAGTAGAGAACCACTAGAAGTTTTTAAAATGGCTATTGATAATGTACAACCTCAGATAGAAACTAGGTCTAGAAGAGTAGGTGGAGCAACATATCAGGTGCCAGTCGAGGTTTCAGGAAGAAGAAAACAGGCATTAGCAATAAGATGGTTAATAGACGCTGCAAGAAAAAGAAATGAAAAGTCTATGATTGATAGACTAGCAAATGAATTTTTAGATGCCAATAACAAGAGAGGCGCGGCAATTAAAAAAAATGAGGATACTAGAAAGATGGCAGAAGCTAATAGAGCTTTTGCTCATTATAGATGGTAACGTTGAAATATTATGGCTAGAAAAACAGAATTAAACCAATATAGGAATATAGGCATTATGGCTCATATTGATGCTGGTAAAACTACTACTACAGAAAGAATTTTATATTACACAGGGGTCTCACATAAAATAGGGGAAGTACATGACGGTGCCGCTACAATGGATTGGATGGAGCAAGAGCAAGAAAGAGGTATAACCATTACCTCTGCTGCAACAACTTGTTTTTGGAAAGATCATCGAATAAATATAATTGATACTCCTGGTCACGTTGATTTTACAATTGAAGTAGAAAGGTCTTTAAGAGTATTAGATGGAGCAGTTGCTGTATTTGATAGTGTTGCTGGAGTAGAACCTCAATCAGAAACAGTTTGGAGGCAAGCTAACAAGTATGGTGTGCCCAGAATGTGTTTTATAAATAAAATGGACAGAGTGGGTGCCGATTTTTATAGGTGTCTTAGTATGATCGAAGATAGATTAGGTGCATCTCCAATAGTATTACAGTTGCCTGTAGGTGCTGAGGCAGATTTTCTTGGTGTTATAGATGTATTGAATATGAAAGAAATAATTTGGCAGCAAGATACACTTGGTGCTGAGTTTAAAGTAAATGAGTTATCTGATGAAAATAAAGAAAAAACAGAAGAATATAGAAAAAAACTTGTAGAACTTGCAGTAGAACAAGATGATAATGTAATGGAGCAATATCTAGAAGGGAATGAACCTTCTATAGAAGATCTAAAAAAATGCATAAGAAAAGGTACAATAAACGGAACATTTGTTCCTGTTTTATGTGGTACTGCTTTTAAAAATAAAGGTGTACAACCTATGCTAGATGCCGTTATAGATTATTTACCATCGCCCTTAGATTTACCACCAGTAAAAGGTGTTGAGGTAAATGGTGAAGCTGAGATGAATAGAGAAAGTTCAGATGAACAACCTTTTTCTGCGTTGGCTTTTAAGATTATGACAGATCCATTTGTTGGAACACTTGCATTTGCCAGAGTTTATTCAGGTGTTATAGATAGTGGTGCTACTGTAGAAAACACTGTTAAAGGAAAAAAAGAGAGAATTGGAAGAATGTTACAAATGCATGCCAATAGCAGAGAAGACATCAAAGAGGCAAGAGCTGGTGACATAATAGCAATTTGTGGGCTCAAGTCAGTAACAACTGGTGATACACTCTGTGATCCAAATAACCCAATAATATTAGAGAGAATGGAATTCCCCGATCCTGTAATAGAAGTTGCAGTTGAACCCAAAACTAAAGCAGATCAAGAGAAAATGTCTGAAGCACTTGGCAGATTGGCTGCTGAAGATCCATCTTTTGGAGTTTCTTCAGATGTGGAAAGTGGACAAACCATAATAAAGGGTATGGGTGAATTGCATTTAGATATTATTGTTGACAGAATGAAAAGAGAATTTAAGGTTGAGGCAGATGTTGGTGCCCCTCAGGTGGCATATAGAGAAACTATAACTTCTGAAGCTGATGTTGACTATACACACAAAAAACAATCTGGTGGAGCAGGTCAATTTGCAAGAGTTAAAATGATAGTTAAGAAAGGTGAACCTGGCTGCGGGCTAGAGTTTGTTAATAAGGTAGTAGGCGGAAATATTCCAAAAGAATATATACCTGGTGTACAAAAGGGTATAGAAAGTGCCATGCATAATGGAGTAGTTGCTGGTTATCCTGTTATAGATATCAGTGTAACGCTATATGATGGAGCTTATCATGATGTTGACTCTAGTGTAATGGCTTTTGAGATTGCTGGTCGTACAGCTTTTAAAGATGCGCTGTCTAAATCTAAACCTAAACTTTTAGAGCCTATGATGAGAGTTGAAGTCGTAACTCCAGAGGATTTTGTAGGTGATGTTATAGGTGATTTAAATAGTAGAAGAGGGCAAGTACAGGGAATGGATCCTCAAGGTAATGCAACTTTAGTCAAAGCTAATGTGCCTTTGGCAACAATGTTTGGGTATGTTAATAATTTAAGATCTATGACTCAAGGAAGGGCAGTATATACTATGCAGTTTGATAAGTATGAATTAGTGCCAGCTATGGTAGAGGAAGAACTTAAATCTAAACTGGCAAGTTAATAATTGGTAATATAAATATTGATAACGGAGAAAAATAATGGCAAAAGAAAAATTTGAAAGAACCAAACCCCACGTAAATATAGGTACCATCGGTCACGTTGATCACGGTAAAACTACTTTAACGGCTGCTATTACGAAGACATTGGCTGAAACAGGTGGAGCAACAAGCATAGCTTATGATGAGATAGATAAAGCACCTGAAGAAAAAGAAAGAGGAATTACAATAAATACAGCTCATGTAGAATATGAAACAGAAGGAAGACACTATGCTCACGTAGATTGCCCAGGGCATGCTGATTATGTTAAAAATATGATAACTGGTGCCGCACAAATGGATGGAGGTATATTAGTAGTATCTGCTGCTGATGGACCTATGCCTCAAACAAGAGAACACATTCTATTAGCGAGACAAGTTGGAGTTCCTGCTCTAGTAGTTTTTTTAAATAAGGTTGACCAAGTAGATGACCCAGAGCTCTTAGAATTAGTTGAAATGGAAGTTAGAGAATTATTATCTAAGTATGATTTCCCTGGTGACGATATACCTATTATTAAAGGTTCTGCTTTAAAGGCTCTTGAAGGAGATAGTTCCGAAATGGGCTCGCCTGCAATAATGAAGCTTATGGAAGAGGTTGATAAATATGTGCCTCAACCAGATAGACCAGTAGATCAGCCATTTTTAATGCCAATTGAGGATGTTTTTTCCATATCAGGAAGAGGAACTGTTGTAACAGGAAGAGTTGAATCTGGAGTTATAAATGTCAATGACGAGATTGAAGTTATAGGTATAAAGGATACTACCAAGACAGTTTGTACTGGAGTTGAGATGTTCAGAAAGCTTTTAGATAGAGGGGAAGCTGGTGATAATATAGGAGCGCTTCTTAGAGGTATAAATAGAGAGGATGTTGAAAGAGGGCAAGTCCTAGCAGCTCCTGGATCAATTAAGCCACATACAAAGTTCAAAGCAGAAACTTATGTTTTAACAAAAGAAGAAGGAGGAAGACATACTCCTTTTTTTGGAAACTATAGACCACAATTTTATTTTAGAACAACTGATGTGACAGGAACAATAGAGTTGCCTAGTGGTACAGAGATGGTTATGCCAGGTGATAATATTAGCTTAACAGTTAACTTAATTTCTCCAATAGCTATGACAAAAGGATTAAAGTTTGCTATAAGAGAAGGAGGTAAAACTGTTGGTGCTGGAGTTGTTTCAGAGATAATCGAGTAAAAATTTTATGGCAGGACATCAAAATATAAGGATTAGGTTAAAAGCTTTTGATCACAGAATACTTGATAATTCTGCTCATGAGATTGTAAACACCGCAAAAAGAACTGGAGCAAACGTAAGAGGACCAATTCCTCTTCCCACTAGAATTGAGAGATTTACTGTAAATAGATCTCCACATGTAGATAAAAAGTCTAGAGAGCAATTTGAAATTAGAACTTTTAAAAGACTTTTAGATATAGTGAGTCCTACTCCTCAAACTGTAGATGCTTTGATGAAGTTAGATCTTGCAGCTGGAGTAGATGTGGAGATTAAGTTATGAGAACTGGTGTAATGGCGAAAAAATTAGGTATGACAAGAGTTTATAACGAAAAAAGAGAACACAACAGCGTTACAGTATTAAAGATGCCAGAAGGATTTGTCATTGGTCATAAAAAAAATAAAATAGACGGTTATGATGCGCTAATTTTAGGTTTTCACAAAATTAACGCTAAATCGTTAAATAAGCCACAAAAAGAGTTTTTTTCTAAAATTAAACAAGAGCCATTAGGTAAAATTAAAGAGTTTAGAGTTTCTGAGGATAATTTTGTTGAAAAAGGTAAAAGTTTAGCGGCATCGCATTTTGTAGTAGGTCAATTTGTAGATGTAAAATCTGATTCAATAGGTAAAGGATTTGCTGGTGCAATGAAAAGGCATAACTTTGCTGGCTTAAGAGCCAGTCACGGTGTATCTATATCTCACAGAAGTCATGGTTCTACTGGTAATAGTCAAGATCCTGGCAGAGTATGGAAGGGGAAAAAAATGGCTGGACAAATGGGTAACAAAAAAGTGACAGTTCAGAGTTTAGAAGTAGTGTCCATTGATGAGGAAAGAAACTTAATATTAGTTAAAGGAGGGGTGCCAGGTAGTGTCGGTGCATGGGTTGAAATTACTGATGCGAAGAAAAAAAGTTTACCAGCTAATGTTCCTTATCCTGCAGGGCTTAAAGAGGGGAGCAAGGAAAAAACAGATAAAGAGCTAGTTGCTAAAGAAAATCAAATAGCAGAAGCTAACAATAATAAACTAGAAGTTAATGCTTCTGATGATAATAAAATAACAGATGGTGAAGAAGCTAAAGATAAAGAAAATAATAAGTTAATAAAAGAATAGTAGTATGAGTAAAGCAATAAAATTTCAAATAGTAGATTTAGACAATAAGAAAAAGGAAGATATAGATCTACCTAGTTTTATATTTTCAACGGAAATTAAAGAAGAAATTGTTGCAAAAGTTGTCAATTGGCAATTGTTGAAAAGAAGGCAAGGTAGTCATAAGGTTAAAGAAAGAAATGAAATTGTTGGTTCTAATGCAAAAATTTATAGACAAAAAGGAACAGGCAGAGCTAGGCATGGATCTAAAAAAGTAGTACAATTTAAGGGTGGAGGGGTTGTTCATGGACCAAAGGTAAGGTCTCATGAGAAGAAAATACCGTCAAAACTAAAAAAACAAGCAATAAGAATATTGCTTTCATCAAAGCTTAAAGAAGGTAAGTTGAAAATCATTGATAAGTTTGAAGTTAAAAGTATAAAGACAAAGAATATTTTAGATAAATTTAATAAATTAGGAATTAAATCCGCCACTTTTGTAGAAGGTGGAGAAGTTAATAAGAATTTTCTATTATCAGCAAGAAATGTTAAGGAAATAGATTTGCTATCAATTAATGGTTTAAATGCCTACCAGATTCTCAAAAGAGATAGCCTTATAGTATCCTCATCTGCAATTAAAGAGGTAGTTAAGAGGTATGGAAATGAATAGTCTATATAAGATAATTTTATCACCAGTTATTACAGAAAAAGCCACCAAAATTTCTGAAAAAAACCAATATGTCTTTAAAGTAAGGATTGATAGTAATAAAAAAGAGATTAAAGAAGCCATAGAGAAGCTTTTTAAGGTAAAGGTAAAGAGTGTTAATACTACTAAAATTAAAGGCAAGATTAAAATTTTTAAAGGAACTAAAGGTAAAAGATCAGATTATAAGAAAGCTATAATTTCGCTTAATGAAGGAGAAAATTTAGATTATAGCGGGGGGGTAAACTAATGGCTTTAAAAAACTTTAATCCAACTACACCATCAAGAAGATCTCTTGTTTTAGTTGACAGAGCAGATATTTATAAAGGTAAACCTGTAAAGAAGCTTACTAAAGGACTTACAAAGTCAGGGGGAAGAAATAATAATGGAAGAATTACTGTATGGTGGAGAGGTGGTGGCCATAAAAGAAGTTATAGAATTATAGACTTTAAAAGGCAAAAAGATAACATGGATGCAAAGGTATTGAGGATCGAATATGATCCAAATAGGTCATGTCACATTGCTTTAATAAAATATGAAGATGGTCAATTAAGTTACATTCTGGCACCCCAAAAGCTGAAAGTTCAAAGCACTATTGTGTCGGGAGAAAAGACAGACATAAAAATTGGAAATTGTTTGCCTCTTAAAAATATACCTACTGGTACTCTCGTTCATAATGTAGAGTTAAAACCTCTAAAAGGTGGCCAAATAGCTAGGTCAGCAGGAGCATCAATTCAACTTGTAGGTAAAGATAAAGATCATGCCATGCTTAAATTAGTTTCAGGTGAACAAAGATTAGTTCCTTTGAATTGTAGAGCTTCCATAGGAGTGGTTTCAAATCCAGATCATCAAAATAGTAATTCTGGTAAAGCTGGTAGAAGTAGATGGTTAGGAAAAAGACCTCATGTTAGAGGTGTTGTTATGAATCCAGTTGATCATCCACACGGTGGAGGAGAAGGTAGAACTTCTGGGGGTAGAAATCCAGTTACACCTTGGGGAGTACCAACTAAAGGTAAGAGAACTAGAAATAATAAAAGAACAGACAAACTCATTTTAAAAAGAAGGAATAGTAGGTAATAATGGCTAGATCAGTTTGGAAAGGCCCTTTTGTCGATGGACATCTTATAAAAAAAGTTCAAGGGTACTTAAAAGAGAGTAGTAATAGGCCGATCAAAACTTGGTCAAGAAGGTCTACTATTTTACCTCAATTCGTTGGCATAACATTTAATGTTTACAATGGGAAGAAATTTATACCAGTTTTGGTGTCTGAAGAAATGGTGGGTCAAAAGCTTGGAGAATATGCACCTACAAGAACTTATTATGGACATACAGCAGACAAGAAAGCTAAAAAATAATGGTAGATAAGAAAGAAAACAAAAAACAGGCTATGGCGAAAGCTAAGAGTATTAGGACAAGTGGACAAAAATTAAATTTAGTAGCTAAATCTATTAGAGGCCAAAATATTAAGGTGGCAATAGATCAGTTAACATTTTCAAAAAAGCGTATTGCTAAAGAAGTGTTAAAAGTACTTAACTCAGCAATAGCTAATGCTGAAAATAATTTTGGTTTAGACATAGATAAGTTAGTTGTGGGTGAGGCTTATGTAGGAAAGTCAATTATGATGAAAAGAATGAGAGCAAGAGCTCGTGGAAGAGCAGCAAGAATTCTTAAACCATTTAGTAAGCTTACAATTTTGTTACGTGAAGTAGAGGAAGGTAAATAATGGGACAAAAAGTTAATCCAATAGTAATGAGATTAAGTGTTAATAAAGATTGGAGTTCAAAATGGTATGCAAAGGGTAACGACTATGCCAATCTACTCCATGAAGATTTAAAGATAAGAAAGTACATTACAAAAGAATTAAAGAGTGCAGCTATTAGTAAGGTTGTAGTTGAGAGGCCAGCAAAAAAAGCAATAATCACAATACATACTGCAAGGCCAGGAGTTGTGATAGGAAAGAAAGGGACTGATATAGAAAAAATTAAAGCAAAAGTTTCTAAATTTACATCTGGAGAAGTACAACTCAATATAGTTGAGGTAAGAAAGCCTGAGATTGACGCGCAACTAATAGCTGATAATATTGCTGAGCAGTTAGAGAGAAGAGCATCATTTAGAAGGACTATGAAAAGATCTATTCAATCAGCTTTAAGACTTGGAGCAAAAGGAATTAAAATTGTTTCCGGTGGAAGACTTGGAGGTGCTGAAATTGCAAGAATAGAATGGTATAGAGAGGGAAGAGTACCTCTTCACACATTAAGATCTAATATTGGATACGGAGTTTCTACATCTCATACTGCATATGGCACAATAGGTATAAAGGTTTGGGTATACACTGGAGAACAGAGTTTAGAAGATGAAAAAGCTGTACAAAATAATAAAGAAAAAATTAAAAAAGGCTAGGATTTAATATGCTGTCACCAAAAAGAACTAAGTTTAGAAAAGCCCATAAAGGTAGAATTCATGGTAATGCCAAAGGTGGTACAACTTTAAATTTCGGCGCTTTTGGCTTGAAGGCTTTGCAACCTGAAAGAATTACAGCGAGACAAATAGAGGCTGCTAGAAGGGCAATTACTAGGCACATTAAAAGACAGGGTAGAGTTTGGATTAGAGTGTTTCCAGATTTACCTGTGTCACAGAAACCAACAGAAGTTAGAATGGGTAAAGGTAAAGGTACTCCAGAGTATTGGGCATGTAGAGTTAAACCAGGAAGAATATTATTTGAGTTAGACGGAGTTGAAGAAGAACTAGCTAAAAGAGCATTTGAACTTGGTTCTGCTAAATTACCTATTTCAACTAAATTTATAACAAGAGGAATTAAACTTTAATGCCTAAGTCTGATTTACACAATAAAACTGTTGATGAGCTTGAAACAATGCTCACCAGCTTTATGAAAGAAAGTATGAATTTGCGTTTTCAAAAGTCTATGGGACAACTTGAAAAACCATCTAGAACGAAAGTAGTTAGAAAAGAAATAGCAAGAATTAAAACTTTATTAAACATCAAGAAGGAAAAAGAAAATGCCTAAAAGAATGCTCAACGGTGTTGTTTGTAGTGCTACTAATAAAAATACTGTAGTTGTAAAAGTAGAAAGAACCTTTAAACATCCAATGTATAAAAAATATATAAAAAGATCTAAAAAATATCATGCTCATGATGATACAGATTTATTAAAAGTAGGCGATAAGGTGGCTATAGAAGAAACTAAGCCTATATCAAAATTAAAAACTTGGGTAGTAATTAATAATGAGAAAAAGTCATGATTCATAACGAAACTAATTTAGAAGTAGCTGATAATTCTGGAGCTAGAAGAGTACAATGTATAAAAGTACTAGGTGGTTCAAAAAGAAAATTTGCTAGTGTAGGTGATATTATTATAGTTTCAGTTAAGGAAGCAATTCCAAAAGGTAAAGTAGCTAAAGGGGACGTGCATCAAGCTGTTATAGTAAGAACTGCTAAAGAAATTAGAAGAAATGACGGTAGTGCAATAAGGTTTGATAAAAACGCAGCAGTCCTTATAAATAAACAGCAAGAACCTATTGGTACTAGAATATTTGGTCCAGTAACAAGAGAACTAAGGGCTAAAAAATTTATGAAAATTATTTCATTGGCTCCTGAGGTTTTGTGATGAAAGCTAAACTTAAAATTAGGAAGGGTGATAAAGTAATTATAACTGTCGGAAAAAGTAAGGGTGTTATCGGAGAGGTACTGAAGGTGCTGCCAAATGAAAATAGAGCTTTAGTTAGGGGAGCAAATGTATATAAGAAACATACAAAGCCTTCGCAGAATTCAGCAGGGGGTATTATTGAAAAAGAAGGTTATATAAATATTGCAAATATGGCTTTTTTTGATGAAAAGAAACAAAAAGCTTCTAAAATAGGGTTTAAAATTTTAGAAGATGGAAGAAAAGTAAGAGTAAGTAAATTGAGCAATGAGGTAATAGATAAATAATGGCTAGACTAAAAGAACTGTATGAAACAGAAATTAAAAAAAATCTTAAAGAAAAATTAGGATTTAAAAATAATATGGCAGTACCAAAAATAGAAAAAGTGTCTATTAATATGGGGGTAGGAGAAGCTTCACAAGACAAAGGAAAAGTTGAAGGTGCAGTAAATGATTTAAAGTTGATCAGTGGACAGCAACCAATTATTACTAAAGCAAGAAAATCAGTTGCTGGATTTAAATTAAGAGAAGGCGTTAGTGTAGGTGTTAAGGTAACTCTTAGAAAAAATAGAATGTATGAATTTTTAGATAGATTAATTAATATAGCTTTACCAAGAGTTAGAGATTTTAGGGGTTTATCTAAAAAAAGTTTTGACGGAAAGGGTAATTATTCTTTAGGATTAAAAGAACAAATAGTTTTTCCAGAGATAGATTATGATAACCTGGACTCACTAAGAGGTATGGATATTACAATTGTTACGTCAGCTATTAATGATAACCATGGCTTAGAGCTCTTAAAAAGCTTTAATATGCCAATAAATAATTAGTAAGGAGTTTGTTTTGGCTAAAAAAAGTGCAATAGAAAAAAATAAATCTAGAATAAAAAAAGTTGAAAGGTTTAAAGATAAAAGATCGGAATTAAAAAAGCTTATAATGAATAAAAATACTTCTCAAGAAGATAGGTTTGAAGCGGTAATGAAATTATCATCTATGCCAAGAAATGGTTGCTCCTCGAGAATAAGAAATAGATGTGAGTTATCAGGTAGACCTAGAGGTTTTTACAGAAGAGTAAAGCTGTCTAGAATAGCTTTAAGAGATCTTGCGGCATCTGGACAAATTCCAGGAATGACCAAGGCAAGTTGGTAAAAGGATAGGATTAAATATGACAATGACAGACCCGATAAGCGATTTACTTACAAGAATTAGGAATGGACAAATGGTTAGAAAATCAAAAATAGATTGTCCTTTCTCAAATTTAAAAGTTTCTATACTCAAAGTTCTTAAAGATGAAGGTTATATAAGAGATTTTGAAATTTCTGAAAATGAAAAAACTAAGGTAATAGAAGTTTCATTAAAATATTATGATGGCAAACCAGTTATAAAGGAAATTTCAAGAGTATCAAAGCCTGGAATGAGAGTATATTCATCG
>MDTB01136720.1_pt1 | contig 22416 bp, 15 predicted proteins | sample 811161 | NCBI WGS metagenome assembly MDTB01 (sample SAMN05326650, study PRJNA326480) | marine metagenome | isolation source: seawater | place: Mediterranean Sea | collected 2009 | reverse complement strand
ATTAATGGCTCAAATGGGACCAAATACGGTCATTGGTTTTGATATGACAGGTCAAGGATCAATTCCAGCTGGTTATCCAGGTAATCCAACTGGCATTGAAGGTAACCTGCTAGCTATACTTGTACTAGACTCTGAATATAATACGTTTGGATCTGAGGTAGCGGTAACAATATCTGATTTTGTAGTGTCTGGTATTTATAATGGACAAAACATTGGTCTTGCATCATGTGACGCGGACCAAGATCCATTTAATGGATGTTTTGATACAGATGTATTTGCAACTCCGACACCTGACTGTTCTGGAATTCCAGGAGGTGACCTTATAGTTGACTCATGTGGTGATTGTGTCGCTGTAGAGCTAGACGGTGATAATGATGGAATTGCAGATAGTTGTGATGTATGTCCAAATGATGCAAATGATGATGCAGACGGTGATGGTGTTTGTGGAGATCTTGATATTTGTGAAGGCTTTGATGATAACTTAGATACAGATGGTGATGGAATACCAAATGGCTGTGATGAGACAGAACTTGGTGATATTATTCTATCATGGACATCTGATAGTGAGTCTCATGCAACTCTATCATATGAATCAAATGTTGATATTTATGGATTCCAATTAAATGTAGGAGGTGTAGACCTTACTGCAGCCTATGATGGTGTTTTAGATGTATCTTTCAGTGAAGATACTCAAAATGTACTAGCGTTCTCAATGGATGGAGAAGCATTGTCTTCTGGGACTGGTACACTTGTAACATTTGAATTTTTGCCTGTTTTAGATGGTGCAACCCTATCTTTATCTAACCTAATTGTTGTTGGTCAAAGTGGTGGTACGCTTGGTATCACCGATCCAGGAATATTAGATATTATGCCATGTGCTAATAACGATGGTGATGATTTATGTAATGCATTAGATGAATGCCCAGAAGATGCAGATAATGATGCAGATAATGATGGTGTGTGTGGAGATGTTGATTTATGTTTGGGTGATGATGCTATCGGTGATACCGATGGTGACGGAGCCTGTGATGATACAGATGAGTGTCCATTTGACTCTCCAAATGATTCAGATGGTGATGGATCATGTGATAGTGATGATGCATGTCCTGGATTTGACGATAATGTAGATTCGGACGGTGATTCAGTAGCTGATGGTTGTGATGTTTGTCATAATGGTGATGATACTGTCGATACTGATAATGATGGTATGCCAAATGATTGTGATGTTGATATTGTTATTAATGAAGGTAATAATCTAGTTAGTTTCCATGCATTGCCAGAAGATGGTTTAGATATTTCTTCTTTCTTTGAAGGTTCATCAATTTATCAAGTAATTGGCGAGGGTCAATTTAGTAAAATTGATGAGATGCTTGGCGGATGGGTTGGTAACCTCGAGTCAATTGCTCGTGAGGATGGTTACTGGTTACGATCAGATGAAGAAAATACTAGCTTTGAAGTTCAGGGTGAAAATATTGGATCTATCACTTACCAGCTTCATGAAGCAAGTAACTTAATTTCATATCCATTTGCGACTGCACAAGGAGTTCAAGAAGCTATTCCTTCAGATATAACAGATGCAACGTACGTAATTATTGGTGAAGGTATAGCTGCTTATAATTATAATGGAGTATGGGTTGGATCTCTTGCTGATAATAATTATGGTGGATTTAAATCTGGTAAAGGGTACTGGTTCAAAGTAAGAACAGAGGCTGTTTGCCCTGATATTGATGATGGTGATCCATGTAATGAATTAATAGACTTTGAATATAATGAGCCAAGCGGAGATCTAGATTCTAGATTAGCAAACTCTTCACTTCCAATGACGCCAGAAGGGTTTGAGTACACTCAGTCCACAGCTCAAGGGTTCTATTTTGTAGAGTCTGCAAGCTTTGATGGTATTGAAGCGGAAGCCGGTGACTGGATTGTTGCTTATAATGATAATGTCGTTGTAGGGTCATGGCCATGGACAGGAGAATTTACAACTGTTCCAGCTATGGGTTATGATGGTAGTCAAGAAACTGCTGGATATATGGAAGAAGGACAAGTACCTACATTTAAACTTCTAAAATCTGAAGATGGAAGTCTAAATGAAATGACTATGGATATAGTGAGTGCATGGACAAATAATGGTCATGCAGTAGTTACTTTAACAGGTACAACTCCATTACCAGAAGCAATATCATTAAATGATGCATATCCAAACCCATTTAATCCTAGTACTAATATTTCATTTGAGATTCCACAAGATATGCATGTAAATCTATCTGTTTATGATATTAACGGTCGTGTAGTTGCAGAGCTTGTTAATGAGATGAAAACAGGTAATACATATAGCGTATCTTGGAATGCAAATGGATACGCAAGTGGCGTGTACTTTGTTAAGCTGGCTGCTGGTGAAGTGGTGCATACACAGAAGATTATGCTAGTTAAGTAATTCTTTAATTACATAGTCTTTATATATTATATTAATAGTAAACAGAGCCTCGTTGATTAACGAGGTTCTGTTGTATAAGTGTAAAAAAAATTTATTTTAATAAAAGGAACAATAGAATGCTTAGAAATATAATTAGTTTATTTTTATGTCTTTTCTTCTTTAGTTGTAGTGATTTACAAAATGCAGCAAAAAGCATTGAAAAGGTTAATGAAGGTCAGGATTTAATTATTAATAAATTAAATGCTCTTGATAAGAAAATTGCTTTACTTGAAAAGAAAGTAGTACAAAGTGCTGCGAAAACACCAGATAAGAAAAATGATAAACCTAAAGCAGATCCTAACAAGGTCTATGATATAGCTGAAGCAGGCTCTATTGTGCTGGGAAATCCAAATGCTAAAGTATCAATAGTTAAATGGACAGATTACCAATGACCGTACTGCTCTAAATCCGTCGGTCTGGTGGATGACATTTTAGAAAAATATCCAAATGATGTTAAAGTTATAGTTAAAAACTTTCCCTTATCTTTTCATAAACAAGCTCGTAGAGCAGCACAGTATGCTCTAGCGGCTGATCGTCAAGGAAAATTTAAAGAAATGTATCATGCGATTTTTGAAGAGTATAGAAAATTAAAATCAAATGAAGACCTTCCAGTTGAAATTGCTCAGAGATTAGGTCTTGATATAGAAAAATTTAAAGCAGATGCAAATGATCCAGAAATTGATGCGCAGATACAAAAGGAATTTGATCAAATGAGAAATTCAGGAATTCCAAGACTATCAGTTCCTAAGTTTCTTGTAGCGGGTAAAGAACCTCAAGGAAGAGATTTGGCAACATTTTCAAGAATGATTGATGAAGCTTTAAAAAATTAAAACATAAGGAACAGATATGAAATTTTTATTGACAAGATTCTTTTCATTATGTTTATTTATTGGTTTTGTATTTCCAGCAAATACTGAGCCTAATACAGGTTGGAATTACATACAGTCAACTCAACAATTTTTTTATATTTTTTTATCTCCAATGAATCTTGTTGATAATTATGGAAATCAAATAGAAGCCTACGGAGATGGATCAAATAGTATAAACATCGATGCATCTGATTGTGGAGAAAATCCAGAATCTTGTGATGTTATAGGTGTATTTATGTCCAGAGATATTGATGAGAGTATGTGTAGTGATACTGGTGGCTATTATGTAAACGGCCAGTGCGATGTTTGTGTTGGATGGTCTTATTATAACAGTTATTCTGATCAGGGAAATGGTGTAATAGCAACTACATTAGCTATTATGGGAGCAGATACTGAAGAAGATTATCAATATTATTGTGATACAGGAGAATCTCCTAAGCTTAAATTATATGATGCATCTTCAGGCTTAACTTATAGAGTTTCTAGTGAATCTGATTTGGCTGGTTTTGCAAACAATGAAATAGTTGTATATTTTCCCGATTGTGAAGGGCTAACAGCAGATTGCAACGAATATCAAGCAATTATTAGTGAAGATGATCCACTTAGCAACCAAAATGAGATACCAAGTAATTTTGAAATCTTCAGTATTTATCCAAATCCATTTAATCCTTCTGTTAATATAATATTTTCTCTATCAGCACTAGAACAAGTGAATATTACCATATATGATTCCATTGGTAGAGAAATTGTAACATTATTTGATGGTTTTAAAGAAAGTGGTACACACGAAATAATTTGGACCCCAGAAGTTTCCATATCTAGTGGTAATTATATTATAATGATGGAAACACCTAATGATACATATTCAAGTAAAGTTGCTTATGTAAAGTAGTTTATTTGTGATTTATGTCATCATTTTATCTATTTAAAACTTATAAATTAGTCTTTTAAGAGGAGAAAGAATGAATTTTAGTGCAGTACTTAAATATGCTAATGAAATTATTAAGTATTACCTAACTATAATGGTAATACTTACTGGCTTCCTTTATTCACAAGATCCTCCGATAGGATTTGAATATGAAATATCAATAAATCAATCCTTCTATTTTTTTCAAAATACATATATAGATGGTGAATCTCCAGAGATGGGCCAAGATTGGCTTGGTTCATTTAATGAATATGATGAAACCATGAATGGAAATTGTATTAATATTGGTGATGATTTAGATGGTAATGAAGATACAATTGAATGTCAAGATGTGAATGGGGATGGAATTCTTTCGAGCTCTATTGATGTATGTGTAGGTTCATTTCCTTATTCTGGTGAATTTACAACAGTGCCGGTGATGGGCAATGATGGCACTGTGTGGACTGCGGGATATATGTACGGTCAAGAATCTTATTTTGATTGTAGTTCAGATGGTATGTATTGTGCTAACCTATGTAATATAGATGGAAGCATATGTAGTGATTGCAATCAAAGTGAAAATGAAAACTGTACTACAGATCAATGGCCCGATGAATATAATAATTGGAGTAACTTCTCTCAAAGCGTAGGTGCAAATGGACAGTATGATTTAGGCGAGCCATTCATTGATTCTAATTTTAACGGAGCATATGATGCAGTTGGTGGCACCCCCAAATTTAAATTTTATGATGCATCAGAAAATTTAGTATACGATGCTGAAACATCTGTTTTACCTATTTATCCATTCCAGGATGGAGATGCTCACTATGTTGGAATTATTGAAGTCATTCGAGATTGTAATGGTGATTTAGGTGGCGAGGCTCTTATTGATGACTGCAATGCGTGCACTGGAGGTAATACTGGGTTAGAACCTAATTATCTAGATATTGGCTGTGGATGTAATCAATTGCTTATTGGTCCATTCTTTGAAGATATTGATGGAGATGGCTTAGGATTCGGTGAAGAACAGTTCTTCTGTAGTAATCCAGGCATTGGTTGGTCTGAAAATGATAATGACCCTTATCCATCATGTAGTGCTAACTATTTTGATTGTTCAGATCAGTGTGGGGGAAATGCTCAAATCGATGATTGTGGTATTTGTAGTGGTGGAACTACTGGCACCATACCAAATGAGCAAATTGATTGTAATAATGAATGCTTTGGAACAGCTTATTATGATGAGTGCAATGAATGTGTTGGTGGTTCAACTGGAATTGAGCCTTGTGACTTTGTATCCGAAGCTCCTGAGGAGTTTTCATTTAATCAATCTACTCTTCAAGCATTTTACTTTATTATTACAGGCGGATATAGTAATGGAGATCCATTTTCTACAGAAGATTGGGTTGGAATATTTAATGGTGATATTTGTGTAGGTAATTATAAATGGGATGGACCATTTACCACTATTCCTGCTATGGGAGACGAAGGCAGTGAATATACTCAAGGTTATTTACAACCAGAAGATCGGCCATCATTTAAAATTTACGATGCATCAGCAGGAGAAATTTTTGATATTGATATGAATCAAATTGAAATCATCCAGCAAGATGGTGGAGAGTACTCTGGATGGCAAAATTTAGCATACTTTGAAGTAACTAATTTTATTGCACAAATACCGGATTGTAACGGTGTTATTGGTGGTAATGCTATTATTGATGATTGTGGAATATGCAGTGGAGGAAGCACTGATTTACTTCCCAATGCAGATGTTGATTGCTCAGGAGTATGTTACGGATCAGCAATTATTGATAACTGTGGTATCTGTTCTGGGGGTACTACAAATAATATTCCCAATGAATATGATTTAGGATGTGGTTGTTTTTTAGCTGCTCCATCTAATTATTACGCAGATGTAGATAATGACGGATTTGGATTTGGTGATGAACAGCAATTCTGTGAAGATCCAGGCGATGGATGGGCATTGAATTCAGATGATTTAGAGCCTTTTTGTTATAACGAGTCTATTTTAGAATCTAATGAGGATGATTGCGGCATTTGTTTTGGTGGTAATGAAGATGTAGATTGTTTAGGTGTTTGTTTTGGATCTGCTGTAGTAGATGATTGTGGAGTTTGCAATGGTAATAATAGTTCTTGTCAGTCACCATTAGCAGAAAGTGTAAATCTATATTTAAACGAAGATGAAAATATTCTTATTCAACTTTCAGGTACTGATCCCAATGGTTTAGATCTGTCGTATACGATTGTTGATTTTCCATTAAATGGTAATTTAGAACTATCTGAAAATGAATCAGAATACATTTACACTCCTAACAGTAATTATAATGGGCAAGATAGTTTTAATTATGTAGTATTTAATGGCTCATTCTTTTCAAACATAGCAGAAATTAATTTGCAAATTAATCCCATAAATGATCCTCCTAATGCTGAGAATATTATAGTTAATGCTGTTGAGGATATTGATATAAACATTGACTTGATAGGAAGTGATGTCGATGGTGATGATATTATTTTTAACATACTAGGCCAGCCCTTAAATGGAACAATATTAATTGATGATGATGTCATGGTCTACACACCAGATTTAAATTTCAATGGAACTGATCAGATCAGCTATGCTACTAATGATGGTCAGTTAGATTCTGAGATGGCATTAATCACAATTTTTATCAGCCCAGTAAACGATCCTCCAAATGCTAATGAGGTTGAAGTTGTATTTTACGAAGATAATACAATAAGCTTTACATTCGATGTTGAAGATGTAGATAATTCTGAAGAAGAACTATCAATATTTGTACAGGATGAAATTAACTTCGGAATTATTTCAATTAGTTCATTGGAAGCAATAATTTTACCAGACCAAGATATCAATGGAGATTTTTCTTTTACCTATCAAGTTTTGGATGGAGAACTATTTTCAAATCCTTCAACTGTTAGTATTCAAATTTTACCAGTAAATGATCCACCGGAAATTTCTAATATATTTAATCAAGAAATCAATGAAGATGAAGTTTTTTATTATCAGATTTCTGCTAATGATGTTGATAGCCCTAATTTAGTTTTTGATGTAAATGATGTTCAAAATTCAACTATTACAATTGATGGTCAAACTCTAATTGTTGAGCCAGATAATGATTATAATGGAGAGTTATTAATTGAGGTTTCAGTTAGTGATAATGAGTTTTTAGATATTACTAATTTTATTTTAAATATTTTGCCTGTTAATGACCCACCAGTACTTTCACCATTTGAAAATCTTAGTACTTTAGAGGATGAGAGCCTCATTGTTAGTATAGATGCTACAGATGTTGACGGTGACGAACTTGTCTTTTGGACAAATGATATTGATAATGCTGAAATTGAGTTCGACCAAAACCAAATAATAATAATTCCGGAGTTACATTTTAATGGTGAACTTAATTTTCTCTTAAGTGTAACTGATGGAGAATATATTGATAGTCAGATTATGTCAATAAATGTTATACCTGTAAATGATAATCCTGTTATTTCAATGATTCAAGATCAAGTCATTGATGAAGATAGTCTTTTTGAATATAATTTAGAAGCATTAGATGTCGATGGTGATGAGTTAAGTTTTAGTTTAGAGGAAATTAGTAATGCAACATTTACATTAGTCAATAATTTAATTACTATTCTACCTAATCAGGATTTTAACGGTGACATTGATATTAGCGTAAGTGTTTCAGATGGTGAACTTTCCGATACAACTATGTTTAACCTAGATGTATTACCTGTAAATGATACACCTATTCTCGAAGAAATCTCTGATCAAGAAATTGACGAAAATGAAATACTAGAGCTTGATTTCATAGCATTCGATGTAGATGAAGATGATTTATTTTACGATTATTATGTTTTAAGTGGTTATGCCCAGTTAGATATTTATAATAATCAAATAGTTATTACGCCTAATGAAAACTGGTTTGGTGAAATTGAAATTACACTAACAGTAACTGATGGCGAGTTTTATGCTCAAGATGATTTTTTGATTCAAGTTATAGAGGTTGATGATCCACCAACTGCATATAATATCTCATCAACAGGTGAAGAGGATCAATTAGTTGTAGTTCCTCTTATTGCTTCTGATCCAGATACTGAATCTAATCAACTTATTTATTCTATTAGTTCAGGCCCATCAAATGGAAGCGCAATAATTGCTGGAAGCAACATTGAATATATATCTAATTCAAACTTTAATGGACTAGATCAGTTGTCATATATCGTAAACGATGGAAATTCTAATTCTGAACCTGCACAAATTAGTTTAGATATTATTCCTATCAATGATCCACCTACTGCTATTGATGTAGAGTATTTAGCATCTAGTGGTACCATTGAATTTGATTTAAATTCAATAGTGAGTGATGTTGATGGTGATGAACTCGAGATTTCATTTATTACTCAAAACTATGGCTCAGATACTATTAATACATTATTTGATGGTTTCATCCAAGATTTAGGTGGCAATATTTTTTCGTATACTCCACCCTCAGAGATTGTTTATTTTGATTTTATTCTTTTTAAAGCAACTGATGGTATATCAGAGTCTTCAGTTCAAACTATATCATTTAATTTATTAGGAAGAGAAATGCCAAGGAATATGGCTCCAATTGCTTTTGACCAGGATGTTAGTCTTTTAGAAGATCAAGCTACTAATATAACATTAATTGGATTTGATGTTTTAAATTCAATATCTGAAGATGCTTCATTTGAAATTATTTCAAATCCAAGTAATGGTGAGTTATCATCATCATTCTCATTATTGGAAAGTGGTTCAAGCAATCTTGTTCAGTGGTCCATAGAATATACTCCAAATTCAAATTATTTTGGACAAGATAGCTTTACTTATAAGGTAACAAATCCTGATAATACAATACCGGAATCTGAATATGGAACTATATATATAAATGTAAGTCCTCAGAATGATGCTCCACAAGTTTATACAGATATTTTTGATCAAACACTTCTTGAAGATTCTCAAGGTACTGAGTTATCATTAGACTTATTCTTTTTAGATGTTGATAATGATAATTTACAATTTACTGTAAATCCAACTCGAGAAGATATAGCATTAATAAATGTTCAAGATAATCTGTTATCTATAACTCCATATTTGAATAAATTTTCTACACCATTTTCTGTTATCTTGACTGCCTCTGATGGAGAATTAGATGTTAGTCAGTCATTTGAAATTGAAATATTACCGGTAAATGACTCACCAACAGTTGATTCAATGGAGTATACGTTAGATGAGGATGGGTCTATAGCAATTGTGCTTAGTGGTGGTGATATTGATTTTGATCCTTTGTCCTTCTCTTTATTTGAAAGCCCTATGAATGGAGAGATTTTATTAAATGATAATGTATTAACTTATCAACCATTGGTAAATTTCAATGGTTTTGATCAGTTTAGTTATAAAGCCTTTGATGGAGAGTCATATTCAGATGCTGGAATCATTACCTTGGAGATTATTCCCATAAATGATGCACCTGAATTAGAAGAAATTTCAATTCAATCAATAAATGAAGATGATATATTTGAATTTACTTTATTGGCAAATGATATTGATGGAGATGACTTAACTTTTGATGTTACCTCAATTGATAATGTAGAAAATTATGATATAGATGGTAACATATTAACAGTTTCACCATTACAAGATATGAATGGTCAGATTTTAATTCAAGTTCAAGTATCTGATGGGTCTCTTTTAGATGTAGAAGATTTTGTTTTAAATATAATTGCTCAACCTGATGCTCCTGAACTCATTGAAACCTCAAATCAACTAATTAATGAAGATGAAAATTTGGCTATTTTTTTAACAGCTACTGATGTGGATGGTGATAATTTATTATTTACTGCGAATTCAAATATTGATGGTACAACTATTTTAATTGATGACAATTTAATGATAGTTGATTCTCCCGATAATTTTTATGGTGATATGACTATAATAGTTCAAGTAACTGATCAAATTTTTACGGTAGAAAATAGTTTTATCATTACTTATAGTCCACAACCAGATGCACCAGTTTTAGCAAATATAGATAATCAATCGACATTGGAGTCAGAGCAATTATTAATTAATATATCAGCAATTGACCCTGATGGAGATGAATTAGAATTATCAGTTAACACTTCACATGATATTATTTCATCAATAGATGGTTTACAATTAACTTTAGAAGGTGAAGATAATATAAATGGTGATTTTGAAATTATCATATCTGTTACTGATGGAACTTTTATAGTTGAGGAATCATTTACTTTAACTATCATTAATGTTAATGACTCTCCAATTACAGTATCACAGAATATTCAAATACTGGAAGATAATTCTTCAATTATTATTTTAGAAGCTACAGATCCTGATTTTGATAGCATTGAATTCTTTATTAATGAACAGCCTTTAAATGGCCTTGTATTGTTAGAAAATGGACTAGCAACATATACTCCTAATAATAATTATAATGGACAAGATTCATTTTCATTTTATGCATTTGATGGAGAATTAAATTCAAATATTTCTATTATATCAATAGATATAACAGCTGTTAATGATGGGCCTGTAATTACTTCCTCACCAGATCTAAACGCCATTGAAGATTTATTATATACTTATCAAGCAACAGCAGTAGACCCTGAGGATGATCAGCTTAATTTTGAGCTAGACACATATCCTGAAGGGATGTCAATTGATGAAAGCGGATTGATTTTATGGACTCCTATAGAAGGACAGTTAACTTCAAATGAAATAGTATTAACTGTTTCAGATGATGGGCAAGATGGAGTGTTACCTTTTACACAAACATTTACAATAGTTGTAGAACCAGTTAATGATATACCTGAAATTACTTCCAATCCTCCGCTTATTGCATATGAAGATGAGCAATATTCTTATCAAATAGAAGTTGCAGATCCAGATTCTGATATTTTTTATTATACCTTATTATTTGGACCAAGCAGTTTAGAGTTGAGCGATAGTGGATTAATAACATGGACTCCTACTGAGGGTATATTGAGCTCAGGTACAGTAGCCTTTGTAGTTTGGGATACAGATAGTCCTGAAATGGGTGTTGATTTCCCTGCAATTCAAGAATTTGTAATTGAGGTTATTGAAGTTAATGATCCTCCAACAATTATATCTACTCCTTCACCTATTGCAAAAGAAGATATTGAATACTCTTATCAATTAGAAGTTGAAGATGTAGATGATGAAGTTTTCTACTATGAACTTGTAGAATACCCTGAAGGAATGATTATAAGTAGTTCTGGTTTATTAACATGGACACCTACAGAAGGAGTGCTGTTATCAGGCCTTATTTCAATAAAAGTTTATGATGGTCAATTAGATGAATCAGACAATGTTCTCTATGATTTACAAAACTTTGCTTTATCTGTCTCTGCTGTTAATGATGCTCCCATAATCATATCTACTGCACCTACTACAGCTGTATATGGAGTGGAATACATATATCAAATTGAAGTAGAAGATCCAGATGACTCAGAGTTCACCTATCTTTTAGCAAATGAACCAATAGGAATGAATATAGATTTTAATACTGGAATTTTGACTTGGACTCCAACCCAGGCAAATATAATTTATAGAGATATTGTGTTAACTGTGCAAGATGGTAGTGAAGATTTTGTTTCTCCTGCGATTGAAATATTTTCAATCTATGTAAGTCAAGGAGATTATTCTCCAGGAGATTATATTATCAACTATCATCAAAATAGTACTCTTGTTAGCTTCTCATCTATCCCAGAAGATAATACAATAGAAAGTATTTTTCCAGTTGATGATATTGATTTACTATCAATTATATCAGAAGGTGAAGCTTCAACTGTTAATCCTATTCTTGGATGGGCTGGATCTCTATCAGGCTTAGAAAGGCAAAGGGGCTATTGGCTCATTGGCCCGGATTTACCTGATGGACAAACTGATTACGATACTTTAACTTATTTAATATCTGATGCAGTGCCAACTCCTATGGATTTAGTCTATGATATTCATCAAAATGTTAATCTTATTTCATATGTGGGAATTGATGGATTAGAAATTTCTGAAGCTCTTCCAGATAGCATAGAATCTATAACAACAGATATTATTGGGGAAGGTGTCTCAGCAACAAACAACCCAGTATTAGGCTGGATAGGTTCATTAACTCATTTTCATAGAGATAAGGGGTATTGGTTAAGAAATAATATTGATGGTGTATCCGATACATCAATATATTTTTCTTGGCACATTCCTGGCCAAGATGTTTTATTTTCCCCTGGAAAAATAAAACAGTATGATTTACCTAAAAAACTTGATGAGTTTACATATACTCAATCAACAAAACAGGCTTTTTATTTTATAAATAAACTTAAATTAGATGAATATTATCCAAATCAAAATGATTGGATTATTGCTTATAACAATGATGTTATAGTGGGTGCAAGAAAATGGAATGGAAGATATACTGATATCCCTGCAATGGGATATGATGGGACTCAATCAACTATTGGATATTGCGAAAATGGGGATTATCCTACATTCAAGCTATATATTTCAAATTCAGGTGAACTAATTAATTTAGATTCAGTTGGTATCGATCCATGGGAAGATCTATTAGTAACAAATGTAAATCAATTAAATCAAACAATTCCTATCCCCGAAAGTTTTGAGTTTTCATATCCTTACCCTAATCCATTCAATCCTAGCACATTAATTAAATTTGCTATACCAGAGGCTTCATTAGTTAAGATTATTGCTTATGACATAAATGGAAGACATATAGATACTATCTTAAATAAAAGATTAAATGCAGGGTATCATGACTATACTTGGAAACCAGCTAGACTCGCTAGTGGAATTTATTTAGTTAATATTCAAGTTGGAGATAATAATCTTACTCATAAAGTAATGTTTGTAAAATAATAGTGAATATTGAAATTGAAAGAAAATTCCTAGTTAATGAATCTAAATTAATCCTTCCTCAAAATAAAAAAACAATCAAACAGGCTTATCTATTTAGTAATTCTAATCAAGCTTTTAGAGTTCGGATAATAGGTAATCAATCTTATTTAACATATAAGCATAGAAAATCTAAAATTGATAACTATGAGTTTGAATATTCAATTCCTAAAAATGATGCTGAGCAATTAATTCAATTATCAAATAATTATGTTATACATAAAGATAGATATTATAAACCTATAGGTAAGTATACATGGGAAATTGATGTATTTTATGGTAAAAATGAGGGCTTAGTAATAGCTGAAATTGAACTTGATAATGAGAGTGAGCAAATTGACTTACCTAGTTGGATAGATAGAGAAATATCTGCAGAAAAAAAATATTTTAATTTTAGTTTAGCTAAAAAACCATTTTTAAATTGGTAGCTAGAAATTTATTTCTGTTATAAAACCATCCATCTTATTGTAGAAATTTTCTAAAGTACCATCATTATTAATAATATAGTCTGCTTTTTTTTTCTTTTCAGTTTCCGGCATCTGTAATGACATTCTATTTTGAATCTGCTCTAAGGGTAAATTTTTTCTTTTTAGTGCGCGCTCTAATCTAAATTTTTTTCGAGTTAGAATTAATAGAGTTGAATTAAACATGTGTTCAAAATTAGCTTCAAAAATCATTGCCGCATCTACAACAAATAGTTTTTCTTTATTTTCTTTAGCTTGATTAATTGATTTTTCAACTAGAATAAATACTTCTGGCCACATTAATCCATTTAGTATTTTTTGATCTATGTTATTTGAGAAAACAGTTTCAGCTAATTTGCTTATACTTAATTTATTTTTTTCAACAACCTTTTGACCAAATGCATCTATAATTCTATTTTGTAGAATTTTTGTATGCTTTAGATGTTTTTTTGCTTCTTGGTCAGCATTGAATATAACAGCTCCTTTATTTTTCAAATAATTTGAAGCTGTACTTTTTCCAGATCCAATTCCACCAGTTATGCCAAGTATATACATAATAATTAATTTAAATTAATTATTTTTTCTATTTCTTGACTTACATCATTTATATTTAATTCTCCATTTATTTGAGAAACAATATTTTTATCTTTATAATGGTTTATAAGAGGACTTGTTTCATTGTGATATATTTCTAGGCGTTTACGGACTGTTTCTTCTTTATCGTCTTCTCTTATTATTAAATCTTCTTCAGTTTCATCATCCTTGCCCTCAATTTTTGGTGGATTATATTCTACGTGGTATACTCTGCCTGAGGACATATGTACTCTTCTGCCACCCATTCTATCTACTATGTTGTCATCACTAACATCTATGACGATTACTGCATCTAGGGCTTGATTTAGTTTTTCTAGTAATTTATCTAATCCAAGTGCTTGTGGTATTGTCCTTGGGAAACCATCAAGAATATATCCATTTTTACAGTCTTGATTTGATAAACGTTCTTGCATCATGCCTAGTATAACCTCATCAGGTACAAGAGCTCCAGATCTCATATATTCTTTAGCTTTAATTCCAAGAGATGTTTGTTTTTTAACATGTTCTCGAAGCATATCACCTGTTGAAATCTGAGGTATGCCTAATTTTTCAATTAAAAATTTAGCTTGTGTTCCTTTTCCTCCTCCAGGAGGTCCTAATAACAATATTCTCATTTTATATCCTTTATATTAATAAACCTGCAATCGTTGCAGTTAACCAGGAAGCAAGGGCCCCTCCTATCATAGCCTTAGTAACAACTTTAGCTAAATCTTTTTTTCTGTCAGGAGCAATTGCACCAATTCCACCAAGCTGTATTCCTATCGATGCGAAGTTAGCAAATCCACATAAAGCATATGCTGCAATTGTAGCTGTTTTTGTGGAGATTACATTAGAAAAAGTTGCTAAATTTTGATACGCTATAAATTCAGTAAGTACAAGTTTTTGGCCCATCAGACTACCCAAAATATGAGCTTCTGACCATGGTGCGCCCATGAGAAAAGCTAATGGCATAAAAAGATAGCCAAGAATCAACTCAATAGTTAATACAGTACTGCCAAATGGAATTAAGCTTAGTAACCAATTTAGAAGTGCAATCACTGATAGGAATGCAATAAGCATAGCTGCAATATTTAAAGCTAATTTCATTCCTTCTGATGCACCATTACCTAATGCTTCAAGAAAATTACCTTCATCTGAAACTTCAGCAAGTTTAATATCATCTTTGCTTGTTTCAGGGGTTTCTGTTTCAGGATAGATAATTTTAGCTATAACAAGGGCTGCTGGAGCACTCATTATTGATGCAGCCATAAGATGTCCAGCTATACCTGGAATATTATTTAGCATTAATACATAGGCTGCCATAACACCTCCAGCTACAGTAGCAAATCCACCTGTCATTATAGCGGTTAGTTCAGATTTTGTCATTTTTGAAATAAAAGGCTTAATAACTAATGGTGATTCAGTTTGACCAACAAAAATATTTGCTGATATGCTAGCTGTTTCAGCTCCACTGGTTCCCATTGTTTTTTGCATAACTTTAGTTAAAACTTTTATGATTTTTTGCATTATACCTGCGTGATATAAAACTGACATTAAACTTGAAAAAAATATAACCGTAGGTAAAACTAAAAATGCAAATTGAAAACCAAATCCAGGCCATGTTTCTGGGTTTGGGAAATTTGGCTCCCAAGGGCCGTACATACTCCGTTCTCCTAGATTTCCAAATAAAAATTTGCTTCCCTCAATTGAAAAATCTAATATTTTTTTGATAACTTTATCAACAGCTTGAAAAACCCATGTCCCTCCAGGAACTTTTAAAATTAAAACTGCAAAAAAAACCTGAAGAGACAAACCTGATAAAACTAATCTTAAATTAATTTTATTTCTATTATTTGATAACAAATACGCCAGTCCAAGAATTGCAATAATACCTAATAAGCCAATCATTTTTTCTCCCTAAAAGTTATGGTTTGAAACATTTTCTACATCTTGCTTCATATTTATCAGTTTCACCAACTACTACTAAATCTTTTTCAGATGAAATTCTTTGTGAAAAACTTGCTGGATCACCACATGAAATGCAAATAGCATTAACTTTAGAAACATACTCTGCATCAACCAGTAGTTGATGTATTGGACCAAAAGACTTTCCTGTATAATCTTTATCTAGTCCAGCAATAACTATTCGCTTATCTTCTCTGGCAAGTTTATTTGCAATATCTATAATTCCATCATCAAAAAATTGAGCCTCATCTATTCCAAATACGTCTGCACTATCTTTAAGTTTATATATTTCATCTGAAGAATCAACAATAATTGATTTAATTTTTCTTTTATTATGTGATACAATGTAGTCATCACTGTATCTATCATCAGTTTTGGGTTTAAAAATTGCCACATTTTGTTTTGCATATTGAGCTCTTACCAATCTTCTAATAAGCTCTTCTGTTTTCCCACTAAACATTGGACCACAAATAATTTCTATCCATCCACTATTTTTGTGTCTAACCATTAATTTTACTCTTTATCATCGGTATAAGTTTATTATTTATAAGCTCTATTGCCATTGGATTTTTACCACCATCTTTTACTATAATATCTGCATAATATATAGTTGGTTCAATAAATTTTTCATGCATTGGTTTTACAGTATTAATATACTGAGAAAAAATAGATTCTATTGAACGATCTCTTTTATTTATATCTCGTTTTGCTCTTCTCAATATTCTAATATCTGCAGGAGTATCTACAAAAACTTTACAATTAATTAAGTCACGAATTTTAGGATCATAAAGTACAAATATCCCTTCAATGATTATTATAGGTTTGGGATCAATCCTTAGAGTCTCTTTCATTCTTTTATGTCGTTTAAAACTATATACAGGTATGTTTGTAGTTTTATTATCTATAAGACTTTGAATATCATTTTTAAGTTCAGTGAAATCTATTGAATTAGGATTATCAAAATTAATATTACATCTTTCTTCATAGCTTATATGAGATAAGTCTTTATAGTAAGAGTCTTGAGAAATATATATAATATTATTAGAATCACATCTTTCTATTAACTCTCTAGTGAATCTTGTTTTGCCAGAGCCCGTACCACCAGATATCCCAATTATTAATTTATTTTTTTGCATCTAAATAAAAGGCTGTGGAAGTAATTTAAATGTGTTTGTTTCAATGTAATCTTCATTTGGTTTTGCAATTAGAATTGGGATATCACCTGCATATTCAGCGATTATTTGTCGACACGACCCACAAGGAGCTGCACCATCTTTGGTGACGACTGCAAGCGCTTGAAACTTACTGTATCCTTGGGTAAGTGCTGAAAAAATTGCAACTCTCTCAGCACAAAGTGTTGTTGGATAAGCTTTAGATTCTATATTAAATCCAATTAATATTTCACCATTACTTGTTAGTAGTGATGCCCCAACATAATAGTTACTGTATGGGCAGATTGCTTTTTTTTGAGCATTTATAGCACTTTTAATTAATTTCAATTTATTTATCACTTAATATAAAAATTCCCCTTAATTCTTTTTTTATTATTACAATTATCAGTTACAACTAGCTCAATTTGGTGGGTTCCAATTTCTAATGGTTTTTTAAATTCATAGAATATTAGACTTCTATAAGTATTATAATCAACTATAAGCTTTTTGCCGTCTAAGTATACCTCGAAGCTGTTTTCATCCCTAATACCACAAAGTTCATCTTTAACTTCGTATTGTAAAATTTTAAAATGATCTTTTCTGTAGGTTGATCCTACATTGGGAACTTTCTTTAATATTTCCGGGGCATCATCATCCTTTATTATTGAGTAGATCCCACCTATTTTAATTTTTGTTTGAATACCTTTTTCATATTTATTATTTCCATTGAATTTCCATTTCTTATTAAACATATCATATTTAAAAATTCCAATATTAGAGTACTGTTTCTGATTTTCAAAGATAAGGTTGAACTCATTTTTAAAAGGAATAGACTTTGGTCCAATGAGGAATGGACCATATATATGATTTAATTGTCCTTCAATGGCTCTATCAATATAAGGTTCGATATAGATAAATGCGTCATTATGATTACTATCATCAAATATTATTTTTTTACTATTTGAAATTGAATTTAGAGTAATTTGGTTATCAATTAATTTAATTGGAAACTCTGGAATTGATACCTTTGAATTGATATTAATTGAAAACTGATTAATTGTTGAATCCTGGTATATAATTGATACTTTTGATAAATCTCTCAATTCAAGCGGGTAAAAAATTTCAGATGTATACTTAGTAGGAGAAATTTGGAAAAGAGGATACCTATAAAGTTTATTGTCCAGGGTTAGTCCAAGAATAGGTGTTTTACCTGAAAAATTATTTTCATCAAAAGTAAAGGCTGTTCCTCTGGCTTTATCTTTTAAGTTAATTTTACCATCTAATATTCTTTCCTCATTATCAATTTTATGAAATTGTGGTGGCCCATAAGTGCCATCTTTATAAAATGGTTCAGCAACCAATGTATTTAAGTTTTTTTTTGGTTTAGGAATGAAAAATTTAGTGGTATAAATCGTATCTATATCAGGGCTTACATATCTAATATTTTGATCAAAGTCATTTGTAAAATAAACATTTAGAAGTTTAAGCCGATCGTCATAAGATTGAACTATCCATCCTTTTTTTTCAGCTATAAAGTCAATTTGTGTATCTCTATTGTTTGAGGATAGAAGATTAAACAGTATTTCTATATAATTACCATTGTAATCAGAAGCTGTTATTTTGCATTCATGATATGATCGGTCTTTAAAAATAATTTTTTTAATTGGAATACTTTTTATAAAAGAGGAAGGATGATAGTTGTTTTTTTTATATAAGCTATATACCTTTTTTCTTTCAGAATTATATTTATCAAAATCACGCTCACAAAATACTTTATGACCCTCATTGAAATTAGTATGATTGTATTCAGCATCGAAAAATGTTTCACCATCAATTTCAAGTTTTATACTATATAGTCCAAAATTGAATGGTTGACCATTAATTTTATCATAAATTTCAGCAGAAATTCCAATCTCTCCAGAAACTGATATAATATCTTCTATTATATATTGATTATCAGATATTTTTATTAAATCAAATTCTTTTTCAATGGGACTACCATTTATAAAACTATCTTTATTTAGGTTATTCAAGATTATTTTTTGAGGAATTGGTGGAAGTGTATCCTCAATAAGATAGTTAGTTAGGAAGGGGTTGAAAGGCTCACCCTTTTTATTTCGAATCTCAAAATGTATATGAGGTCCAGATAAGCTACCTGAATCTCCTGTAAAACCTATAACATCTCCTTTCTTAACAGGATATTGATTCGGAAGGAAAGTATGGTCAATAGAAAAACAATTACATTTCTGTTGAAGACCATCTAAAAAGATTTCTAAAGTTTCGTTAAATTTATCAAGATGTGCATAAACTGACGTATTGCCATCTTTCATTTTAATATATATTACTTTACCATAGCCTAGTGGACTTGTAGCAATTCTAGATACATAGCCATCTTCAATTGCATAAATATCTAATCCATTAATTCCATATGTTCGGATATCAATACCAGTATGGTATCTAAATGGTCGGATATCACCAAAAACAGTTGTTATTGTCTTACTTGCATCTGTAGGCCATAGATAGTCATCAGTTCCCAATGATGTTGAGAGCATCGAAGTAAAAAGGATTATATATCTACACATAAACATAGATTTTATAGCATGCAAAATAAAGATTCTATAATTAACTTTAGACTAAATTTTTTAGTAATCAATAGAGAATATATGAATTTTAAACTACTCAAACTAAACCTTAAAATAGCATGGTTGAAATTTTACGGTAAAATTGAACTAATAAAGAATAGTAGCAATTTTTCCTTGAATGATTTGGAATCACCTAGAATTTTAATTATACTTCCAATTGAAAAGGAATTAATAGATAAATCAATACATTCTATTTCAAAGGTAATGGAATATTATAAAAATAAAAATTCTGATTTTGTAATTATCGTAAATAATCATCTAAAACATAAATTAAATTTTTACAAAATTAAAACACATAAATTTGAAGTTTCAAAAAAAAATAAAATTAATAATTTAAAAGATATTCTTGATAAAGTTTTCTATGATGATTTTGATATTATTATTGATTTGAATATTCACTTTATTCTTGAGATATCAATGTTTATTCAACAATTAAAATCAAAGTATAAAATAGGCTTTGTATCAAATCATTCAGATTTTTTCTATAATATCCAACTTCAAACAGATAAGAATAATCCATCCTATAAATCTTTGGATTATTTGTTAGGCAAAATATGATTTATACCATTTTTGAAAATAATCCAGAAAATTTATTCCCGCTTACAATTAATCACGCAGCCTTTGAAGTGAGATGGGGGGCATTTAGCATGCTTGATCGAATACGTAAGTCAATCAATGATGATGATGATATTATTTTAGTAGTAAGAGATGAATTGAAAGAAATAATTTCTGAAAGATACTCAGACTGTTCTGTAAATCCGGATAATATACCTCCTTCAATACTTCTACCCGTTCATTTTTCTACAATTAAGAATGGATTGAATAATGGGAAACAGTTGTCAAATAATATGAGTTTCAAAGATTTCAATTTATTTAAAGATAATCTACTTTTTGAAGATTTGTATTTATGGGATTTTATTTTTGATACAAAAGATATTTTATCAATAAATGATAATAAATTTTTTGATATGAAAATTAGTGGAGATATTCATGAATCATGTATTTTTTTAAATAAAAATAATATTCATATTTCAGATTCAGCTAAAATATCTGCTGGAGTAATCCTAGATGCATCTGAAGGTCCAATTATTATTGATGAAAATGCATTTATAGATATTGGCGTAATGATTAAAGGAAATACATACATAGGTAAAAATAGCAAAATAAATCCAGGCGCTAAACTAAATGGAGAAATTTCAATAGGACCTTATTGCAAGATAGGGGGAGAGGTAGAGGCAACAATTTTTCATGGATACAGCAATAAGCAACATGATGGATATATAGGTCATTCATATATTGGTGAATGGGTTAACCTAGGAGCTAATACAAATAATAGTGATCTAAAAAATAATTATGGAAAAATAAAATTTGATTTTGGATTTAAAAAGCTAGAGACTAATGAAATGTTTATTGGATCTATGATTGGAGATTTTTCAAAGATTGGTATCTCAACGATGCTTAACACAGGAACTTATATTGGGATGGGAGCTAATGTCTTCGGAAGTAACTTCCAAGATAAATTTATTCAATCATTTTCATGGGGTAAAAAAGAAGCTACTGATTTTAAAAAATTCTTATCTACTCTTGAAGTAGTCAAAGCAAGAAGAGATGAAAATATTTCAGAAAAAGAGAAAAATCTTTTACATAGCTTGTATAATAATTCAAAATTAAAAAAGTTTTAAAATTTGATTGACCATTAGATTTAACTAAACTATATTTTTATCCAATACATTGGGGAAATAATGGAATTTGAAGAAATAATATGTCCTAATTGTGGGTCTACCCTTAAGCCTGAAGATCTAAGGAGAAATCTAAGATGCTCTATTTGCAAGGTTAATTTTCATCAAAATAGATATGTAGGTTTTTTAGAATATCTAATGATGAATGGCTATGTTCAAGAGCTTGACTTCTTTGACAAAACTGTTTACGGAGATGAGATTAATCATACTTCTGAGACTGAAGAGGAATTAAGAGATGAAACTAATCCAAATGAGTATGAGGAAAATCGTAATAAGATAAAATATATGGAAAGAACTGAAGATCTTAAAGAAATTACTACTGATGAGGAAGAGTTTAGAAAGTGGGATGGTATTGATGAAGATTGGCAGGAATTCAATAGAAAGAATAATGAAAAGGAAGATTAATGAGCATTGAAAAGCCCAAAAACAAACCACAACAAATCAAGATTGAATTCAATGAAGATACTACAAATATAGAATATAGTAATTTTGTAGTTGTTACTCACTCTGCAGCAGAATTTGTTTTAGATTTTATTAGAGTCCTTCCTGGAATGGCAAAGGCAAGAGTGAAATCTAGAGTAATTATGTCCCCAATGCATGTAAAAACACTTATGTTTGCATTGCAAGATAATATT
>MDTB01110994.1_pt1 | contig 22416 bp, 21 predicted proteins | sample 811161 | NCBI WGS metagenome assembly MDTB01 (sample SAMN05326650, study PRJNA326480) | marine metagenome | isolation source: seawater | place: Mediterranean Sea | collected 2009 | reverse complement strand
TTTTTTATCTTTTTGTATGATTATTCCTCCAGGAGTAGGAATTAATTTACCACCAGCCATCGTTTGCATCCCAGTAAAGGCTTTATCCAAACGAGGTTGATCTTCTAATATATCTCTAATTGTATTGGTGGATGCACCATAAGCTAAACATGACCAAGCTTTGGCATAAGCAATGTCTGGTCTTACTATACTGCTACCTTCTTCAGAAAGAGTTGCTCTTATGACGCCAGCAACATCTATAACCACCACCGTTAAAGGCATAAAATTCTCTGATCTTCCCTTCTTTAAAGTCTCTTGGCAAATTAATAGAGCTTCGTCTAAACAAATTTCACCTGGATTTTTTATCATAATTTCCCCTAAAATTTATATCTTATCTTAACAATAAATTTATCTAAGGTTTGGTTGGTCCATGCATCAGAATATATATCAGTAATGTTATCTGCTGAGTTTAAAATATTAGCTAGTTTTCCAGCTCTGGTATAAACCACATACAAATTAGATAAAGGAGAAAATTCATATTTATATCTCATCTGTAAGGCTGTTTCAGATAATTGAAAATCATTTAATGAGTCAGAGCTGGATTCCATATAACCAGAACTAGAAACTCTATAAGCTCTAGAATTTTCGCCTGTTAAGCCATATATGGTTGCTTTAATCTTAAATTCCTGTCGATTTCCAATGAATAAATCTATGCTAGCTCCAGACGAAACCAATCTTTTATCATAGTAACCGAATAGATTTTCTGCACTGTACTTGGACCAGTTATTTCGTCTCTCATAATTGAACCAATCAAGAGTAATTTGAGCTAATTCAGACGGATTTATTTTTGTTGAATAACCCAAAGTGAAACTTTCGCTTCTCAAATCAGCAACGGAAGTATTTGCTTGGTAACCTGAAGAGCTATATTTTATTTTATATATAGATTGATATCTTTCTGTATCTGGCGTTGAGTATGAAGAACTTAGACTAAAAGTAGAGAGTTGCTCAATGAAAGGTGCAGAAACATATTTTCTTGTTTCAACATAATCTTTTCCTCTTGTAATAGTGCATTCACATGAAAACTTAATCTTAGATCGATCTTTAAATTGAGCCTCATAGTCAAAATATAAATCAAAGCCATTACCGTAACCTTCATTGGCTGATCTTTGATAACCTAATCTTAAGCCAAATTCATGTTGTGCTAAGGATGAATTTTTATCTAAAACAGGATTAAGATACTCAAAGAAATTACCAAAAGAAAAATTATCTCTTTTTTTTATGTACCCCATATCATTAATATTAAAGTTCTCATGGTGATAATTAAGATATGAAAAAGAAAACAATTTATCAGAAAATCTTTGAGCAAGAGTCGCACGAAGCCCTGGGCCAGACTTTTTTGAACCTTTCTCCTCAGTTTCAGCATTCCCTATCCAACCAGAAAATCTTTTAGAATTTCCTAGATAGAAATCATAATCTACTACATGAACTTGAGCTTTTCTGTCTATGGAAGGCCTATCAACAGAAGTAACTAAATATCCAACCTTTCCGTTTATACTCGATAGATTTCTTTTATATCTAGCAGCAATGTAATCCCTGCCCTCTGAGAAAATCGAGTCATCTTCAAAAGCTGAAAAGAATCCATATTGGTTTGTTTTACCCTTCTTTGAATATCTAAGAGCAAGGTTAATGTCAGATGACTTGTAAGCATAGTCATCGCATTCACCCTTATGACTCTCATTGGTAGATGAGCATTTGTCTGCAATACCGCCAATTCTTCTAGTATTTATGAAGTAAGTATCCCATCCAGATATATCGAACAGGGACTGATTTTCGGTAAAAAATGGCCTTTTATCTCTGTAGAAGGTTTCATTAGCTGAGAAGTTTACAATCAAATCGTCACTTTCTACTTGACCAAAATCTGGATTAACGGAAATATCAATTTTAGTTTCAGAATCTAAATCCCAAAAGATCTCTCCTCCAGCATTAAAAGACCTGTTGTTCTCTATAAAATTATTTGTTCCGCTTAAATAAGGAAAAAAATCAATCTTAGATCCAACTGCCGTATTCGTTTTGTAGTTGTCGATGTATATAGGATGAAGCTTTGATAAAAATGGAGATTGAAAAATCCATAAACCTGGCATATTGAAAAAAAGATTTTCACTTACATACTTTCGTGCAACTGATACTTTGATTTCTCTTTCTTTTCCCTCAACCTCAGCCATTGGCGCTACACCCCATGGAATAAAATATTCTGCTATCCAGGAATTTTCATTTTGAGAAGTCTTTGCGTACCAAATAGCATCCCATTTATCTGAAATTTCATTTTCATTTGTATAAATTGCATCTCTTAAGGAATCACCAATACTTACCCCAAACTCGTACCCTGTATTTGCATTTCCATCAAAATCTATGATTATAAAAATCCTATCAGCACTGACCATAAAATCGTCACGCACATGCTTCTTAGATGTTTGAGTTTCAAAAGGTTGCTCACTAGTTACGCCAAAATAAATACCTTTTTTATCTGAAAAATACTTAACTTCCGTCTTATATTTAGGCTTAGATTTATCATTGGGGAAAACGGTAACGAAATTATCAAAACTTTTGGCATTCAGCCATTCAGTTTCAGAAAGTCTCCCATCAATGTTGATACCAAAAATATATGAATGAATAAACAGAAGACTAATTGCTAGATATTTTTTATTCATAAATTTTTCCTGGATTTTTTTTAATATCAAAATAGTTCGTCATCCACACACCGAAGAGCATTAAAGACACGCCCATCACCATTAAGTAGGTTATTATTTCAGACAATAGCAACGAGCTCCAGATCATCGCAGTAATAGGGATTAAATAAATAACTGTCGAAGCGATTAAAGCAGACGATCTTTTCATAATATAGATCCATCCTAAGAGCCCTAAAGATGTACAAATAAAACTAAGAACAAGCAATGAAACAATAGAGATAGTCGTTGGATTTAAATAAAAATTGGTATTAATCTCCACTAAAGTCATAGGGATAGAGCCTAAAGCTCCAAAAATTAAAGGAATTGTAGTTAAAACTATAGTGCTTATTTGTTTTAATTTTTCTAAAACATTAGTACATATTGCATAACAAACGGAACCCATTAAACACAATACAACAGGATAAGCAGATATAGTTAATGAGTCATATCCAGTAAACATTATTAATCCAATAAAACCAATTGTAATGCCTACTACTTGTTTAAAATTAATTTTGTTATTAAAAAAAAGAATTCCTATAAGCAAAACAAATATAGGCGTGATGCCATTTAATACTGCGGTTAATGATGCATCTAAATCAACTGCAGCTCTCGCGTACAAGTAAAAAGGTATCGAAAAATTTAGAATTCCTATAACAAATAAAATAAATATATTTTGTTTGATACTCTCAATATCAGTTTTTTTTATAAAAAAAGATAACAAAGTTGCTGCTAAAAATAATCGTACAGATGTCATAAAAGCAGGACTAATGTCTTGAACAATTACTTTATTAAGCATGAAGGATGCTCCCCAAACGAAACCAAGTAAAAGAATTAGAATAAAGTTAACTTGAGAGTTACTCATTTTAAAAAAATACTAAATTTAATTTAAAACTTTTTCTGTTCTTAAAAACTTAAAGAAACATAAAGTTGCTGCTGCGCATAGTAAATGCCATATTCCATGTGCTTGAATTAGTGAATCTGGATAGCAATAAGGACTATCCGGAACGCCTCTTAACCAAATAGTAAAAGCCAATAAATAACATGCCATTCCAGCATAAAACCAATTGTAGTTAGCTCTACGATATCTGGGTGGATTAGGTGAAAGAATAGCCGGAACCCAAAAGAGAAGCACCCACCAATACTTATCAAATTCTGCAACTATTTCTGTAGGAAATATTCCAAAGATTGCTGCGACAATAAATCCGATAAATCCAGAAAGCCATCTTACAGTTTGAGAATAAAACCTATACAGAAATTCTGAAACAATCCATAAGCCAATCGAGACGCCAAATAATTCAAATCCTATGCCCATGTCAGATCCTAAGAACCAACGCCCTACTCCATCAATTGAGACAATTGAAAGATAAACAACAAAAAACTTCTTAACAGACCATCTACCCATTTCAGATACATTGATAAGCCAAGGCAGAATAATATACATCACCATGCTTAGATTATCAGCCCAGCCGCCCCAATAAGTATGTGTTCCATGCATCAACATAGATCCTGGGCCTAAATAAATAGCGCAACCAGCATAAAGCATAGCTATAGGAGTAAAGCCGTGGAATTGGTTTTTACTTTCGGTATCTTGAGATAGCACCCAAAACATATATAAACCAGTTATCATGAATCCTAAATTAGATAGAGTATTTACTGGCTCTCTAAACATAGAATCACTAACGGATTCACACCATCTGTGAGCTTCTCCAATTACAGCGCCTGGCTCCAAAGCTGTAACAAAACCAAAATAACCAAAAATAACGTAGACAAGTAAAAAGGTAGCACTTATTAAAAGCGCAATAGGGAAAACATTTTTATGCCAAGACTCTTTAATAATGGTTTGCGAACTCATAACTCCCCTCAATGGTTTTTATAAATATATATTTTATAAGAAAATATAATAAATCATACTGACCTTAAGTTAGTATAGCTCTCTTATTTATGATTTATGTACTTTCAGCTTTAATATTTTTTTTGACATTTATATCTAGCTATAAATACTTTAATTATCTAAAAATAAAATATCTTAAAAACGTTAAAGATGAAAATTTATATATGGCTTTTGGATTTTTAGCACTAATATTGACTTCAGGATTTTCATTAGCCACATCATCCATCTTTTTAATTTTACTAACTTAGAATATGAACACCCCACCAAAGCCAAAAAAAATACCCAAAAAATTAATAGCTCATGGAGATGAAAGAATTGATGATTATTATTGGCTTCGCGACGATGATCGCAAGAATGAAGAAGTCATTAGTTACCTTGAAAAAGAAAATGCTTATTTAGAACATTGGTTCGATTCGAAAAAAGATACTAGGAAAGAAATCTATAAAGAAATGATAGGCCGCATACCAGACAATGAAACGTCTATGAAAATTAAAAAAGATGACTATTATTATTTTTCTGAAATGGAGTCCTCAAAACAATACAGCACTTATTATCGAGAGAAAAATGGTACCAAAGAACTTCTATTAGATATCAATGAGATGGCTAAGGGTCATGATTATTATAGTGTTTCTTCATTATCACCCTCTCCTGATCATAATTTAATTTCGTATAGTGAAGATCTATCGGGTAGACGAGAATTTAATATAAAAATTAAAGATTTAGCTAATAACAATATCTTAGATGATGCTGTTTCAAATAGTTCCGGAAATGTAATTTGGGCGTTGGATAATAATCATATTTATTACACAAAAAAAAATCCCATCACTTTAATTACTAATAAAGTTTTGAAGCATAAGATAGGACAATCTCAAGATGAAGATATAGTTATTTACGAAGAAAAAGATCCAGAATTTAATCTTAGTATTGGTAAGTCTAGAAGTAAAAAATATTTATATATCTATATCGGCAAAACAGAATCATCAGAAACTTTGTTACTTGACTTAGAGACTCAAAACTCAAAATTGATTTGTATATTGCCTCGTGAAGAAAAACACCTCTATTCAATCGAAGACACGCCTGAATGCTGTTATGTTCTGACTGACTCAGATGATGCGAAAAATTTTAAATTGATGAAGTTTAATTTAAATGAAATTGGCTCGAGAGATAACTGGGAAACTGTAATAGATCACGATCCAAAAATTCTCATCGAAAGCTTTATTACCTTTCCTAAATATATTTATTTAGAAGTAAGAGAAGATGGTTTGCCTAAATTAATCCGCTTGGATAAAGAAAATTTATCGAGGAAAAATATCGATTTTAATGATCCTGCATATAGTGCTTATTTATCTGTTAATAATGATTACTTTAGCGACGATATTTATATTGGTTATTCCAGTCCAAAAACTCCAAGCACTGTATTCAAAGAAAATATCGAGTCAGGGTCTAGAGAAGTAATTTGGCAACAGCAAATAAAGGATTTTAATGAATCATCATACTCTGTAGATCGTTTAAAAATATCTGCAAGAGATGGAGCTAAAGTCCCGGTATCTATGGTATTCAAAAAAGGTATAGATTTAAAAAATGCTCCTATTTTAATTTATGGATATGGTTCTTATGGCAGCATTATGGATGCTGGTTTTAGAACATCTATATTACCCTTATTGGATAGAGGCTTTATATTTGCTGTAGCAAATATACGTGGTGGTTCAGAAATGGGTCGACAGTGGTACGAAGATGGAAAAATGCTAAAAAAAATGAATACCTTTTATGATTTTATTGATGCAACTAAAGCATTGATAAATTCGGGCTTTGGTTCAAAAGATAATACATTTGCAATGGGAGGAAGCGCTGGAGGCTTGCTGATGGGTGCTATCATAAATATGGAACCAGAATTGTATAAAGGTATTATCTCAGCTGTCCCTTTTGTTGACGTTTTGACAACAATGTCTGATGAATCAATACCACTAACGACATTTGAGTATAAAGAATGGGGAAACCCTGCTAACAAAGAAGAATATGATTACATTAAAGAGTACTCTCCTTACGACAATATAAAACCCTCCTTTTATCCAGCAGTTTTAGTAACATCTAGTCTTTTTGATTCTCAAGTTCAGTATTACGAGCCTGCTAAATACGTTCCAAAATTAAGAGAAAATTCATTGTCTGATAATCCAGTTTTGATGAAAATGAATTTAGTTGGTGGACATGCTGGGAAAAGTGGAAGATTAAATGCAATTGAAGAAAGCGCACTTGACCATGCATTTTTAATTAATCTATTAAGTTAACTTGTCTTTTTTATCTCTCACAACATAATCTAACAGCAAAGATTTAATCTCTTTTCTTAATAAGATCATGGCAATTAAATTAGGTAACGTTGAGGCGGCAACAGTTATCAAAGCAAAATTCCAAATAATTCCTGTGTCTATAAACCCGCTTCCAGCAATAAAAATTGCACCCAGATAGAAAAACCTATAATAGATAATTGATTTTTCACCAAAAAGATAAGCCGCGCACCTATCTCCATAATATGACCAAGTGATCATTGTTGAGAAAGCAAAAAGTAACAATCCTATTGAAACAATAAATTCACCATAATTTCCAAAAAAACCTTTATTAAAAGCTTTGCTTGTCAAGACAGCCGACTTGACTAGAGATTTCCCTTCCACACGAATTCCTGAAGTAGCTAGTATTCCATCTTCAATTTCTATAAGACCATCATAAAAATTGATGCCGTTATAAATAACTACATCTTCAGCAAGAGATCGATTATGAAAAACTGTATTGCCTGACACTATCTTTCCTTTTCTTATTTCTATATCGCCTGAGAAACATGAATCATTAGAATTTCTGCAACCTTGATAACTATTAATTTGTTCATTGAAAGACTTTGTTGAATTTTCCTGAGATAGAAAATACATTGAAGTATTTTCAAAATCCGTCTGGTATTTTTCTGTCCAAACTCCCGATGCCAAAATAACCAAGCCTGTAAGAGTGCAAATGACAATAGTATCTATAAAAGGCTCTAATATTGAGACAAAACCTTCTTCAACTGAATGTTCAGTATTGGAAGTTGCATGAGCAATTGGCGATGATCCTTGACCAGCTTCATTAGAATACAATCCTCTTGCGACACCATAAGTAAAAGCTGTAGAAAAAGTTGCGCCTAAGAATCCGCCGACAACTGCCGTACCATTAAATACATCATGCACAACAATGTAGAGAGACGGTAAAATATTGGCATAGTTAAAGAATAAAACACTTAGTGACCCTAATACATATATAAAAGCCATTGCAGGCACTATAGAAGCAGCAAAACTAGCGATCCTGTTTATTCCTCCAATGATTACTAATCCTACTAAGACCGTCATACTAAAAGCAGTCAGTAATGGATCTATACCAAAACTTGAATTCATTGTATTGGAAATATTATCAATTTGCGGCATGTTTCCAGAACCAAAAGTAGAGACCAACAAACAGAAAGCAAAAATATATCCCAACCATTTCATATTTAAGCCATCTTCCATATAAATCATCGGACCACCGGAAATAGATCCAGAGGAAGTTTTTTTACGATATTTATGAGATAAAGTAACTTCTACAAATTTAGTAGTCATTCCTAAGAACGCGGTAATCCACATCCAGAAAAGCGCAGCTGGACCACCAATGAAAATAGCCATGGCTACGCCACCAATATTTCCTGTTCCTACTGTTCCGGATAAGGCTGTACTCAAAGCCTGAAAAGGACTAGTCAAACCTTTTGCAGCTGACAATCCACCAGAACCTAAAATATTCCAGCCTTTTTTAAAATATCTAATTTGAGGAAAACCTAAATAGATTGTGAAAAAAATTCCGGTTGCAAGTAGCGATAGCGGGAACCATGGCGCACTCCCAAAGTAACTATCAACTAATAAAATATAATTATTTAATTGATCCAAGACTAATGCTTAATTATTTATTTCTGCAGCAAATTCGGTATAGCCGCCCACCAGAACACCATCAATAGTGATTTGTGGAAATGTTCTTGCTGAAGGAAATTTAGTAAATAAATCTTCTCTGGAATAATCCACGTCAAGCATATGTTTTTTATATTCTAGATTTTTTTGCTTACAAAGGTTTTCGGCTTTGTCGCAAAAAGGACACTGGGGTTTTGACCAAATTTCTATCATAATCTCCTCTTTAAATTAATATAACTAAAAAATGACAATAACTTCACTTTTAAAAGGTTTCAAGTTTTACTTTGTAACTGCAAGTATATATACAAAAAAAACTCTACCAATTTTTATTTTACTAGGTCTGCTAGCAGCTAGCGGAGATATTCTTCTTAATAATGAGATTTTATTTACTTGGGGAATCTTGATATTAATTTTTACTAACCTTTTTTTAACGCCCTTTTTAACTGCTTTTAGTATTTTATTGGTTAATGATTTAGAAAAAAACTCTTTAAAAGAAACGCTCGGTTATTACTTAGTTTCATTTCAATTATCTTTGAAAGTTTTGATGTTAACCCTCTCCGTAGCTTTAATCGTTATTTTAGGTTTGCTATTTTTTATCTTGCCAGGAATTTATTTAGCTTCAAGACTTCTATACAGTCCTTTTTATTTGATTATAGATGGCAAAAGTATTGTCCAATCGATGGATTCATCATGGAAAAGCACAGCTAACAATACAACGAATTATTTAACCGTCTTATTCTTATATTGGACCGCATTAATTGTCGTTACTTTTCTTGTTTTAACTATAATTTCAGCTTTTGTAATCAATACAGAAAGCATGTCTCTTCCGTTTGTATTGAATAGTCTAGCCAATGGATTTTTATCTTATTTTCAATTAGTCTTTGTGAGCTACCCGCTTCTGTTTATTTATAAGAATAAAGATCATCAATTTTCTAATTGAGTTTGAAGTATTTGCTAACGATTATCATTGTTATCTTAATTCTCAACGGGCCTTTTTTTAAAAATATTACTTATAATAAAATTTAAATTATCGAGGAAATTATGGAAAATAAAAAATTAGATGAAACCTTAGCTTGTAGTATTTTGAATGACATAATGGAATGTGAGCTTGCTGGAGTGGTTAGATATACTCATTCTTCATTAATGGTAGTTGGCCCACATAGAATACCTATTGTGGCTTTTCTTCAAGAACAAGCAAATGAATCTCTTCTTCATGCGCAACAGGCTGGAGATCTTCTAACTGGTCTCGATGGCCACCCCTCTCAAAAAATATCTAAAATTGTTGAAACAAATAACCATGCCATCAAAGATATTTTAGAAGAAAGTCTAGAACACGAGCTCCTTGCTTTAAGTCTGTATAAAAAACTTCTTACAGTCGTTGAAGGTGCTTCTATTTATTTAGAAGAATACACCAGAGCGCTTATTGGCGAGGAAGAAAAGCATCAACTAGAGATTAGAAAGATGCTGAAAGATTTTAGTTAATTTCTATCAAATCCTGAGATTAGCAACCTATTGTCTTTAGTAAAAGGTTCTAAAGACTTAAGAAGTTCATCCGAAGCATTACCCATTACTTGAAATGATCGAATTGTCATTAAACTAAGAAATCTTTCGGCATATGGTCCCTCACCGAAATTATTCATATGAAATAAAGCAGTTTCAGAGTTTTTATAAACTTCTCTTAATGAAATAGATTTTTTGTCTTTGGATAAATAGTACTCATAAGTAATAGTATCCGGCTCTAAATCTTTAATATAAATAACCATTTCATTGATTAAGTTTATTGCTTTATCTGGATTATCAGAATTGATCTTAAGATCTAGATAGAACTTGATTTGATCGGATTTTTTACCATCCCATATTTTAAAGCCTTGACCTTTATTTTTTTCATAAGCGTTGACGGATGTTAAAAAAAGCAACAAAGTAAAACAGGTAAAAATTTTGTGCATACTAGCCTCCTATGCTCTTGCTTTAGACATTTTACTTGCCCAAAATTTATCTAGTAAAAAATACCAAACCCCGTTGATCAAAGGCTCAACTATTGCATCTGTCATCGCTAAAATAAAATCAGCTCCAGTAAAATACCAAACGCAGGTAGCAGCGATAATAAAATGACCTATTGTATATATTACTGTTCTTAAGATAGTTCCTGAGTTGTTTTCAAAAAATCTTAAGATTGGTGCGTTATATACCGAAATTTGTTTTCTTACGTAATCAATCATTTATATTCCTGTTGTAATTTTACTTTATGCCTGTCCATTATTAATTTAATAATTTCATCTACTTCTGCTTCAGTTGTTTCTACCGGGATAGACTCTCGCATTAATTCGTAGACAACATCATGATAGTTCTCTCCTTCACTAACCAGTCTGAACGCTCCACATAATTGCCAGATTATAAGTTTGAATTTAATATCAAAGTTTTTTAGATAATCTTTCCTAAATTTATGATTCTTTATAGAAAATTCGAAATCTTTTTTTGCTAACTTATGAGTTAATTCGTAGGCAATTTCTACAAAATAATCAGGTTTGGAAGAAAGCCATGCAGATGTAGGACTGTGACATAGATCAGTAAAAACAATATATATAGCTTGCATGAAGGCAATAATTTTATTTTCTTCTGTGCTATTCAACTTTTCTATTTTAAGAGCTATAGAAAGGACATTTTTTCTTATGGCAGCCTCCAACAGATCTTCAGTAGAAGAGAAATATTTATAAAAAGTCCCGTAGCCTAAACTCGCTGATTTAGTAATGGTAGTTGCTGTGAAGCTATTTAAACCCTCAGAATTAAGATGCATGACTGCAGCATCGATTAATTTGTCTTTTGAAGATGTTTTGTTTTTCATTTTTAAAATAATAACATTTTATAAAAAAAAACGGCACCCGAAGGTGCCGTTTTAATGATATGAAAAACTTTAAAAGTCAGTTCCTAAAGTAATCCCAATTCTTCTTCCTTCAGCCATAGCATATCTGTAACCACCTCCTTGAGGTCTTGTTCCTGCTAAACCATTAGCTTGATAAATTTCATCAGTACAGTTAGTGCAGACAGCGTTTATTTTCCATCCACCTTGAGTTAATAATGCTGCGCTTAAATTTACCTTAGTCAAGTCATCTACAGTTGTTAAACCTGACCATTTTCCTAATGTTACTGAATACTCATCTTTATAAGACACAGAAGCAGTTAATGTTAATTCACCCATATCTAAATTCTGAACATTTTTGATATTTAAACTCAAATTATTTTCAGCAGAAAAAGGCATTGTTTGACCCGCTCTATCAATACCACATGGATTTGTAGCTGTAGCTGGAACAGCAGCTGTGTCACAGAATCTATCCCAAGTAGCATCTACAAAAGCATAAGTACCACCTATAGAAGTGTTGTCATTAAGGTATGTTCTATAAGTTAAATCCATTCCTTGTATTGTCGCATCACCTGTAACAACACAACCACTCGGAGAACCGTTTTGAACACAAACTAATAACTGCTGATTATCAGTATAATCGTAATTATAAGCAGTTATTTCAAGTTGACTACTGCCTCCATTGAGGTCAGTTTTATAACCAACTTCAACCATTTCTAATTCTTCCTGAGCATATGTAATATCTGCAGTAGCTTTAGTCCATTGGGCAAATCTTGGACCTCCTGATTTGTAAGCAGTTGAATAAGTTATCCAAGATAAAGAATCACCTTGAGTATATTCAAGTGTAATTTTTGGATCAAATTCTTTAGCAGTTAATCCACCAGTAGTTACGTAATCCACAGTTACCAATGGAACATTAGGAGCATTGGTATTTCCTTCATAAGTGTATGGTTTATCATGAACTGAATATCTTCCACCAACAAATAATTCTAAATTATCCATTAAAGGAATTTTAACATTTCCAAACACTGCAGTAGATTGAGTTTTTATTCCCATTCTTGCAAAATTTTGAAATTTGCCTGTAATGGCTTGAACTAAATTATCTACATCTTGTTGCCCTACAAATTGTCCGCCTGTAAAAACAGCTGGCCTTTGAACAGTATTAGTATAAAAAGCTTGGCAAGTTCCTGCGGTTACACAAGTTTGCATAGCAGCCAGAACTGCTGGATAGTTTGCTGGTGCAGGCGCAAGCGAAGTACCGTTAGCAAGATTTACAGCAGATACAGAAGCAGCATATCCAAATAAGATATTCTGAACGCTTTCAGGGAATGAGGTAAATTCATCTTCTCTATAACCTTGGTCTCTTGAACCATAAAGTCCTATAGACCATGGATACTTAACAGTATCATCAGAATCGATTCGGATTTCTAAAGTAGTGGTGTTAGTCATTGAATTATGACCTTGAGTTAGAGCATTTGCCGAAGTTGCATCAAAATCTCTTAATTCACCCGAATTAACTTTTGAAGCTCCTAAAATTCCTGTAACTGTAAAATTATCAAAATCTTTACTCATATTTAGACTTGCGGACATACCTTCCATGAATGCATATCCAGGCGTAGATAAAGGTTGAGATTCTTCAGATGCATATGAAGCTGCAACTAATGCATTTGAAAGATTAGTTACTCCATATGTATTTTGAGAAGTCGCAGCAGCTAAAGAGGTACAAACAGAATTTGTTGATTGATTATTAAAAACTGGCAGCCAATGTGTTGCAGGGTTCTGAGAGTTACAGATAAATTTCTGTTCCATAACTTGTGCGTCAATATCTTGCTTACCATGACTTAAAGACGCAGTCCATTCAATTCCTGAGTCAGTAGAGCCAAAGAAAGTTGCTCTTGCATTTTGAGCATGAACTCCGTTATCACGACCAGTGACTTCCTCAAAAGCAGTTCCATCTTCCTGAGAAGTAGATAAGCTGAATCGACCAGAAACTGAATTACTTAAATCAGTTTCAATAGCAAAAGATATACCTTGATCTCCGTTATTTCCGGTTTTGAGTGAAACTTTTCCAGACTGTCCGCCAGATGGTTTTTTTGAAACCATATTTATTATTCCACCTATAGAATTAACTCCATAAATTGCGCCCTGAGGACCTTTTAATATTTCAATTCTTTCTAAATCAGTAAAGGATGACATATTTACCGTAGCTCTTGGTTGCGCAACTCCGTCAATAACAATTGCTACAGAAGGATCTGCTGCAATATCAAAACTATAAGTCCCAACACCCCTTATTCTTATTTGCTTTCTTTGAGCTCCTTCACCGCCGATAACTAAATCAGGTGAAAGCTGATCTAAATCTGCAATATTTCTAATTCCTCTTTCCTGAAGATCATCTCCAGATATTGCGGCAATTGCAGCTGCGGTATCCATAACTGTTGAAACTCTTTTTTGAGCAGTAACTGTTAGTTCTTCAAATACTGCATCTTGTGCAATAGCTATAGGCGCTATAACCAGCGCCAACATCGAAATGAGATGTTTAAATTTAGTCATAAGATACCCCCCAGGTAATTTTAATTATGATGACAAAGTCTTTTTTTATAAAAGTGACAAAATGTCGGAGTTTAAATTTACGCTTATTTCCAGTTTTGTAAACCTTTTTTTTAAAATTGTAAAAAAAGTTGCATAAATTTTTTATAATGACAAGATGTGATGAATTAAATTAAGCGCAATCAATTAGTTGAGTTTGCTCGGTAATGATTAAAAAAATACTTATCATGAAATATCAAAGTTACCGAAGAAAAAAATTATTTTTATCAATGAAAACTAGGAGAAAAACATGGATTTAGGAATATCCGGGAAAAAAGCAATTGTTTGCGCATCAAGCAGAGGTTTAGGAAAAGCTTGTGCGGAAGACCTAGCAAAAGAAGGAGTTGAAATAATCATCAACGGCACTAACCAAGAAAATGTTTCTAAAACTGAGTCCGAGTTTAAAGCCAAAGGATATATAGTTTCTTCTGTTATTGGCTCCATGGAAGAAAATTCAACAAGAGAGGCTTTATTAAAAGCATGTCCAAATCCTGACATATTAATAAATAATAGTGGCGGCCCTCCTCCAGGAGATTTTTTTAGCTGGAGTGAAGATGATTTTTTAGGTGCTATTAAATCAAATTTTTCTCAATCGGCACTTTTAATGCAAAAGGTCATTCCAGGTATGAAAGAAAGAAACTTTGGTCGCATAATAAATATAACTTCAGCAATGGTAAAAAATCCACATTTAATTATGGGTCTCTCTACCTCTGCTCGTTCTGCATTGCATGGGTTATCTAAAGCTCTCTCTAGAGAGATATCACAATATAATATTACACTTAATAATTTGCTTCCTGAGAGGATCGACACAGATAGACAAACTAGAATTCTTAATTTTCAAGCAGACATAGGGAAAATAACTTTTGAAGAAGCTAAAGCAAATATGGAAAATGAATTGGCAGCAAAAAGAATGGGCACTGTTGAAGAATTTTCAGGAATTTGTGCTTTTTTATGCTCTCAACAAGCAGCTTATATTTCTGGTCAAAGTATTTCTGTTGATGGTGGAAACTTTGGTGGACTTTTATAAAGTGACATATTGTCATTTTAAAGGTATAAAAGGTTTATGAATAATTTAATTCTTTATCATAATGGTCCCTCTACTTGCTCACAGAAAGTAAGAATAATTTTAGAACTTAAAGAACTTCAATATGAATCTAAGCTCATTGATCTTCTATCAGGAGAACAACACAATCCTGAATATGTAAAATTAAATCCAAACCATGTAGTTCCAACACTTGTGGTTAATAACGAAGCTTTAATAGAATCTTCTTTAATAAACGAGTATCTTGATGATGCCTATCCTGAAACTCCTGCCAAATCATCAGATCCTGCAAAAATTCATCAAATGCGTTTGTGGACTAAATATATCGATACCTATCACCCGCAGTGTGGAGCTATTACTTACGGGATAGGAATGAGAAATATACTCATTCAAAAACCTAAGGAAGAGCTTGATCTAGAAATTGAAAATATACCTGATCCTATAAAACGCCAAGCTAGAAGAGATCTAATTGAGAAAGGATTAGATGCTCCGGTTGTTATTGAAGGTTTAAAAAAATCTAAAGAATTCCTAGATAAATTGGAGGCAGAATTAGAAAATTCTAAATGGCTTTTTAATGATTCCTTTGGAATTGCAGATGCTGCAGCAATGCCTTACATAATTAGAATGGAACAACTTTCTATGGGTGATTTATTTAATGAAAGTTCAAGGCCTAACATCAAAGCTTGGTATGACAATATTAAATCTATGGAGATATTTGAAAAAGCTGTTTCTGCATTTATTCCTGAAGCCTTAATAGCAGTTCTAGGAAAATTTAGCGAAGATCAAAAAGAAGAAGTATTTAAAATAATGGAGGAAAGTTAAATGCCAATTATAAAAGCAATCGGAGTGCAATATTGTACTCTTCAATGTCCTGATTTAGACATACAGGAACAGTTTTTAATTCATTTTGGAATGCATACCGTAGAAAAAACATCAGATACATTAATTATGCGAGGAGACGGTCCCGAGCCATTTTTGGAAGTTACCAAAAAAGGAGAAAAGAAATTCCTTGGTGCTACGTTCAAGGCTGCTTCAATGGAAGATCTAGAAAAAATTAGTCAAGCTAAGGCATTTTCAGAAATCGAAGAGTTAACGACTCCTGGTGGAGGTTTTATTTCAAGAGGAATTGATCCTGATGGTATTGGAGTAGAAGTTTGTTTTGGAGTTAAAGATAGAGAGCATGATTCATTAAGTCCAATGCCTAGTAATGAAGGAGGTCAAGTTAAACGAATTAATCAAAGAAAACGATGGCAAAAAGGGACTCCACCTACCATCATTAGATTTGGTCATTATGGAATCAACTCAAATGATATTCCAGGTGCTTTAGAATGGTATAACGAGCATTTAGGAATTATAGCCACTGATAAACTTTTTCCAGGCGATCCAAAAGATCCAAATACGCCTATGCTAGGAATTTTTGCGAGATTAGACAAAGGAGCAGAGCCAGCCGACCACCACACTATTTTTTGGTTACCTGCGCAAATGGCCTCTGAAGGAAAGCCTGGTTTAAATCATGTTTCTTTTGAAATGCTTCACATAGATGATGTGCTTCGAGGACATGAAATCATGCAGAGAAATAAAGAACAATTTAACTATGAGTTGGAATGGGGTGTTGGAAGGCATTATCAAGGCGCACAAGTATTTGATTACTGGAGAAGCCCTTTTGAACAGACTCATGAACATCAAACTGATGGGGATTACTTCGATAATACTGTACCGCCAAATGAAATTGATGTTACTCAAGATGGCTTAGAGTCTGATGGGCCAGGACCGTCTCAATGGGGACCAGATATCAATTTTGATACTTTTGGTGACGCTAGAAACGGTTAATCTATCAGAATTTAAGGGAATCTTATGAAGCATATTATTTTGCTTCTGCTAGTAACTTGCTCGTTGAGTTTATTTGCAGAAAAAAAACCTAACATCATTATTATCTTGACAGACGATCTTGGCTGGGGAGATGTTTCATATCATGGCGGCTTCATCCCTACTCCGAATATAGATAAATTAGCTAGTAATGGATTAGAGATGAATCGCTTTTATTCAAACCCTGTATGCAGTCCTACTCGAGCATCATTGCTGACGGGAATGCATATTTTTAATCATGGAGTCGTGAGACCTATGATGAATCCAGCAGCTGAACAAGTAGGACTTCCTATAGAAATAAAAATAATGCCCCAATATTTTAAAGAAGCTGGCTATCAAACAGCTTTGTCAGGAAAATGGCATTTAGGAATGTCAGATGAAAAATTTTGGCCTTCTAATAGAGGATTTGACTCAACTTATGGTCACATGACTGGTGGAATAGGTTATTTTGATCATACAGCAGCTGGACGTCTAGATTGGCATCGAGATAATACAGCCTTAAGAGAAGAAGGATACTCAACAGAATTAATTGCTAACGAAGCTGTTAATATTATAAAAAGAAGAGATAAAGAAACCCCTTTATTTTTATATATCGCCTTCAATGCCCCACATACTCCAATTCAAGCACCAATTGAAATTGTTGAATCTTTTTCTTATATCGAAGATGAAAAAGAAAGATTATATGCCGCTAATATATTTGCCTTAGATGCTGAAATAGGAAAGATTATAAATGCCATAAAAGACCAAGAGATTTTAGAAGAAACTATTATTGTTTTTTTTAGCGATAATGGTCCAGTTTATGATGTTGATGCAATCACAAAAGTTGTCGCTCCAAATCTAGTAAATGCTAAAGGTAGCACTGGCGGTTTAAAAGGCAGTAAAACTTCTGCCTTAGAAGGAGGAATAAGAATTCCAGCGTCTATTTGGTGGAAAGGCGTTATCGAAAATTCCAAATCAGATCAATTCTTTTTTGTTCAAGATATTCTACCAACGCTTTTAGCGGCTGCGGGAATAAAGCTTCCTAAAGATGCAGCTATAGATGGAAGAAACAAATGGAAAAACTTGCTGAATAACACTATACAGCCACCACAAAATGCTTTCATAGGAGCAAGAATTATTGCCGATGAACGAGCATTATTTAATAATCAATGGAAACTTTACTATAAAAAACCTCAAATTCTGCCAGATTTTCTTTCAGGATCTTATAGTCTTTTTAATATTATTGATGATCCATATGAAGAAAATGATTTATCTGAGCAAGAACCAAAAATTTTTAAGCAAATGAAAGAGACTCTTCATTCAATGCCAGAAAGAGATGTAATAGGAGATATGAATCCAGCACATGCTTATCTTCATGGAGATGATGCTCAAGGAGGAAGAGAGTTTGGTTCACCTTGGGCAGAACAGAATTATGAAATATTTAAACCCCCTTCTTCTTTTTACGGTTTTATTATTTCTCTTTGGATTTTAATACAAGCATTTAAATACTATCTAATTTCCTTTATTTTAATTATTGGTTTAACCATTTATTTTTTCAAAAGAAGCAAATGATGAAGGATAAATATGACGCTATAGTAGTTGGTTTAGGGCCGGTAGGAAGTTTTATGTCGCTACTTCTTGAAAAACAAGGATTAAGTGTTTTGGCTTTTGATAAGGAGGAGGATATCTATCAATTACCTAGAGCAGTAAGTATGAGCGATCAAGGATTAAGAATGCATCAAAGCCTTGATCTTGAAGACATCTACCTGCGTAATAGCGATCGTCCTGATGGCGCAGGATTTGTTGATGAAAATTTAGAATATATTGGTGAGCCTTTGATGGCTAAGGATTTAATTACGCCGAATGGATGGGCGCCAATGAATATGTTTCATCAACCTTATACCGACAAGGAAATAAGAGAAAAATTAAAAAACTCTAGTTGCGACACAATGGTTTTACAAGAGTTAGTAAGCGCTGAAGATGATGGTAATGAAATAGTCTGTTTAGTAAAAAATATAGAAACTAATGAGGTAAATAATTATAGAACTGATTATTTGATTGGAGCCGATGGTGCAAATAGCAAAGTAAGAGAAATTAAGAAAATTACTCAAGAAGACTTAAATTATAATCGTAATTGGATAATTATTGATGTTGAAATAACTGATGATGTTAATCTGAGTGACGTTGCTATACAAATATGTGACCCCAAGAGAATAGGAACATACATCCCTACTCATTCTCCTTTTAAAAGATGGGAGTTTGAAATTTTTGAGGATGATAATATTGAAGAATTTTCTTCCGATGAGAACATTAATAAATTGCTTTCTCCGTGGTTAAAGCCAAATCAATACAAAATCTTAAGAAAAGCTATCTATCAATTTAACTCTGTTCTCGCCAATGAATTTCAGAAAGATAATTGTTTTTTAGTTGGCGATGCAGCTCATCAAAATCCACCATTTATGGGTGAAGGGATGATGACCGGATGCCGTGATGCAATGAATTTGTCATGGAAAATAGGCATGATACATAATTATGATTTGAACGATGCTCTATTAAAAAGCTATCAAATTGAAAGAAAGCCTCACGCTAAATTTATTGTAGAAAATTCGTTAGGCATAGGCCAGCTAATGGAGGCTTATGCACACACTCCTAACAAAGAAGATGTGCCACTTGAATTAGTAGCCAAAGGCTATGGATCTTTTGTAATTCCGCCTCTTGATGAAGGAATATTTTATCTAGGTAAATCTAATCCACATTCAATGACTGGAGATTTATTTCCTCAACCAGTTTTATATTCAGAAGGTTTGGTCCAAGAACGATGTGATTACCTATTAGGAGATAATTTTGCAATAGTATCTAGAAGTTCAATTGATCTTAATGTAGAAGAAAAAGAATTTCTTGACTCGATCGGAACTAAGATTGTTAATCTAGATAAGAAAATGGTTGAAAGTAATATATGGATGTCATCAATGATTGAAGAAAATAAAATCTACTTAGTCAGACCGGATAAATATGTATTTGGCTTAACAGACGAAGACATTTCACTTTCAGATTTAATAGATGATTTAAAAGATAGAATAGGTTTTAACTTAAATAAGGAGAAAAAAAATGAGTTTTAAAATAGGAAGTATTGCAGGCAAAGCTGCTCTAATTAAAAATGATAAATATTATGATTTAGCATCTATATCAAATAATTCAATTAGTTCAGATACTGTTGAAGCATTATCTTCGTCTGATGAATTAAGCCGATTGTATGCTGGTTTATTAGAAACAAATGCTACGGGAAATTTAAGTGATGTTAAATTAGATAATCCAGTGCCCGCTAGCAAAAATAGTTATGCGATAGGTCTAAACTATAAAAAACATGCCGAAGAAAGCAATATGGAAATCCCTGAAGTACCAATGGTTTTTACGAAACATACTTCATGTTTTGTAGGTCCAACTGATGAAGTTGAAATGCGTAGTAATTATGTTGATTATGAAGCTGAATTAGTCGTAGTCATTGGTAAGGAAGGGAAAGACATTAGCAAAGACGATGCTTGGGATCACGTGGCTGGAATGTGTGTAGGACAGGATATATCAGATCGTCCTGCTCAATTTGCCTCCACTCCGCCGATGTTTAATTTAGGCAAATCATTTGATACGTTTGGACCGATGGGACCTTTTTTAGTTTCTCCTGATTTAGTTGATGACAAATCAGGTTTAAATTTAGAGTGCCAAATTAATGGAGAAACTGTTCAAAAAGAAAATACCAGTGATTTAATTTTTGACGTCCCTGCAATAATCTCCTATTTATCTGAAATAGTTACTTTAAAAACTGGTGACACAATCTGGACAGGAACCCCAGCAGGTGTCGGTATAGCCAAAGGTATTTTTCTAAAAGATGGAGATGTTATTACTACGACTATTGAAGGCTTAGGAACGATAGAAAACAAATGTGTCAGAATCTCAGATCATTCAAGAGCAGAAATAATTCCTGAATTTCTTAAAGGCATGATGGCTAATGCAAAAAAATAAGATAAATGCTTGAAAACCAGAAAAGAAGTAAATTATTTTCATTTGCTTTAAAAGCTCAAGAAAATTTTGGGAAATTAGCTGGCATAGCTATTCTCTGGTCAATCTGGGCATTAACTTTCTCCTCATATGAGCTCATATTTATTGCTAAAGTTTTAATTTCTATTACTGCCTTTGGCCTTGGCATAATTGCTCCCTTAATAGACTTCAATGAATCTCATGCTAGCAATCCTTTGTGGACAGGCCATGCTCGCTATCATTTGGTATGGCAAGTATGCGCGCTAGCTGCAACTGGATACTTTGTGGTGTTTTTATTATGGATAGCGCCAAGTTTTTCTAATTTATTGATTGCAATTACGTTGGTTTTTATATGGCTAATAAGTTTTTGGATAGCTCTTTTGTCAATGTCTCTTTATGGCGGCAAGCTTAATGATGTAAATGGTGTTCCGCCAGTCCATATTAAACTTTTAGGAAAATCTTATGAGCTAGATAGAAATGTTCAGGGAATTTCAGGCTCTACATTATTAACAACAATAGCAGCTGTATTAGTTTTTATCTAAAATCACTTAATTCCAAATTTTTTTATATTACTTAAAGCTTTTAAGGAAAATTTACCAAACTTTTTGAAGGCCTTATTAAAATTTTTATAGTCGTAATATTCATTTACAGCGTAGCCATCCCAGTACGATACTCTATAAAGCTTATTGATGATTTCAAATGAAATTTCAATTGGGTCAGGATTTTGAGAATCAAAAGTAAAAGCAATAGAAGTTTTGTTTGATTTAAAAGAAACTTCATTTATTTCTTTAGATAGTTCTTTGTAGATTTTTTGAAAATTATCTTTTTTTAGTAACAAGTTTTCCTTGTCTATCGCATCTATGTCTTCCAATAGAGAATCCTCTTTTGATCAAATGTTTAGTTTTTCTGCCTGAAACTCTTTTTCTCCAAAGTTTAAAGCTTCTTGGCTTTAAATTATTTCTCATCAAACGCTCTAAATCGTTTTGAGTAATATTAAATTCTTTGTAAATGATATCGAAAGGAGTCCTGTCTTCCCAGGCCATTTCGATGATTCTATTTAAACTATCTTGATCCATAAAGCGTAATTTAAGACCTTCTTAAAAAGAAGGTCAATAAATTACTGACTTGGAGGTGCTACAGTTTCTCCCTGAATTACAGAAGCGTTACCGTTATTAAGAATTCCAGTCGTTGGAACACTGCCAATAACTGTACTAACTGCAACTAAATCATTGGCAGTAGGTAAATCGTTAAAAGTTTTTGTATAGGATCTTCCAGTAGGCAAATTAACAAGCTTTTTCAAGTATTCGTCCCCCTTTAAGGCTCTAACCTTAATATGATCACTACCCGTTTTATCAGTCAAGACTGCGCCATCAGGCAATGTGAACTCTGGAATGAATCGATAACATTGATTCCAAGAATCAACATATCGTCCAACTTCAACTCCAGTACATGTGTTGAAGACTCGTCCTGGAAAATTATGAAGTTCTCCGAAACCTTCAAACTTA
>MDTB01074407.1_pt1 | contig 22416 bp, 24 predicted proteins | sample 811161 | NCBI WGS metagenome assembly MDTB01 (sample SAMN05326650, study PRJNA326480) | marine metagenome | isolation source: seawater | place: Mediterranean Sea | collected 2009 | reverse complement strand
CTTTTTTTAATCTCTTCAACAAAGGCATCTCTTCTGGAAAGAAATAATTTTTTAAAAATTTGTGGATTTTTTTTGTCTCTGAGCGCCTCTATAGCGGCTAATTGAACGAATTGACTGACACCAAAGTATTGTGCTTGGGATAGAGAGGTCAATGCATCAATTATTAACTCCGGTGCGATTACCCAACCAACCCTCCAACCGGTCATTGCGTGAGATTTTGATAAGCTATTTATTACAATAACATTTGCTCTGGTTTCATTTTGAGAAAAGGCTGAAGCATGATCATTTTCGTATGTTAATGACCAATAAACCTCGTCCGTGACCAGCCAAATTCCCTCTCTTTTACAGAGATCTGCTAAAGCATTGAGAGTATCCTGTTTAAATACCGCGCCGGATGGATTGCTTGGCGAATTAATTAATATCGCCTTAGTTTTCGAAGTGATCGCTTTTTTAATATCAGAAACATTGAGTTGATATCTCTTTTTTTCATCCAATTTAACTGTGACTATTTTTGCACCACTCGCTTTTATCACTGCAGGATATGTTGCGTATGTTGGCTCTAAAGCGATGACCTCATCACCGCGCTCTGCAAGACATAGAAAAGTTGAAAATAATGCTGCTTGAGCGCCTGGAAGCACTGCTATATTTTCTTTTTTAATATCTCCGCCATAAAGACTCATGGCATGTGATGCAATTTCTTGCCTCAAGTCATTTTCACCCGCAAGAGGAGAATAATGTGTTTTATTGTCATCAATTGCTTGTTTTAATGATGAACTTATTTGTTTTGGCGTGTCAAAGTCGGGATCACCAATTCCCAGATGTATAACATCTATGCCAGCATCCATCATTTCAAATGCTTTGTCACCAACCCGCCATGCTTTTGAAGCAGGACCAGAAATCTTTTTAATAAGTTTGCTTGTTTTCATCGTTTTTTGATTTTACTCTATAGCAAATCATAAATAACCCTAATAATATGAGTATAAATAATCAGGGGGGAAAAATTGGCAAAAAAAATACTAAGACGAGTGTTGGGCAGAAATCTATTTGGAAATTTTTTACGAATAGCGAATTTTATTACACTTCCTAAGCCAATTGAACGAATGCAAGCAGATCAAGATAAGATTGATATTATGACTAAAAATTTATCCTTGTATAATTTTGCTAATTGCCCGTTTTGCATAAAAGTGAGACGTTTCATGCATGAAAGTAATATTAATATTGATATATTGGATGCGGCGAATGATGATGCTCATAAATCAGATCTCATGAATTATGGTGGCAAATATCAAGCTCCATGCTTAAGAATTACAGAGCCAAATGGAGAGGATGAATGGCTTTATGAGTCTGATGATATTATTTCTTACCTAAGAAAATTAACCGCCGGTAATTAAGTAATAATTCTTATAAAAAAAGCAGCCCATGATAAGTGGCAAATCACCACAACTGCGGTTAATCTAAGGCGTAAACGTGAGTAATAAGGTTCATGTTCCTTATTTTTTAGTTCATAAAAATAAATACCCAAAAACGAAGAAATAAAAGCGAGTACGGCTGATAATCCAAGTATTGGCCCCAGTTGCAATGAGTTATAAGTGATGATCGTCATCACAAAAAATACAGCAAGAGGCAGAAAAAAAAATATTATTGGTACGATGGGACTAATTCTTTGATCTAAATTATAGCTCCATAAATTTCCACTCAGAAAACTATTGATCATTAATGCGTACAAAAAAAACGGGAGGCATAGGGCTTCGTATGGAAGATTAAACGGGATAAACCAAACACCAAAAGAGAGTAATACAAACGGGACCAATCCCATTATACTTAATAAACTAACCTTGTTTTTTATAATCACTTTAATTTCCTCATCTTGATCGCATGTAGATTTTTTAATGGAGGTGTTTCTGTTCTTTTTTTGCTTATCCAAAATATAATTTATATGATTGTATCAATTCAGGTGTATGTAAGACATTAAAAAACCTATCGTGAAAATTAAATTTAAATTAACCCTTCCATTCATAATTCTTCTATCTATCCTTATTGGTTGCGAGGGCAATCAATCCAACGAAGATTTTATACTTATTAACGGTGGAACTGTTGATATCGGTTCAGAAAATGGCCTTCCCTCAGAATTACCTATCAAGAAATATTCACTGGAACCATTTTATCTGGCCACTCATCCGGTAACAGTTAGACAATTTAGAGAGTTTATCCAAGCGACTGATTACATCACAGAAGCAGAAAAATATGGGGACGCAGGAGTGTTTTCATACGAGCAGAAAAGATGGTTATTAAAAAAGGGTGCATATTGGGAATACCCCAGTGGCCCTAATCAACAAAAAGCAATAGATGATCATCCAGTAACCCAAGTATCATGGAATGATGCAATCGCTTACACACAATGGAAAGGAGAAAGATTGCCTACAGAAGTTGAGTGGGAGCATGCAGCCAGAAATGGAAACAATAGTCGTACGAAATATCCTTGGGGCGATGAAATTAAACCCGATGGAATGCATCGTGCGAATGTTTGGCAAGGAGAGTTCCCATTTTTTAATGAAAATCAAGATGGGTTTCTCAGAACATCGTCAGTGAAGCAATTTCCCCCATCACCCATCGGTTTATATGACATGGCAGGTAATGTTTGGGAGTGGACTGATTCAAGCTTCAATGATGAAAATTTAACGGTCATGAAGACCATCAAAGGCGGTTCATTTTTGTGTGAACCAGACTTTTGTCATGGATTTCGCGTTTCATCTCGCATGGGTACAACACCTGATACAAGTTTAATGCATACCGGATTCAGAACGGTTAAAAACTAACCCATAAAATCAAATTAGATTATTTAAATTAGTGTTCTTTCCATTCGGGATGACGTTTGTCGATAAATGCATTGATCCCTTCGACTGCATCGTCTTTTAGCATATTCTCCGTCATGATCTTGGAGGTATATTCATATGCATCGGATAAATTCATTACACTTTGATTATAAAAAGCTTGTTTACCGGTTTTTAAAACCATTCCAGATTTACCTGCGATTTTAGAGGCAATCTTTATTGTCTCAGTATCTAAAATTTCAGCCTGAAAATAATCATTTATTAAACCTATCTCCCTGGCTTTACTGGCGTCGATCATATCTCCAGTCAATAACATCTCCATGGCATGTTTATTCTTTATATTACGAGATAAAGCCACCATCGGAGTTGAGCAGAAGAGTCCGATGTTGACACCGGGAGTAGCAAATCTAGCAGTTTCAGAAGCATAAGCGAGATCACAACTGGCAACTAATTGGCATCCTGCTGCTGTAGCTACTCCATCAACTTGAGCGATGACTGGCTTGGGATGATTAACTATTAGTTGCATTAAAGATGAGCAAGAATCGAATAGCGCTTTAAGGAATAATTTCCCTTCTTTCGGATTTATTTGAGCCTCTTTCATCTCTTTTAGATTATGACCGGCACAAAATACAGTTCCAGAAGCTTCTAGAACAATAACTCTGATCGATTTGTTATGCTTAGCTTCAGTAAACTCTTCAATTAATATTTGAATCATTTCTCTAGATAATGTGTTCTGTGTCTCAGGAGAATTCAAAGTTAATCTTAATATTCCTTCATCTCGATTTTCAGAAAGTATTAAATTTTTTGTCATAGTTAGTCTCTATATTAGAGTGTAATATCCATCTCAAATTTTAAGTTTATAAAAATTCCACCATACCGTCATTGAACAAGATAAATCCCCAAATCAATCATTAAATAAATATTCGCAATAAACCCAATAATATAAAAAAGACTCCGAATACTTGGGTTCTTTTCAGTTGCAATAAAATAGTAAAGTAACATATGAATAATCCGAGTAATGGCAAATATCCATACAATTATATTCAAAGTTTCAGCATTGTATCCACTTAAAACAGCAATCACAGCCATCCCAAACAAAGGCACTATATTTTCAAGGGAATTCCAGAAAGTCCGATAACTTCTGAATAGAAATGAATCTTGACCGAGAGATGAATCCATAACGCCGACTTTATATCCTTTCGTTCTTCTATGAGCTCGAATAAATACAATAGCCTGGAATACTATAGTGCTTAATATAAGCCACAAGCCTAAAAATACGAATTGATATTGATCCAATATTATCTCCTATTGTTTTGCGCTAATTCTGAATCACTATTACATAAAGACAATATCGAGATCAATAACAAAAAAGGTCAGCCACAATGTAGCTGACCCTTCAATGTGCCCTCTATTTTAATGTGATTAGAATTTCACACTAAAGCTTACACCAACATTTCTGCCAGCAAGAGGTACTTCATTTTTAACCCAGGATGAATGATTTCTAGCGACCTCATCAAGTAGGTTATTACCGAAGAATGAGGCACTTACCTCAGTCCCTGATTCTGAAATCAACATACGGGTAAATCTTGCATCAAGCATTTGGAAACCTTTGGTTACACTCTCGTTTAACCCAAGATCATTTTGTTGCTTAATATCTTTTAACACCATATTGAAGTTAACATCATCTTGCGAATAGTTTACTGAGAAAATATTCCTTTCCGGGGTCATTCTTGGAATATTTGTCCCATCGCTAAACTCTCCTGAGATTGAGTCTCTGGCTATGGATAATTCTAGGTTACCGTTATAAAAATCGAAACTGGTACCTATTTCAAATTCGTAACCAGACAATTGAGCATCTTTTTGTTTGTAGTTTGAAACAGTGAGTTTCTTTTCCTTTTTCGCAGAATCAATAAGATAGATGTAATCATCTACATTATTTCTGAAGACAGTGAATGTTCCGAAAAAGCCACCTTGGTTATATTTCAAAGTAAGATCAATATTACGAGATCTTTCTTTTTCCATATTGGTGTTACCTATTTCAAATCTTCCGGTCGCAAGGTGAGGTCCATTAATGTATAACTCAAGTGCCGATGGTGCTCTCTCTACACTTGCCATATCCATGCTTACATTGAAGTATTTATTAAAATCTCTATTGACACCAATGGCTAAACTGTCGTTTTCGAAATCTTTATCAAATAGATCCACCTCTTCTTCGTGCTCTTCATGATGCCCTTCTTCCTCTTCCTCCTCTTCATGGTGAGCAACAGATCCTTTTCTATTGATGCGATCGTGCCTGATTGCCATATCAAAATTAAATAAATCCGTTTTTCTACTGACATAATATCCAAATGAAAACTCACTGTTGTCAGATGGCTTCATGAAAGCTTCATGACCAATAATTGACACATCTTCTTCGATCATGTTCATTACCACTCGCTGTGAGAGATCATCGGTAGAAAAATCAACAACGGCACCGTATTCTTTTGCATCGTTACTGAAAGTGGTTGGACCTTCTTCGTGATGACCATGCCCTTCTTCCTCTTCCTCTTCGTGACCTGCTTCTTCAGCGTGCCCTTCGGTTAAGGAATATTCAGTGTTAGCAAAATAATAATCAATTTTATTAATGAAGCTATTACCAAAAATATAAGAACCCTCTAAATTAATAACATCAGAATCAGTGGTGGCAAATATTCTTTCTTCTTCATGCTCCCCTTCTTCCTCTTCTTCATGCTCTTCACCATGGAATGGAATGCCATAAACACTCTCGATCCCTCTGAATGAGACACCAACGTATCCCCAATCACCGGTTTTAGAAACACCGAAACGTTGAGATTCATTGCTAAAATCAGTGTTTGGAAGAAATTTTGGATTCTCTTCATGCTCTTCGTGCTCTTCATGACCTTCTTCCTCGTGCTCTTCTTCTTCATGAATTATTGAGCCAAAAGGAATTTCAAAATTGTTAAAGTCTGAATCCTTGTAAGCTAGACTAAAATTCAGTCCGCCAAAGTTATTTTGATAAGAAATCTCACCGGAATGTCCACCATTGACGGATTGAGCTTCGCCACCAATTCTTAATGCTTGTTCTGTAAAGTCGGTCCAAGCGATTGTGTTATCAACCACATTAATAACTCCACCCATGGTTCCGTTCGAATAGAATATAGACGATGGCCCTCTGATAACTTCAATTTGTTGAATATTATTGAGATCAACCTCGACCACGTGATCTACTCCGATAGCAGATACATCTCTATTTACTCTTCCGTTTGTCATCACTTTGACTCGGTTTCCAGTCATTCCTCGAATAATAGGTTGACCGACACCAGCACCATAATCAGCCGATGATACCCCCAACAGGTTATCAATCGACTCACCGATACTCTGAGTCGCCATATTATTCATATCGTCTCCGCTGATAATATGAATCGGAGGATTAATGCTATCTTGGTCAATGTAAGAAGAAGAAACAGTTATTTCTTCAATCGCATCTTGAGCAAGTACGTTATTTATTTGAATTACGCTAAGAAAAATAAGCGCATACCTAATTGTTTTCATGAAAATCTCCAGTTTTAAAAAAGTTTATTAAATTCGAATTAAACTTTTATAACTGGCGGTGCTCTTGATTTAAAAAACCGATAAGTTTGCGTGATAATTGGTTGCTGATTTTCACTGAAAACAGACTCAGTAAAGAAAAGTTGCGGGATTGACTCTAAAGTCTCAACATCATCCAATTTTTCAATATGACAAAATTGGCATTCTACTGAATGGGATTCCTCTCCCACATGATCGTGAATAAGAGGATCAATTGCGCCTGACAAAGTAAATGCTATGGCGGCAACAATTAATAGATATTTATGTTTGAGTCTAGTCATAATCGGCTAATTGTGCAGAAAAATACCTTAATTTACAATTTATATATTTCATATTATGCCAGTCTCTATTGATGCAGTATTTTCTGCTCATAACCGAAAATAGCAGGTAAGCCCCCTGTATGCATCATCAACACTGTCTGATTTTTTCTGATAATACCTTGATCAACCAAGTCTAATAATCCGCTGAAAGTTTTTGCTGTATAAACTGGATCAAGAAAAACTCCTTCTTTTCGAGCCATCAGATTGAGAGCATCGAGAGTTTTTTCACTAATTTGACCATAACCAGGACTCAGTGCAGCATCCCAGACATTTATGTCGTCTGAAGTATGATTAATTTTTTTTGATATTAAGTCTTCAATTTTATCCAAAACTGTTGCAATTCTATCTTCTTGAAGTGTTTGGTTTCGTCGGACACATATTCCATGAATAGGAATATCATATTTGAGTAATCTCGCTCCAGCAATTAATCCTGCATGTGTTAATCCGCTTCCTGAGGCAACCACTATCATATCTAATTCTATATTTTGCTTAAAAATTTCTTCAGCACATAACATATAACCAAACGCTCCAATTGGAGGATGCGATATACCTAGGTTAATAATGTATGGATTGCGTCCCCTTTTCCTCAATTCACTGGCTTTGTCATGTAAAGCTCTATCAGCTCCAATCTCATCTTCACCCTCAGGATAGCTCATAAATTCAGCTTCTAATATTTTGCTGAGTAATATATTTCCAGATTCATAATACTTATCTGGCATGTCAGGAACCCGCTCTTCCAGCTGAATTATCGATTTCATTCCATACTTTGCAGCAACGGCTGCTGTGGCTCTAACAAAATTTGACTGCACTGCACCGGTTATAAGAATTGTATCTGCTTTATTTCTGACGGCCTCACCCATATAAAACTCCAATTGGCGTATTTTGTTCCCCCCAAATCCGAGGCCGCTCATGTCATCTCTTTTAATCAATAAGTTAATGTTAAGTAATTTTGAGATTGATCGTAATCTCTCAATTGGCGTAACCTGAGTCATGAGCTGAACACGAGGAAATGGAGAGAGTATTTTTGAGATTTTGTTTTCTATTGTCATAAATTTAAAACTCGAGTAAAGATAATCATGGCTGAGACGGTGGATAAGGTGATTATCGCTCTAGATTTGATTTTATTGGACATTTTTATTCTAAATCTTTGTCCGAGGATCGCGCCTGCTATTACCATGATAATAAGAATATAAAATTCAGAGTTGTTGAGATCAAAATTGGGGTTTAAGTTGAGGTGAAAAAGTAATGATAAACCATAAACAATTAATGCTAGAGGTTGGATTGAAACTGACACCTCATCTGCAGATTTACCACTAGCCAGCAAAGCGAATGCCATCAATGGACCAGGGACAGCGGTCCATACTGCTGAGACACCGATGACAAAAAAGAGCACAGCAAAAACCCATGGTGATATTTTTAATTGAATATCTGTCAAAACCGTCAATATTCCACTGAGCATAAGAACAGATATAAGAGTTAGAATTTGTTTTTCTGATAAAGATCCATACAACCAAATTCCCAAAATTACTCCAATTGAGCACCCAAAAATTGCGTATATTATTAACTTATCCCTTTTCAAGATATTGCGATAATCTATAGAAAATAAGGAAACAATAAAATTGAGTGCCAATAAAAGAGGAATTGCAATATCAATCCCAAATAAGAAAATTATTGAAGGGACGGCAATAATACTAAAACCTATTCCTATTGAAGATTGTAAACAAGCTCCAAGAAAAATAGAGATGAATGATACAGTTAGAAGCATCTCAAGCAGATATCAATTTTATAATCATTGGACACCCAAAAAATCTTCATAAGTAAAGTAGTGGACACCAGCAATATCAGCAGTATTTGCCATTGTTTGTGCTACTCTTTTTGCATCTATACTTCTGTATTTCTTTGCAGGTCCTAATAAAGTCATATTCAATAGATATGATCCATATTGACCCAAAAACTCTAATGGTCGGATCTCATCTCGGTTTCCGAGCAACAATCCTGGTTGAAAAATGTTAACGGAATCAAAACCCATGGTTTTAATTTCATTTTCAAGTTTTCCTTTTGTTTTTAAATAAAAATTTTTTGAATCTGCATTAGCGCCAACAGATGTAACCAAACTAATCGTGGTTGCTCCAGATTCGCGTGCTTTTTTTGCAAAACCTAAGCAATAATCAAGATCCACTTTTTTGAATAATTCTTGTGAGCCTGCTTTTTTTATTGTTGTTCCTAGACATATATAGATGTCCTTACAATCAGGTAAATGACCCTGATCCAAAAACTCGTCAAAATCAATGATCATTGGCGAAATATTTTTTGGTAAATCGTCAATCTGTCTTCTGGAGATAGCAATTACACTTAAGTCTTTTTCGCCAAGATAAGTAAGCAGATGTTTTCCAATTAGGCCTGTTGAGCCCAGAACTATCGACTTATAATGCATAACTCATTCTAACTTATTTTAAATGAATATACCCTATCCTCAATCTCTTGAATTGATGTAAAATTATGAGAAAAACCGGAGAGATAATGCAAACACAACAAATTGATCGAAATGATGTAAAAAATTTCCTTGGATCCTGGGCCGAAGGTATCATTGCTATTGGATCAAGTTACACAGAGGGTGATGATTACAGAGAAAAAGCGATCAGTTTCCTCAAAAACCATTATGCATTTGCTCATGATGGGGTTCTATTTAAACCAACTTTCACCAATGAGATCCTCTTCAGAAATGATTTTGATAGCGCGCTATCCTATTTCATAGGCGGCGATATTTCTGAAGACTCAGGTTTTGCTATTAGACCCTGGAAAAAAATTGAATTGATTGAGAGCAATTTTATTATAGATAGCTCAACTAACGCAGTGATGGGCGCTCTGGCATTGCTACCATATGATGATGAAAACATAACCAAAATTGCCTTCACTTTCATTTTAGCTATTTACGATAACCACATTAAGATCAGAGTACATCATTCGTCTCCTCTGAAATAAAAAAATTAGTTTTTTGATGGGTAAGATGAGTTCTTATGCATCTGTGATATCAAATATCCTGATACTTACATCGTTTTGACACATTGATTGTATGGCGGCAACGGTTCCTTCCTCCGTTCTAAAAGCAAGGTAATTCTCATAATGTTCTTTTGTATCCCAGACTTCTGTCATCACGAAATTATTCTTGTTTTCAACGTTCAACGTTAGATTGATGCCCTGACACCCGTCATAAGCACGTGTGACAGGATATGCGCCTCGGCATATCTCAACAAATTCATCAACCAGTCCATCCTTCAACTCACCTTCTAATAAGACACTCACGGTCATTTTGATCTCCTTGTTATGAAAATATTTTTGGAATTAATTTTGGTGTTTGTTTCTTGTATTCCTGATATTCAGTAAGATTACCCCACTTTTCATTCCCTCTTGCCTCAAGGATTCTCACCCCGCTTATGTGATTGAGCAGAAGATATGTAAATACCGGTGAGAACAAGGCTAAGAAATTTAAACCCTTAAATGAAGGTATACTCATGATTGTAATGCCAGTCCAAAGCATGATTTCACCAAAATAGTTTGGATGACGAGATTTTGACCACAAACCTTGATTGATGAACATATTTTTATTTTTCTCATCTAAACGGAATTTGGATTTTTGATTATCTGCAATTACTTCAATTGCGAATCCGATGATAAAAACTACCAAACCAGCAAAAAATAAATTATTGACTATGACTCCAGTTGGACTGGAAATAGCGACCAATGCAGCCGACGCACAAATAAATACCCACATTCCCTGTAAAGTCCAAGTCATTAAAAATTGCGAAAAAGATGTTTTGATCGAATCAAATCTGCCATCTTTTCCAGCATTATGAATTCTTTTAAAAAGAAAAGAACCTAACCTTAGAGCCCAGATAATTATCGCGCCTGCAACAATCAAATTACCGTAAATTAAATTCTCAAAGCTTTGTGTAGCAATCAAGCAATATATAAAAACACTTAAGTAAGTGAGGCTTCCAGTTAAATCATAAAATTTTTCAGTCTGCAATAAAAAGGCAGGTATAAATGCAATCCACTGGATTGCGAATGCAATAATTAGGGTAATCTTGAGAAGGTTTGTTTCAAGAATTTGTAGGCTATTAATTGAGATTAAATCTGCATAGGTATATGTAAATAAGAAGACAAAAAAAACAATGGCTATGTTTGTAACATGATTCATTTTTACCTCATATAAGAAAATTTTAAATAGAAAAATATAATAACCTTATTCTGTTAAATATTTCATAATTCCTGCTAGAAATTGATTGACAATATCTACTAGTTTTATACTATACCCCCTATGGGTATTATAAATATTGGCCTAATTATTATTTTGTTGATTAGTAACCTAGAATTAGAAGCCAGGCCGATTTCGTATTCTGGTGGATCTACACTCATGGCCTTCTCTGACAACATGAGAGATTCCGTCTATTTTCACTACTCACCATCATACAAATACTCAATTGGTATAGAAAGCATTAATGATAAGTTTTTTGACGATAAATACAGCTATATGCGATTTACATATCTATTAAATAGAAAAAATACACAGGACTCTCAAAGAAACCTATATTTTCAGTCAGGTTTTGGAGCTAATGGATTGGACAAACATTTCATTGGTGTACATGGAGATTGGGAAACGAGGAGAATATTTGCAGGATTTGGATTCAAAAGAATTTTGAACAAAAAGGAAGATTTCAATGATGGTTATGTTCAAATTGGTGTAGCTCCTTATCTGGGCGAATATGGAGATCTTCATACTTGGATAATGCTTAAATCAAAGAAAGACTCGCTCATGGACAAATGGTCAACTTTTCCAGTCCTAAAATTTTTTAAAGGAAACTTCCTTATTGAATTAGGTTATAACGAGGCAACTGAATGGGACACTCACATAATGTATAGGTTTTAATTAAAAATGGAGAAAAAATGAAAATTTTAACAATAATATTATCAACGTTTGTATTTAGTATATCGATGGCAGATCAGTCCATAGATCACTCCCATCATGATAACCATGAAGGTCATATCCATGAACAAATGGTAGATGGAAAACATCTTGAAGTGGATGCAATTAGATTTGACAACTTCATAATAGACCTATCAGACACACAAATAGCAGTTGTCAGTGTAAAGGGAATGGTTTGTGATTTTTGTGCAAGAGGTATAGAAAAAACGTTTAAAAAAGATAGAGATGTCAGAAAAATAGATGTTGATCTTCGAGGAGGAAAAGTATTAATCGCCTATGACAAAAATAAACAAATCAGTTTTGATGAAATAAGAAAAATGATACTTGCAAATGGTCAAGACGCCACAGATTTGCAGGTTCTTAGTATCTAATAGGTATATTTAAGAATTATTAACTCATCGAATTATAGTTGTCGAATCATGGTCTTAAAACTGCAATTCAAAACTGATATGGATGACAAAGAAAAACTGAATAAAGTGACAAATTGGCTTTCTTTATTTGCTTCTACTTCCACATTAATTTGTTGTGCATTACCATCTTTTTTTGTTCTCCTTGGTGCAGGTGCAAGCTTTGTTTCTTTGTTATCTTTTTTTCCATTTCTTATAACTATCTCAAAATATAAAATTTTCGTAAGTTTGACTGCAGTTTTTTTTATATCAGTTGCGGGCTATATAAACTACAAAACATATTACCTGCCATGTCCAGCTGATCCGGTGCTTGGAGAGCTTTGTAATAAAACAAGAAGAAGATCAAGAATTTTGTATTATATTTCTGTAATATTGTTTCTTGCTGCTTCATTTTTAACTTACATAATGCCAAAAATAATATAATGAAAAATGCATGCCATAAAAAAGAACTAGCGGCCCTTCGCAGAATAGAGGGTCAAGTTCGAGGGATTGAGCGTATGATTGATAATGGCGATTATTGTGTTGATATCCTTAACCAAATAAAAGCAGCTAAAAACTCAATGGCTACCGTCGAAGGAAATGTTCTAAAAACACACCTAGAAGCATGTGTCAAAGAGTCTCTGAGTGGAAATGAGTTCCAAAACAAAGTGGATGAAATTGTCAAAATCTTAAAAAGATGAGTTTGTTTTTCTTTTAAATCGAGCTATTTCTATTTTCCCGCTTTTCTTGTAACTGCATCTGTGATCTCAGAAAACAATTCCTCATCCGCATTTTTTAGTAACAATCTAACATCTTCGATCCACTTAACATCATCTTTATATTGTTTTTGCTGTTCACTAAGTGCTGACCTTGTTTCTTTGGGAGCTGGACCACCATATATGTCTCTAACTTTGATAAAATTTTCCGCCGACAGTGTCTTTTCAAGATCATGTTTAGATAAGGAAATTTCTTTATTATGTTTTCTTGTTATCTTTTTTAATAACTGTAGATTAATATCTTCGCCTATTGATATTGACTCCTTGATACAATCAGAGACGATACTGTGTGCTAAATCAAAAGAAAAATTTTCCATTCTAACTAAAACATCAGCTAACTCAGTCACTGTTATATAATTAGATTCTGATCTTTCTTTTAGAAGATCTATATTAAACTCAGCTGCAGATAAGGTATGACCCATCAAAGATACAGCTCTTATGGCATCTCTTGATCCGTTGTATATAGCAGGTTGCAAATCATCCTCAACATCATTGATGTCTCCGAAGGGAGTATTATGCACAGAAGTAAAAATACCTAGTGTCTGGCCCAAGGCTTTGCTGGCAATAGCTCTAACATGCTCAATTGCAACGGGGTTTCTTTTCTGTGGCATGATCGATGAAATCTGCACATAACCATCAGGCAACCGAATTACATCGAATTCCATAGTTGCCATTTGCAGAAATTCTTGAGCAAACTTTCCAATATTTACTAACAATACTGACACCGCACCCATTAACTCTGTGAAATAATCAACAGATGCAATGGAACCATAACTATTTCTTGAGGGTTTATAAAAACCCAATAAATCAGATACTCTTTTTCTATCAATAGGAAAACCAGTTGTTGTTATTGCGCAGGCACCGAGCGGACATTCATTCATATTTATAAAAGCTTCCTGCAAACGTTTAGTATCACGATTAAGATTCTCTGTCATGGCCAATAAAAAATGTGCAATTGTCGTTGGTTGTGCGGGCTGTGTATGAGTGTATGCTGGCATCAAGGAGTCATGATGCTTATTGATGTGACCGAAAAAAATATTTCTAAGTTTCATCACGCTATCTATTAACTCGAGTGTTTGATTTCGCAAATACAGTCGATAGATTGTTACATCAATGTCGTTTCGACTTCGCGCTGTATGAAGTTTTCCCGCTGCATTCTTATCATCACAAGCATTAGATATCTCTCTTTGTATAAAAAAGAATAAATCTTCCACGCTACCATCATATTTTGCATCAGAAATTGCTTCTGTATTCAGAGATTGAATCGCGGTTGCCAATATATTTAATTCCTCTGAGCTAATAATATTCTGCTCCCCAAGCATAATCAGATGCGCTCTATTCACATTAAGAATATGATGTAGAAAATATTTTTTTGCATCGCTAAAACAATCTTTTAGAACATTTTCTTTGTACCCTTTTGCGGGAAACTTCTCGGTCATTTCTCCTCCATATTAAGATGCATTTGCGCTCTTGGTAAACTCAAGAGGTTAGCGAATATTCTGTAAGCCCCTACAACACCATTTGGAAGCTGCCTAAACCAAGAATAAGAGGTATAAACATAATGCCCATTACCAATTTTCGCATAAAGCATTGCTCCATCACTTAATGGCTCCCCCTCATCATGAGCCTCAGTAAGTGGCACGAAATTTTTTCGATCGAAATCAGTGAAATTATAATTGTTCCTCTCTTGTACCCAGTTCCTGAAATCGTCAGTTGTTATCTTGTTAGGAAAATTGAATATAGGATGATCAGGTTCAAGGATTGTAATTGGAGCCGTCTCATCGACAACTCGAATATTCCTAGCCATACTAACTTCATAAGGTGCTAGTTTTTTTTCGGCAAAATCTGGTTGTTGATACTGAACTATTAATGTGCCTCCATTTTTAACAAAATCCAGTAATCTCTGATTGTTGTCTACAAACGCGGAACGAGTCTGAGAGGCACGTATTCCAATTACAATGATATCGAAATTTGACAGATCTCCGGTTGTTAGATCCTGATCTGACAATAAAGAGACATTTATGCCTAACATTTCAAGAGATTCAGGAATCATGTCGCCGCTTCCCATTACATAGCCGGTCTTAACTTTTTCTAAGAGGAGGTCAACTACCTTAATATTAGTGTTCGCTTTCTTATAAATTCTGTGAGTATTTATATGAGGATACTCAATTTTAATCATTGTATTTTCGTATTTCTTATTATCGATGATTGAATAAGCATTAATATTATACTCACCGGTTTCAATATTCTCAGGAACTTTAATTGAAAATATAAACGAATCATTTTTTTTGTTTGTATCGAGAGTAAAATTTACTTCTGATGGAATAATCTCCCAATTTTTTGGGACTGCTAGTTTGACTATACCATTAGTTTTTTCATTACTATTATTTCTAATTGCAAGCCGAATATCTATTGATTCGTATTTTTTTGAGATTGGAACAATTAAAAGTTTTGTCGATGGTTCGATTGAAATTTTTGGAACGACGTCCACTCTTCGTCGTAAATCTCCTCTTATTCGATCTCGTTCTCGATATTTGATTTCTGATTCAAAAAAAATTGTCTTATCATAAATCATTAGTTCAACTCTGCTTTTTAGAACAGGCTCATCAAATGGTTTTGTTTTAGAAGCTCCACTATCACTCCAATCATAAATCTCCTCATCTATATTTTTAATTAACCAATATGGCTGAGTTATTTCAGCATCGATAGGTACGTGTGCTTGATAAGTGAAATTTTTATCAGCCGTATCAATTTTCCTAAGTGATATTTCATTAGAAAGCCTCTTATTTTCTATTGGTAATATAGACCAATTGTCAGGTGAGATAATTGCAGAGGATACAACCTCAATAGGATTCTCTTCCGGGATAAATACTCTTATCGCTATTTCGGCATGACTTCCAGGTATGAGTGTTTCCCTATCAATAAAAGCATCTATTTTAATCCCTGAAGCAAGAATTACTGAATGTTCAATTTCACTAATTTTCTCATTAAGCAGTCTTGTTAATTCGTCTGATTTGCTATATTTGATTGCGTCTAGAGTGACATCATGACTGTGCAATAGATCTGGTATCAGTTTAGTTGGATCTAGAATATCGTATTCAATAATCAGCCTCTTATTAATTTCATCTAATTCTTTTAAGAGATTTGCTAATTTTCTTGATGGCTTAGCCTCATAATCAATTAAACTTATGATTTCAGTGTCAATTCCATCAAATATTGATTTTTCTTCTTCAGGAAAATAAGAAGACGAGTATGTTCTTTCAAGAATTGAGATTTGCTGACCTTTTAACTCAAGTGAGCCCATTTGCTGCGTTCTGTTCTGACTTCTTCCTTGCATTCCGATTTCATAAGGGCTTCTGCCAACAACAGGATCATTTTCACCAGTATTAATCTTTAATAAAGGTTGATCTTCTTCGTTATGATTGTGTCGAGCATCTACGAATAATTTTTTAACTTGCCAGGGTTTGATGCCCTCTTCTATCTGATTGGCGTATCTCGAAGAATCTGCTGCTGCTTCAATGGCGAGTGGTATTATATATCCCGAGTATTGATGATGGCCATGTCCGTCACTCATGGTTCCATTCCATCGAGAAACAATAACATCAGGACGAAACTCTCTTATTGTTCTAACTATATCTCTGAGCACTACATTTTCTGGCCAAAATTTAACAACTTCATTGTTGTGTTTTGAGAAACCATAGTCTTTAGCACTTGTGAAATATTGTTCCGCACCATCTAAATTTCTAGCCTGTAATAACTCTTCTGTTCTAATCACACCAAGAGCATCAGATTGTTCTGATCCAATTATATTTTGTCCACCTGATCCTCTAGTAATAGATAAATAAGCTGTTCTGGCGTTCACACTCCTCGCATGGTATGCGACTAATGCTGAGTCCTCATCATCGGGATGTGCTCCGATATGGAGAACGGACGCTGTTGTCTGCAAACGCTTTAATTGTCTTACTAAAGCACTCGCACCCTTATCATAGATTGCATCAACTTGAGCTGAAGAAGATAATGGTATAGAAACGATCATTATAATTATTGTTAAACTTATATATATTTGCCTATTCATCGTTTTTCTTGACGGTTATACTAATAATTAACCCGACTCCAATCGTGATAAAACATCCAATAACATTGAACCATAAAAAGGCGATCTCGCTATAACTGCTTATAATCCAAACAGAGATCATTCCAACTATTAAACCATAAAATGCCCCATTTGCATTTGCTTTAGGCGCAGAAAAGGCCAAAACAAATACCCCTAATAATGAACCATAAAAGAATGAACCAAACTTATTTACCACCTCAATTAATGAGCCAAGATTAGTAACATACATAGCAACAAAACAGGCAAAAATCCCCCAAAGAAAAGTAGCAATCTTTCCAAATCTTAGTAAATCTTCATCATTACCCTTTGGATTAATGTGTTGTCGATATATATCCATGGTTGAAGTAGTAGCGAGAGAATTCAATTCTGATGAGACGCTAGACATAGCTGCCGCCATAATTGCCGCCATAATCATCCCTATCACTCCGATAGGCATATTTTGGAGAATGAATACTGGGAATATATAATTGATATCATTAAAATTATTATCATCATTGATTAATCGCACATAATCAGTTGCTTCCTTTCTAGCTTTCACGTAATCCACCTGACTTTTTTTGTATGATGATAATAAGACTTCTTCTGATGATGTGCCCCGATTAGCAATGAAATTTAATGCTGCTTCTCGACGATCTTGATATGCATCAAGATGTTTTTTTTCTAGGTCATGATAGTATCCAGGATTAATCGCTTCAGTATTGCTTGCTACATTTTTGTTAAAAATCATGGGAGGAGAATTAAAGTGATAAAATATAAATACCAATATCCCAATGAAAAGAATTAAAAATTGCAATGGAATTTTTAAGAAAGCTGACATGAGAAGAGAGATTCTACTTTCATTAATTGATTTTGCACAAAGGTATCTCTGAACCTGACTCTGATCACACCCAAAATATGATAGAAATAAAAAAAGAGCAGCAAATATTCCTGACCAAAACGTATAAGGCTCATTGAGATCAAGCCTAAAATCAATAGTCTGAAGCTTCTCTGCTGCTCCAGCTATAAAAAGAGCATCATTTAATGATACTTCTGAAGGAAATGTCGATAGAGTTATTGAGACACAAGCCAATAATCCAAATATGATGATCGCCATCTGCTTAACATCTGCCCATGCTACAGCTTGAACACCACCCTTCATAGTATAAAAGGTTGTTGATAGGCCAATCACAATAATAGTTATCCACTCTTCCAACCCCAGAATAAGAGACAAAATAACTGCAGGAGCTGCAATTACTACACCTGCACCTAATCCACGAGATACCAAGAAAAAGAAACTTGTTAAAGTTCTTGTTTTTGCATCAAATCGATTCTCAAGATACTCATATGCAGTAAAAACTCTTGCCTTATAAAAATATGGTGCAGCAGTTGTACAAAGAATAACCATTGCAAGTGGCAAGCCAAGATAAAATTGAATAAAACGCATACCGTCTTCGTAAGCCTGACCAGTTGCACCAATAAGCGTTATGGCAGACATTTGTGTAGCCATGATAGATAGGCCAACAGTCCACCAAGGAAGGCTCCTTCCTCCAAGAAAAAAACCAAATGCACTTTCTTTATTCTGACTTAATTTTAAGCCATGCCAGATCACATAAATCAGATAAGAAACAACAATTGTCCAATCCAATAAATGCATTTATTAAGCAGAATAAGTCTGTGAAAATAGATAAAGCAAAATTACAATTATTATAGAAAAAACTAGCACTGTCTTATAAATACGTGTCCATTTTTTCTCTTCATTATCTGGTTGAAAAGTCATCTTATCTCTTCTTTTGTGGTTTGATTTAGTTATCTCATCTCAATAAATTATTCAATTAAATGTTAATTATACCTTGCATGTATCGATACGAGCTACCTCCAATAAAAACCCTATCATCAATCAATTCACAATCAAGAGTTCCCCCTCTCGCAGAGAGTTGTTGCGCTTTAAATTTTGACTTATTTTGAACTTTCGACCAATAGGGAATCATTAATGTGTGAGCTGATCCAGTCACTGGATCTTCATTTATTCCACATTTTGGACCAAAAAATCTTGAAACAAAATCAACATGATTGCCTTCTGCACTAATTATCAAACCGCGACAATCCAGTTCATAAATTTTATTAAAATCGGGTTTCATATGTTTAATTTTGCTTTCATTATCTAATATTGCCAATATATCGTCCTTACCTCTCAGTAACTCTTTTGGCACGGCACCTAAAGCATCAGAAACAATTGGGTCGTTATCAATCTTTGATGGAGAGTCAGAGGGAAAATCCAAAAATATTTTATCGTTTTTTAAAAATGCTCTTAATGACCCTCGATTAGAGTCAAACTCGATTTCATTGATACCAGAAGATACGTATTCATCGAAAAGAATTCTTGCCGTTGCCAGTGTTGCGTGACCACATAAATCCACCTCCATTGTCGGAGTGAACCATCGAATGGCAAAAGGAGATGTATTGATATTCACAAAAGCGGTCTCTGATAAGTTATTTTCAGAGGCAATTGACAGCATAATGTCATCTGGCAACCATTTCTCTAGAGGGCATACTGCTGCTGGATTACCCCCAAAACATTGATCTGTGAAGGCATCCACTTGAAATATGGGAATAGATTTCATAATTTAATTTTCATTTAATAATTGCTTTATATTTTTAGAACGCTACTTAAACTTTGCTTTTCTTATATTGCTCTAGAATTTCCGATGCACTTGCACACCAAACCTCTTTTTGAGATGTAATATATTGCAGAACTTCTTCTAATTTACCAATTCTATGAGGTTGGCCAAGCATCCATGGGTGAATATTCAAAGACAATATTCTGCCACCATGATTATTAGTTTCGGCTAATAAAAAATCACAAGCATCGCAAATTTGTTCTACATATGAATCCTCACTATGTTTGTTATTTAGTAAGATAAATGTGTCCTCAAGCTCTTGAGAAAGAGGCATGGCTATTAGATCACCTGATTTGGTCTTAAATTCATAAGGCATGTCATCGTTCACCCAGTCGCAAAAATAATCCACACCATGTTGCACAAGAAGATCAGGTGTATTTTCACTTTCACTTCTATCGGGGCTGATCCAACCAACTACATCTTGTTTAGTTAATTCTCTTAAATCATTCAAAGAGCGATCAATTAACTCTCTTTCCTCATTGATATCTTGTCCTCCATAATGCAACGCATCCATGTGTAAACCATGACATAAAATCTCATCTCCCCTCTCTTTGAGAATATCAGTTAAGTATGGATAACGTTCTGCAACTTTTGTATTCAGTGCAAAAGTTGGCTTAATCGAGTAATCATCAAAGCTTCTCAAGAATCTATAAATACCAACACGGTTTCCATATTCCCTCAGGGTGTAATGACGAAGATCAGGATATGGCATTGTTAAACCTCCTGATGGAACAAAAGGTTTTCCTTTCTGATTGAGAGGGAAAAACTGAAGGCATACATTAATCCAAAGCGCCAATTTTTTTCCTTGCGGCCAGGACACTTTGGGTCGATTACTGAGCATGGACCAATCATAAAAATTATGATCCATACCATACTGACGTTGAGGATATTTAAGGAATTTTTTATCTAGACTCATGATGTCTTTCCAAGTTTTTTATTTATATCTAAGCACGATGAATCGTAATAATGCTCAATATAGTATTCCGCTATTTCCCGTCCCGTTGTTACCCAAACATCTGGATGCCCTGTGATATATTCCAGAGTCTCTTCGAAAGCACGCATTCGATGTGGGCAGCTGATTTGATAGTTGTGCGTTGGTATACACATGACAGTGCCACTCTCTGCTCCTTCTTGGTAGAGTCGATCAAAATTTTCACGGATTATTTTTCCATAATGACGTGGTTCAATTTTATTTACGACGAAAGCGATGGTATCGTTCATTTCAAGTGAGTAAGGAATTGAAACAAATTTTTTGGCTGATCGAACTTGGACTGGTGTGGGCTGATCATCGTGAAATAAATCGCAGGTATAAAGCCCGCCAATCTCAGCAAAAAGATCGAGAGTATGCTCTGAATGAGATAGTGCAGGCGCCAAGTAGCCTGCCGGTGGTTTTCCAGTATGTTTTTCAATGGTAGAAAATGCATCAAGAATCATCTCTCTTTCTTGGTCTTCAGACAACCCGTAAGTGTATCTGGTGTTATAAATACCGTGACTAAAAAACTCCCAATCCCTCTCAAGACACATTCCGACTATCTCAGGATGATGTTCGCATATCGCAGTTGAGAGAGAAATTGACCCTCGAATATTGTATTTATCAAGTAAAGCCATCTGGCGCATGTGACCTACCCGATTTCCGTAATCACGGATACTGTATGCGGTCACCGAAGGATTGATTCTTGGCCACGGTTTTCGGTTTGGGTTTTCAGGAGGATCAATCTCATAAAATTCAATGTTAGGAGCAACCCAAAAAGCCAATTTCGCACCATTTGGCCAAACAATTTTAGGTCGGTCTATATAAGGCCAATAATCATATAATTGCAGATCTTCTTTCATCACTTAAATTCTTTACTACTCCTTAATATATAACTAAATAAATGAATCTTACATGTAACCTGTATTTATAAATAAGGGTATTATTTCTGTAAGTACTCAAAAACCTCCTGAACCTCAAGAACATCAGCGTACTTAATGGAGAGATCAGTTAGGTTTGCGAAATGATAACTTTCATGCTTATCTGCAACACACTCTTCTGGGACAATAGTTCGATAGCCTCTAGATAATGAGTCAACTGCCGTTGCTCGAATACAACCAGAAGTGGATCCACCTGTTAAAACGATAGTATCGATTTGATGCCATACACAAAGAGACTGAAGTTGAGTTTCAAAAAAGGCAGAAGGCATTTTCTTACAATAAATAACATCCTTTTCAGAATCGATATGAAGCCGATCATCTAATTCACTGCGATCAGACCCAAACTTAATATTTTGTAATGAATCCGGTGTGTCTGTTCTAGTTCCCCATATACCACAATCTTCGCCAGATTCCATGTAAGCAACATATGTCCAAACGACTGGCCACCCTAAGTTTCGAAATTTTTCCGCTAGTTCATTGATGTAAATCAATTGCTTTGGATCTGTTTCGTATGCTGTTTTGAATAAATCAGGTCTTGTGTATGCTTTTTGTAGATCCACATTTACCAGAATTGCTTTTTCTCCAAAACCAAAACGTTTTCTCGAGAGGTTACTCTTTAAATCTTGGTATATTTCACGTGCTGTTTTTTGGCTTGTTTCCATTTGTTGTTTATCTCCATCATTATCCAATTCATGGACAACATTTTGATGATTTTCGTAATTAAAATCATTATATGATTTTCAAAGCTACCAGTCACTTTGTCTGATTAAGTTTGTTATCTCAATATTGCAGCACCTCCTGCTGAAGTTGCATTAAAAAGTAGTGACGTTTCTGGTTCCTCACCAGGCT
>MDTB01155223.1_pt1 | contig 22418 bp, 31 predicted proteins | sample 811161 | NCBI WGS metagenome assembly MDTB01 (sample SAMN05326650, study PRJNA326480) | marine metagenome | isolation source: seawater | place: Mediterranean Sea | collected 2009 | reverse complement strand
ATGCCACCAACTATGTAACTTTCAACTTCTGTTTCTTGTGGTGCTACCTGCATACCTTTAGAACTTAACCAGTGCTGTGTCCAAGGTAGTGGATTTTGTGATGCTGGTATGTCATATAATGGATCATATCCAAGTGCTCTCAGTCTTTTGTTTGCAATCCATTCTACATACTGTCCTAATAGTTTTTCATTCAATCCAATAATAGATCCGTCTTTAAACAAGTACCTTGCCCAGGCTTTTTCTTCTTCAACACAGTCCTTAAACATTTGGATCACAGTCTTTTCTGTACCTTTAATTGCCTTAGTCATTTCTGGATCATCACCTTTTTGCCATGCTTTGATCACGTGTGTTGACAAGTTTAAATGTGTTGCCTCATCTCTAGCAATCAATGAAAGTATTTTTGCAGAACCTTCCATAAGTTTTAGTTCACCAAATGCAAATGTACAAGCGAACGATACATAAAATCTTAAACCTTCTAATAAGTTTACAGTGTTCATTGCTAGGTAAAGTTGTTTTTTAAGATCAATCATGTCAACTTTTTTACCTACTGCATAATCAAGAGCCATTTTGCCAAACTTGTCATACTCTCCGGTTACACTTTTTGCTCTTTTTAAAATTTCTTTGTCTTCCAATATAGTATCAAACACTTCTGAAGGATCACTGTATACGTTTTTCATTATGTGAGTGTATGATCTTGAGTGAATAGTTTCAAAGAAGTCCCATGTCACTATGCAACCTTCTAGTTCGGGATTTGAAACGTATGGCAAGAACATAAGACTTGGTCCTCTGCCTTGCACACTGTCTAGCAGTGTTTGGTATTTTAAGTTTGATGTGAATATGTGTTTTTGTTCTGGTCTAAAGTTTTGAAAGTCTGCTCTATCTTTTTGCAGTGATACCTCTTCTGGTCTCCAGAAGTAACCAATCATAGTTTGATTAAGTTTGTCAAATTGTGGGTATTTGAATTCATCGTATCTTTGCACTCCACCATCCTCGCCAAAGAACATAGGTTGTTTAGTGAAGTCAATTTTATTTTGATTAAAAACTGTTTTTGTCATAATTTAAATAGTACAAGCCTCACACTCTCCATCATCGTCAGACATCTTATTTGTTTGCACATCATCTTTAAGTTCAAGTTCAACATCTTCGCCGTCATCTTCTTCAACAACTGCTCCGAGGCCCGATGGTTGCACATCTTCTTCTTCGCCTTTAAAGTCGTATGTGTTTTGATAGTATGAAGTTTTCCATCCATACTTATAAGCATTTAACATATCTTGGGCCATAACACTCAATGGCACTTCGTTGTTTTCGTAGTTTAAAGGATTGTAACTCCAATTTCCTGATATTGCTTGATCAAAATATTTCTGCATCATAGCAACAATGTTAATGTATCCTTCATTATTTGGCATATCCCATAGTAAAGTATATTCATTTTTTAGTTTTGGAAATCCTGGCACTATTTGTTTTAATGGACCTTTTTTACTTTTTTTAATTGATAGTAATGCTCTTGGTGGTTCAATGCCGTTTGTTTCGTTACTAACAACGGAAGAACTTTCCGATGGCATCTGTGCTGATAATGTGCTGTGTCTTAAGCCATGTTTTAAAATATCTTTTCTTAAACTTTCCCAAGCCATTCTTTGTTTATGTGGTACAATTTTATCTACTTCTTTTTTATAGTGGTCTATAGGTAATAAACCATCTGCATATTTTGTTCTATTAAATCCATCACACTTGCCTTTTTCTTTTGCCAAATTACAACTTGCTCTTAATAAATGATATTGGAATGCTTCGGATAATCTATCTACACTTTCCCATGCACCTTTTTGATTGTATTTGTATCCTTGTTTAGCCAAGTAATGTGCAAGTCCAATATATCCTATGCCTAGACTTCTTCTTTTCTTTGTAGAAACTTCTGCGGCTTTAACAGGATAGTTTTGATAATCAATGATACAATCTAAAGCTCTTACACTTAGATCACACAAATTTTGTAATTCATCTACATTGTTTAAAGTTCCAACATTAATAGCAGATAGAATACAAAGAGCAATTTCTCCTTGCTCGTCATCTATGTGCTGTATTGGTGTAGTAGGTAATGTAATCTCTTGACACAAATTACTCATTGAAACTTTATCTTTGAAACTTGAATGTGTGTTTGCATGATCCATGTTCATTATATACACTCTGCCTGTCTCTGCTCTTTCTTTTAATAAGTCAAAAAATAAATCTTGTGCTCTAACTTTTTTCTTAGGTATGGTTGTGTCTTTTTCATATTTCAAATATAAACTGTCAAACTTATCTGTACCAAATGCATCATAAAGACCTGGAGCCATATGTGGACTTATTAAAGTTATTTCTTCATCGTTCATAAATCTTTCATAAAACAATTTAGAAATTTGTATTGAGTAATCCATACGTCTTACTCTATTGTCTTCTGTGCCTTTGTTATTTTTTAAAACAAGTATGTCTTCAATTTCAGGATGCCAAATAGGAAAGTGTACAGTTGCATTACCGCCACGTACTCCATTTTGTGTGCAACATCTTACAGTTGATTCAAACTTTTTAAGGAAAGGAATGACCCCTGTGTGTTGAACTTCACCTCCTCTTATTTTAGAATTGATTCCACGTATTCGACCAGCGTTGATACCAATCCCTGCCCTACGAGCCACATAAAGACCAATGGCCATATCGCTACTAAAAATGCTAGGCAAAGTGTCGTCACTGTCAACGAGTACGCAACTTGCAAACTGTCTGATAGGCGTCCTAACACCTGACATAACCGGAGTTGGTATATTGATTTTGTGTAACGAGATCGCATCATAATATTTTTTAACATAGTTCATCCTCACTTTTTCTGGGTAGTCAGCAAACAGAGTTGCCGCAATCATTATATACATATCTTGTGGAGTTTCATATAACTGTCCTGTTGATCTGTCTTGCACAAGATACTTGTCAACAACTTGTCTTAGTCCTGCGTATGTAAATCTAAGATCTCTGTCTCTTTTTATCCAAGTGTTGAATTTTTTAATTTCTGTTTTAGTATATTTCTCTAAAATACCTTTATCATAAACACCAAGTCTAATATTTCTTAATATTAATTTTAGTAATGGAATATATTCATATGCACCATGGCTTTCTTTTCTTACATCATATAGTAATAATCTTGCCGCGGCATATTGATAGTTAGGTGACTCTAACGAAATTAAATCATTTGCGGATCTTACCAAAACATTTTGAATATCTTTTGTTGTAATGCCATCATAGAATTGTATGTTGGCATTCATTTCAATTTGTGATGCACTTACACCTGCCAAGCCATCACAAGCTTCTTCAACTACAAAATGAATTTTATTGATATCTAAAAGTTCTTTTCTACCATCTCGTTTTTGGACTTGGATCGACGACGTGTTAAGAGATGGCATATTAGAATTTGTATTTCCGTTAAATTTGTTATTTTGAAAAACAGTATTTATTTTATTTTTTTTATATACTGGAGTTTTTAATTCTGACATTGATGCTTTTAATTTGTATTAATCGTAAAGTGCTATTATAAAACAAGAAAAAAATAATGTCTACTAGAATTATAGGCTATTACAACTACTGGTTAAACCATTTCGGTAACAACGTAATCCATAGTTACAGCTGAACTGTCGTCAGTGGTAACATATTTTACGTCTACCGTTTCATTACCAGCAGTAGAATCGAGGTTAGAAAGGACTGCTGAAAGGGTAACTCCAACATCTCCATCTGATTCAACGAAGTCGTCGTGGTATGCAACTCCGCTGGTTGATGCACTTATACAAAGTGTGCCTGTTCTAAGGTTTCCACTTCGTTCCATTTTGTAATCTATTTTAATACTCTTACCTGTAAGTGCTGGCAGTTGTATGAGTATGGCGGCGTCTGATTGATTGTCTATTAATGAAACTTGTCTGATTGGTCTTTGGTTAACACCTATACCTTGTAATTCTGGAATAGGATTTATTTCATGATGTCTTCTTTGTGTGCCATCAAAATAATCTGCTATGCTTGAACATTCGTCAACGTTAAATTGTATAATAGGAGTTATTGCAACTGTTGAGTCAGCTGAATCAAAATTTGTTCCAACATCTTGTGCAAAATAATTTGCAAAACTTACTATGTTTCTAATTTCACCACCCGATCCAGATGCCGCGGAACTTGCCGCTTTTACCAAAATACCATTTTTTCCAATTGCTTGAAATTGACTGTTAGATATCTTTATATCTTTTGGACCAATTGTACTACCACTTGTTGATAGATCAAGTTCATCACCAATTATTACTCCATATACAGAAGTTTTAAAATCACAGTTAACAAATTTAACATTTGTACTATCTTGCGAAAGATCAACTAGTCTCGCATACTTGCTGAATAGACAAGCATCAAAAACTATATCTTGGCAAGGAAGTGCTGTTGTAGATCTTACAGTTATACCTTTAGAATTACTATTGTCAGCTCCACCGCTGGCATAAGTGCCTTTGAATTCACATCTTTCAAATCTTACATTGGTTGCATTATCAATTGAAACACCGCCATAGGCCTCACCATTTTTGAATGTGATCCCTTCAATATTAATATTACTTGGCGTGGTTGCTGAACTGCCACCTATCGAACCATAAACTTGTTTTTCATCATCTTGAAATACTGCCACTGGAGCGTTACCACCTGATTGTTCAATAACAGTTTTGCCAGGACCTTCGCCTTTTAAATTTGCAAAAGGAGGAATTTTTAAACTTGCATTTGTTCTGTAATCACCACCTGGAAAATAAACTACTCTTCTTGCTCGTTCATCATCTTTGTCTGTGTCACAATAAACTTCATCAAGAGCTCTTTGAATTGCTGTAGTATCATTTGTTGAACCGTCTCCTAATGCTCCAAAGTCTTTAACTGAAACAAAGTCATCTAATTTTTGTTGAGCTGTTCTTGTAAAGGCACCAGAGGCTCCTGTTACTATTGGAGTAGAATCACCTAGGTAGCCTTTGTAGACATAACTTAAAGCAGTTGTAAAACTAGACGATGCTGATGTTACAATTTCTGTATTTCCTACGGCCGGAGCACCATCAGAAACTTTGCCGTTTCCAATGTATAATCTTTGTTGGTCTACTACCCACCCTAACTCTCCTGCCGCTAGTTGTGGTAGATCTGTTGCCAATCCTCTTCGGTGTTGTATTCGAGATATCTGTACTACTGCCATTTCAATTGTTATTTATTAAAGGATAGACTTGTAATATTGTTCTAATCTAGCGTACCATTTACCTTGCCACTTTTCGTAGTCGTCAATATCAAACGTTTGATATTCATTGTTTTGTGTGCATATAAACACACGTCCACTAGATATATTTGTGCCGTAAATTTTGTTATGGGCTTCAGAATAGGCAACAAGTTGTAAAAAATAATCCTCAATCCACTCTTTCTTCTTAAGTCTTCTACTTTGTTTAAAGTCCATTATGGCAGGTTGATTTTTATAAACACCTACAAGGTCAGTAGTGCCTGCATATAGTTCAGGATAAAATAAGGAAACTTCTGACCCCCAAACTTCGCTTACATTATCAAGTCCTTGTGCAATTATAATATTGGCCATTTGGTGTGCTTTTTGATGTATAAGATTACTACCGGGTTTCCGTGCTTCACCTTTTACGTGTTTCTCTAAACTTTTGTGCATAACAGTTCCTATGTTAGCTGACTCTTGTGTTATTTGTTGTGCCTTGGCTATGCCAACTCTTTTTCTCCATGCGTGTAAATGTGTCATGTCTTTTGTTGCACTTAACACTGTGGTCACTGAAGGTATGGTTCTGCCGTCAGGAGTTTGATAATGTCTTTTACCATCTTTGGCAGTTTTGGATAATTCTTTATAGGAAAATTTTTCTACAAAGGTTATACCTTTGCTTTTTAAAACGTCTTCAGGTATTTTCATATTGCACTAATTATACTATAATATGGCGTATATCACAATGGACAATGTTAATAGCATAAATGCTGAACTATCCAATTACTGCAATGCGGCTTGTCCTATGTGTAGCAGATATGATTGGGACTTAAAACTTGTAAAGGGCAAAGTCAACAATGCATTCACATCGCTAGATACTTTTAAAACTAAAATTGGCACCAAAATAGTAGGACAATTGAAACAGTTTTACAGTTGCGGAACTTACGGTGACGGGGCTACTAATCCTGAATGCCTTGAAATATATGAATTTTTGAGAAAACACAATTCATCATTAGATCTAACACTGCACACAAATGGCGGAACAAGATCAAAAGAATTTTGGGCAGAGCTTGCCAAATTAAATGTGATGGTAACATTTGCAATAGATGGCTTAGAAGATAGTAATCATTTACATAGACGAAATGTAAAATGGGAAAAGTTAATGGACAATGTAAAAAGTTATATTGACAATGGCGGATATGCAGGTTGGCAGTTTTTAAAATTTAAACATAATCAAAAACAAGAGGAACAGGCAAAAGAATTATCAGAACAGTTAGGATTCAAATTCTTTCATAGTAGGTTTAGTGAAAGATGGACTGACTATGATACAGAAGGAAACTATCGTGACATACAAAGTATACAACTAGATGGATACAAACTTGAGAAACCGGAGCAACCTAAAGTTTTGTTTAGCAACAATGAAAATGTAAAGCTGGATAAAAATATAAAAATTGATGATACTTTTGAAACAGGCAAAATTAATTGTGCTTCTTGCCACAATAACAAATATGAAATATATATTATGGCAAGTGGTTATGTAAGCCCATGTTGTTGGCTTGGGGATCTAGACAAGCACGAAGCAAAAAAAATTATTAATGATCATAAAGCAGTTAATATCAATCATACAACACTTGAAGAAATTTTACAAGGTAACTTTTTTAGGAAGTTACAAAGCGGTATCTCTGGAGAGTCTATTGATGATAGATTAGAAACTTGTTGGATGACTTGTGGTGTAAGATAATTACTGTCTTCGTTTTAAAGCCGACTTGGCCATTTTAGCTACTGTATCTGTTGATCCTTGATTATCAAAATCCATGGCTGGATTCTTATCAGCTTCTTTCTCAGTGTTCACAATAATTTTTTCTCTGTCAAAATCATTTACAATATTTTTTAATGTTTCACTGTTGTCGTAGATTTTTTTGAACAAGTCGTAGTTGAAAGTTGGGTAACCAAGATTGGTCATTAGCTGATGTAAAGCGTCCATACTTACTGTTGCTATTTCATTGTCGTCGTTGGCGTCACCACGCATATTGGTAAGAGTATTCACTAATGCCGATTCTAGATCTTTTTCTGTATTTTGGAATTCTGTAAAACGCATGGGACTACTTCCCTGCTAGTTTGGTGTAGATTCTGTTTGAAGTTTCAAAAACTTCCTTGGATTCTCTTTGTTCTCTGCCTTCAGGTTCACTTCCACCTGCTTCTGCATCAGTGGCCCCAAATTCATCTGCTTCAGGTTGATCCATTTGTTCAGTGTCATCACCTTGGTTCATTGTATCTGTGCCCATTGGTTCTGTTGGAGCTTCTTCGCCTGTTAGTATTCTTACACCTGCATCAAGATCTTGTCTGCTTTGTACTAGTGTTGTTTCTGCTTGTTCTAATGCTGGTTGAATTTTTTGTACAAAAGCATCTGATTTTTCTGCACCCATTTCATCTCTAATTCTGTCTGCTAGTTCTAACATACCTTCTGTTTTCATTGAAGCAATATCTTCTAAGTATCCTGTAACTTTATCCATCATATCTTTTGCCGCTAATATTAATTCTGATTGTTCTTCTACGCCTTCACTTGCAACCATCTTGCCTGTACCTTTTGGCATTTTTGCCATTTCTTTAGGTAAAACTTTTGCAACTGTTTTTCTTTCATCTGGTGTAAGTGCTTGACCTTTTTCTAATTTCTTTTGAGCTGACATACCTTGTGCGGCCGCTTTAGCTTGTGGATCCATATTCATTCCACCGTACTCTTTAATAGCTTGATTTAATATATCTAACATTGATTGACTTTTTTGATACTCATTATCGTTGAGCTCTTTGCCAAAATGTAAGTTGTCTGTAATTGTATGAATTTTTGTTCTTACGTTGTTTGCTAAATCTTCAAGATGTTCTTGCGTAAGACCATCCAAGTTCATAGTTTGGCCAAATCTTGATTCAAATTGTTTGAGTAAAGAAGCTGTACTAACTGGTCTTGTAAGTTCAAATGTTTCCATATGTTATATTTAGCAACTCATTAACTGAACAGGTTGTTAAAATTTTGCTGTATCTCCATTTTGCACTTATCCGCTTTTTCATTGGCTATATTAAATTTGTTTTCGTATATAAACATCTGCCCGTCATCCTTTTCCTTTTCAGCCATACGATAGTGTCTTTTAGCATTTATAATGTCAAAAACAGCAGAAGCGAATCTAACATCAGCATCAAGTATACTAGTGGGTACATTGTTATCTTCAGCAAGATAATGTGCAATCATGATTGCTGTTTGTTTTAGACTTACATCGTCATAGAGTATTTTTGCTTCAAGCATATCTGCTATCACATAAACATATCTGGTCTCTGAGCTTTTACGTGGTACAATGGCAATGTTGCCAATCAATATGGCTTTAGAGAACTGTTTGGGTAAATGACGGAATGGTCTTCGTTGGGCGTCCTTGTCTGCCAGTTGTTTTAATTTGCCTGACAGATTATAATCTTTTATTTGCTTTTGTAACTCTATTCTACTCATATAAGAACCGAACGTTCTTATTTAAATTATATTGGGTGGTGGTTGTTAGTTTCTTACGAACTAATATGGTTTTATCAGCTAGTCTTTTAGCTACTATTTCGTCTTCCGGATGAAGTGTATTACCAAGAAAAGGCATTTTGTCTTCTAATTTCTGCAGTAGATTATATTCTTGCTTGGTAACATGAACTCGCACTCCGCGAGTTATTAATGCTTTCATTTATTTTTAGCCAGGTAGTTTCATTAAAACTACAACAATAGTGGAAAGTAATCCAGCAACAACTGTGCCTGCCGTTGCTATTAAAGTTTTTGATGTGCTTTTTTGTCCAGCAGTCATCTCATCATTCATTTTCCCTAGACGGTATTCAATGGCAGATAGTCTGTCATGTAGACCTTTATAACGTTCAGCACATAGGTCAACGTGTGCTTCTAAATTTTGTTTTTCTAACTCGGTTTTACTCATTGTTAATTCCTTTTTTACATCGTATAGATGTTGGTATATAGCCTGGAACTGTGCCTGAGTCATTGCCTATGTTAGCCTGTGTTTTTGCCTTAATCAATGTTATTTATTTTGTTCCGGAATAAAGGAAAAGTAGGTGTTTTTAAATTTTGAGTCTTGTGTTATAAAAGCACTGTGAGGAAACGTAGCTGTTTCTTTACAAAAATTTATCATTGGAATCATATCCAAATCATCTTTTAACATACCATATTTGTCTTCTTCGTTGCTGTACAAGTCTGTTGCTTCTACCTGCCAAACAAAGTTCCAGACATAATGTTTGCCTTCATAAGCATCTCCAAACTTCATATTAACAATATTGTCATGTTGTTTTATAGGAGGCACTTCCCAAACTATGTTTGATCTTAATTGCAGTGTTTGGACTAAGGTAGTGAAGTTGGCTTGCTGATTCTTTGCAATATAAAAACTTTCTTTGTTATGAATAATTTCACCACTTTTTGTCTTAAATGGAAACTTGTTAAACAACACACCGTTTTCGGTTATGTCAACGAGTGTATGAGCACAGTACATTGGCATTAAACGTTCTCTTTGTTAAACTTTCTGAACTTTTGTGCCGCGTCCACCATTTTGTGAAAAACAGGTTCTACTATAACATCAACATGAGTATAGCCTTGCTCTTTTAAAATTTGATATCTTTGCCTGCCCGACCACACAACATGAATCTTCTTCTCACGATGTAGATGTCCATGCCTGGTGATATCAACTTCTGTTTCCGGAGCAGTGTCAGGTAGCTGTGGATTACCACTTTTGTACAATCTTAAATGATTTTCTTTCCAGTATTTCTGATCTGTTTGCAGACAAAGTAGTGGGTATTGCAAAATGCCTTTTTCCAAATCAGGTCTTATTTTGTCTTCATCAGGAATCACATCATAGTAAGAAGCAGGCACCAAAGAGTCTATTGGCATCTCTATTGTTGTATAATTCTCAAATTTATTTTTTGCTTTGATTTTTTTCATTTTAGGTATTTACAAAATGAAAAAGGGCGAACTATAAAAATAATCCGCCCTTTTTGGTAATTGTCAGTCTGTGTGACTAAAAGTGATTATGCATCACCTCTTTGATCAAACATTCCAAATACTGCGTTGCCGCCGTTGTTACCTACGCCGTCTGCTGGTAAAAATCTAATTTTACACTGCACACCACCTGCAGAATCGTTAACATCTATTCTTGCTAGAATGTCTACTTCTAAATCTGCTTCAGCACTTGATATTAAAGTTGCTGAGTCGTCGGTTGTTTGGGCCGCTACCGCCACACCTGCGTTTGGTGAGCCGGCACTGTCAACAGTTTGGATTGCATCTGGAGAGCCTTCAACTATGAATTGATAAGAATCAATTGAGTCGTTAGCATCAATAGATGTTGCCTCGGACGCATCATCGTCGGTTGCCTTTGCATCTAATCTGTAGTTCTGAGCTAACAGAGTCGTGCCTGATACTACACCGTTTAACACTGCATCTCTAACTTTTTGAAAAGTTGAATCTTTAGTGTCTGGTGTTGTAGCAGAGGCAGTTATTTCTTTATCGAAAATTACTTCGATAAAAGTTAAACCTTTACCTACGAAGGACTGTCTTCTTGACATATTTGCTGTTGCATTACTTGTTGCTGGCATTTTCTATCCTCCTAAGATTAACCGCCTACTGAAGTGTCACCCATGTCTCTATCAGCCGCTGTCGCAGATGATATAGTTGCAGTGATTTTAGAGTTACTGTTAAGTGCTCTAATCGCCGCTTGGATGGCCGCCGCTGTAGTGGTGCCTGATACTGTGTCTAGTGAGTCTCTTCTTACCATGTATGTTTGCTCAGTGTTTGAGTTAGAAAGCACACCTTTACCTAAGATGTTCACACCTTGGTTTTGGATTGCTTCCATGGCAAGTTGTAGACCTGCTGTGTTTGCCGATGCTAATGGGAAAGTTACTTCCGCATTCATCGCACTTATGTAGTCAACAGTGATGAAGTCAACTTCTACACCATCGTGCTCTGTTGCACTATTTGGTGATTTGAAGTTACCTGGACCGCCTGCTACTAATGTTCCTGTATAAGCCATTGTATATTATCTCCTATGATTATACTAATGTATCAGCGGTAACAGTTGTTCCTGCGATATCGCCCACACCGTCTTCTGTTGTAGAATCTTTGGTGTTTCTATATTTCACAGACAAGTTACTTGATCCATCGGAATTGTCAAATTCAGTTGCAAGGTTAGTCGCTGTTGCGAATTGACCTTCCATACCTATAGTGACAGTTCCACTGTTATCGTTTTTTACGTTGAAGTGTACGACTGTTCCTCTATTTTGGGCTTTTTGTAAGACTCTGTCTAACAAACCGTCTTTATGGAACTTGCCATCACTGTCATCGTGAACTCTAAGGTCAATTGCAGTTGCTGAACTGTCTTTTACTACGACAGTAAAGTACTGGACTTCCATACCATTACCGGTATAAAGGTTACCAATTGTAGTCCCTAGATTGTTATTGTTTGTTGCTATTGGCATTTAAACTCCTCCTTTTTTCTGGTTCAAATTGCCGAGTCACCGCTCAGGTGACACGTTGCATCTATTTATGGTAAAGGTTGGTAAATTCTGCTATAAGTTAATGAATTAGCGGGTTTTTTTAAACACATAATACATTCTGCCACCTTTTTGGCCTAAATTGCCTGTTTCAATTGGTGGGCCAAAAAATGTTTTAAGATATCCTAACATATCTGCAACATGAGTTTGATAAACTCTCAGTCTAACTTGTCTGGTTGTTTCAAAGATCAAAAACTGATTTGGATTTACTAATAAACTTAATGTCCTTGCAATAGTTTCTTCGTTAATCATGTCTATATCTGCTATCTGTAAACTGGCACGCAGACATAACACCAAATCATATTGATTAGCGTTTTGCTTAATAAAGTTATTATAACCCATGCTTTTCCATGTCACATTACTTGGCAGGTTGTCTGGTTTAGGAATAAATGGTTCAACTGCTGTGACTTCTGTAAAACAATTTGCCAATGCCTTTACAAAATCTCCTGTGCCCGCACCAATGTCTAACATCGACAGACCTTCGCCACCAAACCTATCTAATTTAAATATTTTTAATCGTTCGTCTATATTATCAGCGGTCTTATTTTGATATGTTTGCCATTTTGCCTGTAACTCGTGTTCAGGCTTCTGTTCTCGGTCTCCAGGTGCCACAGCCTTGCGTAGTAATTGCTTAAATGCATTGACATCATAATTATCAAAAGTTTTCATAAATTTTTCTTCAAAGTAATCTGAGTAGCCACTACCAAGAGGTAGACTCATTTCAAAGTCAATTAGATAGATAGTTCCATCTTTATAATGTAAATTGTGTACAGGAAACTCTGCTGTAATATCTGTTCTGTGTGTTAATATTTTTTGATAAGGATACAATATTTTCATTTTATTGAGAGTCAAAACTATTTGATTTGTCTGTTGGACTAGGCTAGTATTATTTTCTGATAAATGAGCAGGATAAGGTTCACCACAATAAGACATTTTAATCCACATTTTTTCTTCATCGTAGTCAATTAGTTGTGGGAAATTAGATTGCCCTTTAAGACGTTTCAGACATTCCAGTTCTCGGTAGAATGAATGATAAACACTGCCACGAGCCTTGATTTGATTACGTCTTTTCTTTTTGGAATAGATTCTTATAAAGTGTTTAACAACTTCACCAGTCTCAGTGTTTATTGTAACATCACTAAGTTTGCCTTTGCGGCTTAGCCATTTTCTATTTTTTGCTTTTTCTGGCACGATCGGCAATTGATTGAAGCAGTCTTACAAAAGTAAATCCACCTTTTGCTATGTCGTCAATCATACTCATTATTGGATAATAACTTGCCGCGATAGGTCCTGGCAGGCCTTTGCCTTGTTTGGCCATGTCAACTGCTATCTTGGCTCTTCTTAGATTTGTGGGACCAACTAATATTCTGTAGGCGTTTAATTCATCAGGAGTCATTGGAACTGATCCTGCAGTTCGTTCAGCATCGACCACGTTGTCTAATTCAAAATCTTGTTGACCTGAAAGTGCTTCAACCTGTCTTAATATATCTGTGCCACCAAGTTTTGATCTTAATGCTTGTAAAAGTCTTGTGACAGTTACCTTGCGTCTACGTTTATCCAAATTAGCAAAATCAGTAATTGCAGTTCTTAAATTTTTATAGTCTGTGTTTCTTACACCAATTGCTCTTTCAAGTTGCGTTAAAAATTGATATCCATCTCTATAGGTTCTAAGATATCTTTTTAAAGCAAGAGTTGGCAAAGGATGTCTCTGTCTAATTGCTTTAGCTTGTTTTTTATTTGAAAGTTTGTCTAATATATCTTCTTTACCATCAAGGACAGCCAGCATATTATGAAGATCGTTAGCAGTTGATCGTACTCTATCAAATGATCCATAAGTTAATGTGGTACTAGAATATTGTTTAGCAAAAGCCTGGCTTGATGAAAACTTGTTTAAAAGTGTTAATGCTAAAAGTGAAAGGTATACTCTTTCCTCTATTTCTTGATATGTATATCGAGACAAGTCATCTTGTCTTCGTACTATTCTAGCTTCAACTACATACTGTAAGAAAGGTGCTAACATAATAATATTTACCGTATGACACAACGCAATTTTGTTTTAACTGACTTAATGAAAACAGGAGCCCATCAGACATTTGAAGGCTTCATAAATTTTAACACTATTAAAGATCAAGAGTGGACAATGACTGGAGAATATTATACCTTACACAATTACGATATGACAAAGTTTGATAGGAAATTTGCCATTGTAGACATTAGGATGGCCAACACAAGATTGAAAGAAAACACTGAATTTAATATTGAACTGCCAAGAAGGATTGAATTGTTAAAACAAAAAGGATTTGTTTTTATCTATGCTACACCATGGGAGTCTAAACTAAACTTTGATGAAAATAAAGAAGAGTATTATCCAATTCCAGATGTAGAACATCATCATTGGTTTGGAGGAGTAACTTGGTTATGGTACTACATGATTCTAAAGCACATCAACAAAATAAAGACTCCAGAACACAATAACAAAAAATATGACTTGCTGTATCTTAATAAAGTGCCAAGACAACACAGAATTGCTTTATGGGATAGACTGCAGGAGCAAAAACTTTTAGATAATTCATTGTGCAGTTTTGTACAGCATCCAACCAAACCTTTTGATTTGAATAAAGAATATGAATTTCCATGGTTAGACAACTCACAACCTTATCCGTTGGCCGGAATGGATGAAGATGTATATTCAAAACCATATATGGATACAAAGTTGTCTTTGGTCAGTGAGACAAACATATGTGATCAGCCCTTCTTAACTGAAAAAATATGGAAACCCATTTTAATGAAACATCCTTTTATTGTCCACGCAGGTCCAAACTATCTAAGAGCTTTACAAGAGTTGGGATTTAAAACTTTTAATAGTGTAATCGATGAAAGCTACGACAAAGAAAGAAATAACAAACAAAGAATTATAAAGATAGTAGATAGTGTTAAACAAACATTAAAGATGGATACAAAAGAATTTTACAATAAAACTAAAGATTCCAGAGAACATAACTTTAGAAATTTTTGGAATAGAAATGTGTTAGGTCGTGCTATTGATGGTGAACTTTTACTTTGGTTGAAATTTTTTGATGGCAGTAAGATTACGTCTACTAAATCCTAATCTATCTACTAGTTTTACAGCACCGCCTTGCTTATCCACAGCCACAAAGCCTTCCGGTTCTGTAACTTCAAGACCACTGTCAGTCTGTTGGAATGATCCAATTTGCATGGCCTGATTCATTTTTTTAAGTATAAACATTTTCATTATTTGCGTCTGTTTATAAAATGAAAGCATTGCTTGTAAAGGCCTTTTAAGTTTGTTTAAAAATAAAGGCATATCTTGTAATTTGCTTTTTCTTAAGTCAATTGCCTTTTGTGCTTTTAGACCAGCAATTTGTTTTTTTAATCTATCATTGTAAAAGATTTGAAAGCCTTTAATAAAGGCATTGGCATTTGTTGGAACCTTGCCTTGTTTAACTTGATCATTTATATACATTTGAAAGAATGGCACAAAATCTTGATTACCTTTAAACATATCACCAATATTTCTTGGCAATGCTTTTAATAAGTTATCTAATGTGTCAATCTGTTGCATAAAATTTGCAGTTTCATCTTTTGTAAATTTTGCAGATCCACTAACATCTTTGTAGGTTGCGTTGTCAAAGAACACATCTGGAGATCTATTAAAGCCTTGAATATCAACTCCAGCAGAAGCATCCATATCTGCTAATCTGTCTCCTGTATAGGATGTGTGGAAAATTATTCCAAGTTTAGCGGCTTCAATTTGGTTTCCAATTTCTGTGCCTTGTTCTACTGCATAGGTTATTGTGTTTGGTGTGAATACAAGATTTGATTTGCCATTAATAGGACGTGTGGCAATGTCGTCATCGGTGAACAGTAAATCACCTTGCACCACTCCTTGTATATTAATTTTTTTAAGATGCACTAGACATTTTAGTAATTTCTTACCAAGATCATCTGTGCCATGATTTTTTGCTATATCGTTTTTAGTATAATTTATTTTTGGAGTCTTTGCAAAAACTGATTTAGTTCCTACAAAAAACTTTCCGTTGTTAGGATTTGTTCCACATACTACAGCAGGAGCTCCGTCCCATTTAACAGACACTTGCACAGGTTCTGATGATGTGCCTTGAAGTGTTACCAAAAGTCCTCTATAATAGTTAACAACTGCTTGTCCGCCTTGATACCCATCGGTTAAAACTATATCTTCTATATGTTCAAGATGTGTTCTCTTGAACTCATTTAGTATGTCTTCTATTAACATTTTTAATCCTCTTCTTTAAATTCGCCTTCTTTCAGCGTAAAGGATTTTTTGACTTCTTTTAGTTCTTTGATTCTGCTTACACCTTTATAAAATTTATTTCTATCTAAATTTTTGATTGCAGAGTTAAACTTTTTTTCTAATTGATAAGATGTTTGTGGATCAAAATTCTCTCTAATGTAGTTCACAAGATTAATAGCTGAATCAATAATGTGTGAAGCTCTGTGTTCAACAAAGTTTTCGGGCTCTTTATCGAACCTTACACTTGATAGTTCTTCTAATATACTACGTGTTTTCTTGTGCATCTTGAGTATTTAATATAAGTTTAACACAATTAAAGCATTTGTCTATGGTAAAACTGATACTATTTGGTTAAATATCAGTATGGGATATTACAACGCAAGAATAATGGCAGAGTTTAATCCACCTAAACAGTGGATTTTGGGCAGAGATCTGTCTTACACAACCAAAGATTTATTAGCAGAAGAAGTCAAATCACTTCAAGATGTAGGTATTAAAGTAAAAAGAGAAAGTAATAAAACAGAAACTATAACAGTGCCAAAAGGATTTGTAACTGACTTAGCATCAGTGCCTCGAGCAATGTGGTGGTTGATTGCTCCATTTGATGTTGCCAGAGCGGCAATAGTACATGATATTTTATATAAAGGTATCAGACAGTACAAATGGAAAATGAAAGACAAAGAAGATAAAGATTTAATTAAGAAAGCCAAAAAAGCGTCTGACAAAGTTTTTCGTCTAGCAATGAATGACGCTCATCCAAGAGTGCCTGGTTGGAAAAAGTATTCTTGTTGGAAAGCAGTAGACCTATTTGGTAACAGTTCAATTGTTCCATCCATAGACAATATCTAATTTAAATATTTGTATGACCTTATTCAGAGGTACAGATGTCAACGAAGATCGTTGGGACAATAAAGATGATTATGTTGTTTACGGTTTTGGATTTATCATATGGGCTTTGTGGACCGCACTGTTTCATTACATAGACAAATGGACATTTGACTTTGTTGCATGGTACTTTGAACCGTTCAGTATAATTTTACCAATAATATATCTAATGATTGCAGAAGAATTTAGTGCTAATCCTGTTATGTGGTGGCCAATGTTCTGCGGAACTAAAGTGCGTAACAAATCTGAAAAGATTTTTAGTGATGATGAAATTCATTTGCTAGGCGGTAAGTTTAACGTTTATCAACCCGACTATAAAACATTAACGTTCAGGCGAAAGGTAGATGCATTCAAATACACTATGTTTAAAGATTAACGTCCTTGAGCTTTATATAATTTAAATGATCTTTTTTTTGATTTATTCATTGAAGATGTTTTAATTCTTCTTCTTTTTAAACCAATAGATGTTTTTTTCATGTTCTTTGGTCTTGCAATGAACGATTTAATTTTAGCCATACTCAATAATATAATAGACAGTTTTGCAAGTCAAGTGTATAATTACTAATATGATAAAGTATAGTCTCATATGTAAATGCGATAACACTTTTGAAGGGTGGTTTCCGTCTAGCAAGGATTTCAACAAACAAAAAGCACAAGGCCAATTAATTTGTCCTTTCTGTGATTCTAATAATGTGGAAAAGGCCATAATGGCTCCAAATCTTAAAAAGAAAACAAACCGTAAAGTAAAAGCAGTTGCTTCTACCAACAGTGTAGAATTTTCTGGAGATAGTATTATGATGGCAAAAGAAGCTAAAGGTGTTTTGCGTAGATTGAGTAAACATATAGAAAAAAACTATGAGAATGTTGGTAAAAAATTCTATCAAGAAGTTAAAAAAGCAAATAAAGGTCAACGTGATGAGAAGTTTTACGGCACACCAAGTGACAAAGAAGTTAATAAACTACTAGACGAAGGGGTTGATCTTTTTCATGTACCCAAGGTTAAGGACCACTAATTACCATTTCCACAATTAAGGGTTGACTTATTTTTATATTAGTGTAAAATATATTTTTATATAGGCCAGAATATTCTGGCTTATCAATTAACTAACGGAGGAAATATGTTTTCATTTTTTGGCTTAGGCTCAAATAGTAAAACATCTTCTTCTTTAACTACAAAAGGAAGAAAAATGGCTAGAACCCAACAATACGTTATCTACACAAGAGAGTTCAGAACAAGAGCAAAACAAATTGGTGTATTTGCTGAACCTGTATCTGGATACACAGTTAACGGTGCTGTTCACGGTGGCAAAATCAAGTTCAAAAACTTGGCTGTGAAAAACACAAAAAGAAAGACAGCAACTAATAAGTTGTTATCTAAAGGAATCGACTTTACTGTAAATGTTTTAGGTACTGCATCTAAATCATCTGCTTTAGGTATGAAATCAAATTTAATTTCATTACTTAAAAAGTCTGGAAGAAAAGTAATTAATTACTCTGCGTAATTAGATACTGTTTAAGTTAGAATTAGAGGGCGATAGAAATATTGCCCTCTTTTAATGAACATAAGTAATATTGAGAAAAGAGTACCGAGACAAGACGCAGTAGAATTAACAACACTCCCGCCCTATTTTAGATACAATCTTCCTCATAAAAATAATATAAAAGAGAGAATACATGAATAAACAAGGTAAAGTAAAATGGTTCAATACCCAAAAAGGTTTTGGATTCATTGCCAGCGAAGACAAAGATGTTTTCGTACACATTTCAGCAGTACAGGCCGCAGGCTTGAATACGTTGAATGAAGGCGATGCCGTGTCTTTTGAAACACAGGAAGGACCTAAAGGTCCAAATGCTGTGAACATTTCAATCACACAGTAGATAAAAATTAAAAGGGCGGTACAAGAATGTGTCGCCTTTTTTTATGACTGTCTTAAAAAATTAAAATAAATGATCGTTTGATGTGGTTGCAACAACTCTGGATCCTGTTCCGTCGCCAGTAACTTGAGCTGGTTTATACCAATCACCATCAGTGTTCAAAGTTTCACTTGTAGCTTTGTATAAAGCCGCCCATTCGTCTGCAGTTGGATCTGTTTTGGCTCCAAACGCAATAGTCAATTTCAAAGCATTTCCGCTGTCAATTATTGCCCATTGTATTTGCGTACCATTTGTGTTGATGCAGTTTAGTGCATCGTCAGTCAGCATATATGATTTTGCTGTTTCAACGTTGTCAGACCAGCTTTGACTTTTGGTAGCCCAACTTTTATTATTTGACCCATCCACAGTAAAGTTTTCTTCTTTATAGATTACAGTCTGTTTATTAAAAAGACCAAATGTGTTATCTGAGTTTGCCATGCAATTATTTATCTGTAGAGTGTCCGTAATATACTACGTTGTCTGCTGGTGGATATGTACGCCATGGGTCAAAAATAATGGTTTTATTGTCAGCTTTTACCTTATCTGACTCATGTACTCTTACAACAACCTCCACAATATTGTTAAAACCATTAACTAGTTTTCCGCCTAGTTCTTTCACATAGTGTTGAACTAAAAGTGAATAAGATCCATCAGTTAAAGGTACATTTGGTTTGTAATAGTCTGATGTAAAATAAACATTAGTTCCGTGTTTTAAAATTGCTTTGGCCATATTTTTAGCTTGATTGTCTCTTGCAGTCATCACAGCATGAAATATATCATATCCAAGATTCAATTCTTTAGCTAACCAACGCAGTGCAATATTATCTCTTGGATGACAACTGCCACCATCACCCATACCAGGCTTCATATACTTGTCACTCATTATTCTCATATTACTATTGGCTAAAGCATTTGCAACTTTGTCAGCGTTCATGTTTCCAAGTTTATCTGCAACGTCTTGAATCATGTTTACCAGAGTAAGTTTAGTGCTAATGAAAGTATTGTAAAATATTTTCATTGCTTCAACTTCTTCCCAAGTGCCAAGTTCTATTCGTGGTTTAAATCCACTTACAGCGTAGTATAAATTTTTTAATCTATCAACATATTCATTTGACTTTCCATCATTTGTGCCAATCATAATCATTTCTGGAGTCAATACATCTGATTGCACTGTGCCCATTGCTATCAAATACGGATTGTAAATTAAGTTTGTGTTGGCAGTTATGTCTCTGAAATGTTTTCTTACTGTGCCAGGCAGAACAGTGCTGATTATCACCAACGCTTGTTTTTTGTTCATCAATTCATTGCACTTGGTCAGCACTTTTTTAACAGCAGAGTAATTGAAGTCTTCTGGCTCTAGATCAGCTATTGGCATTTGTCCACCATAGCCTTTAGAGTGCGGAGTTGGCACTGCAACAAAAACTATATCTTTGTCTGTAATTGCAAGATCAATTGTATCCACAATATTGATGTATGGACTTTGTTTGGCCGTTATGTCATACCCGGTACATGAAAAACCTTTTTGTTGAAACAATTCTGCCACCGGTAGACCTAATTTACCAAGTCCTATAAATCCTATCTGCATATACAATATTTAAAGTGCTATGTGTGTGTATGGCTCGCTATTGGCTCGCTATTAGGGGTTTATCAGTTCAGGATTATTTTGAATAATCAGGTAAAGGCCCGCCATACTTCTTACCTTTGATCTTTTTGCCTGATACTCGTACGGTTCTACCGTCAACTTTTTCTTTACGATTGCCTGTTCTTTTGCGTTTGCCTTGTGACTTGCATGAAGAAATCCATGATGCTGGTAGTTGTGATGCTGGCTTACTGCATACTCCTCGAGGAGCAGGACCTAAGTTTTCATCTGTTTGATAAAATTCAAATATCTTCATTGCTTGTATTTAACTGCTCAATGTAAAGTTGATCTTGTATATTTGTAACAGTTGGTAATATATTGTTATCATATAAGTTCTTTAGTTGTTTAAGTTTAAGTTGTTTAGTTGTTTAAGTTGCTTAACTTCCTTTAAGTTGCCTTAAGTTATCCAAATAAATACTTGCAATGAAGATAGATCAAATCATGACCCTGCCAAAAAAATCACAAGATACTACATCTTGTGGCACTACATATAGTGGTCAAAATGGAGATCAACCACAAGATATAGTATCGCAAAATATAGTGCCTGAAACCATTGATGGGCATATTGTAGAGCATTCGGATCATTCGGCCATTGCGGAAGGGGTTAGCCAAATTCTTAGAAGACAAAAAGGCAAAGGTCTTAAAACAGGATTTAGATGTACCTCAGGTCCAAGGAAAGGTAGAATTGTAGCCAAACCAAGTACCTGTTTTATGAAAAGAGATCCGGTTAAAGGCGCCAAAATAGCTAAGAAAAGACAGCTAAAGGCCAAACAGGCAGGAAAAAAATTGGCTGTGACCAAAAGATCTAGACCAACATCTCAAAGACTAAAAGGAGTTCAATTAAAGACCAAAGCCACAGGAAGAGGTGGCAAAGGTTCGGCTCCTTTGGGTGGATCCAAAAAAGGATTCCAAAAATCCAAAGTAATTAGACCTAGAAAATAATTTACTTGTTTCCTTTCATCTGAGTGATTTCAGTGGCTTTTTTTCTACCTGATACATCATCATCGTCTGCAAATACAGGCACCTGATTAGACTTATGCATCGTAGCGATCCCAACTAATTTTCTTTCACCACTGTAAGTCATTTCTTCTCTTTTAGGAGATGTAGCCGAAGGCAAGGCATCACTTGTCTTTGGGTAATTTGGATCAGGTTTCCATTTAGGAAAGTCATAACCAAAATTTTTATCTATTTTAATATTATCCAAACCTTGCGACTTCAACCATTTTTCATGCTTCAGCCTTGTTTCTCTTAATCTTTTAGAATTAGCCAGATGTCTTTTAATTCTTTTAGGCAATTTCATTTGAATAAACCCCATGCTCTATTATTATAAATTCTTTCATAAAAAAGTCAATCTTAATGAATGATACTATATCTTGTGCCATGACCGGTGGGGTCGATACTACATCTAGTATCTTAAATTTCTACATTATATATAACCAAAAAATTACCAGGTTGACCATATTCTGTTCCATGTTATACTGAATTATGAAAAAAGGAGTTGATATGAAAACATTTGAAATAGTTAGATTGCATATGGGTGACGATGGATTAGAGTTCATCGATACTGTATGTGGTCCATTTAAAACTTTGGCAAAGGCACAGGCCAAGTTCGCAAATATAATAAAACACACGAGCATCACAGGTGGCAATTGGTACGACTTAGCCATTAGAGGACCGGTGCATTTTTACAAAGGCCTACATGGTAATTCAATTAGAACAGAATTTCATAGAACTGGCCAAGAAAAATCGGAGGTAATATGTCACTAGATGTCGCGACAGAGATGTTATTAAAATTTAATGCAGAAGGAGTTCATCCAGCGAAGCAATATTTGGATGCCAGACAACAGGCAGTCAAGGCAGTTGATGAATATATGAAAGATAAAGAGGAGCCAATGTACTGTGGT
>MDTB01200894.1_pt1 | contig 22420 bp, 31 predicted proteins | sample 811161 | NCBI WGS metagenome assembly MDTB01 (sample SAMN05326650, study PRJNA326480) | marine metagenome | isolation source: seawater | place: Mediterranean Sea | collected 2009 | reverse complement strand
GTAAAACGATACCTAGTTTTTCTGTTGCTCAGATTTACTGGGCGTTAAAAACTGGTAAAATAGCATATTGTTATGATGAATTAGAAAAAATTATTAATTCATATTCTCAAAAATAATGCGCTAGAAAGATTAAATACTTGCATGAAGTATTTTATCTTAATTGGACAACTATCAGGCTTAGTACTAACACCATATCTATTATATTCAGGATCATTTTATGAAATTTTTATAGCAATCTGTGTGTTTGCTTTAGGATCTTGTTTTGGCGGTACAATGACCTATCACAGGCTTCTAGCTCATAGGTCCTGGAAGTGTCCAAAATGGTTGGAATATACTTTTGTCTTAATAGAAACTATCATGATTACAGGTAGCGCGATTGCTTGGGTAGCAATACACAGAGAGCACCATAAACATTCAGATTCACATAACGACCCACATAGTCCAGTTTACAAAGGACTATTACGCATGCACTTTTTAAGTATGATGGTGAAACCAAAAGCAAAATATGCTACTGACCTTATACGCGACCCTTTTTATCAATTTCAACACAAATATTACATTTATATTAATTTAGCATATGCCGCCTTTCTATTCTTAATAGATCCTTTGGCAATTATATATGCATGGCTTGTACCGGCGGCATTGGTATGGCAAGCAAATTCAATGATCATTAGTTTTAGCCACAAAAACGGAATCCCCACAAATAATTTTCTGCTAGGATTGATAACGTTTGGAGAAGGATGGCATAAAAATCATCATGACAACTGGAAAAAAATACGCCTACATCGCTGGGATATTGGCGGATATTTTATAGAAAAAATACAAAGATGGACACATGGATAATATATACAATATAGAAAATTTTGACATTACTAATTGTTCAATAGATGATATCAAAGAAATAAAATACCTATTAGAAAAAAATCTAGTAATAGTTATCAAGCGTCAATGTACTGATCCTAGAAGTTACGCAAGATTAATTAGTAACATTGGCTCAATCGCAAATATTAATCAGTGGATGTGGGACCAACATGGTAATAGGGTAGACACTCCTAAAACTATGCCCAACTATGATACATGGGAAGATCCTAACACTTATCCTATCCAGCGTGTTACAGGTATGAAAAAAGATGGTGAATGGACTGGCATTTTTGGGTCAGGAAAATTAGATTGGCACTGCAACCTCAATGGTCCGGACCGGGCAGACGGAGTAGCACTACAGGCACTAGAAGGGTGTGAAGGTACTGTTACTAGTTGGCTTAATACAGCAAATGCTCTAGCAGATATGCCTGAAAGTTTTGTCGAAGAACTATCTGAATCGTACGCTGAGTATGAATATGCTCCCGATGTTTGGGCTAAAGGACTGCCAGAATCACAATTAAAACATATGATGAAAAATTCAAACAGATATAAAATGCGGTTAATACAAGAGAATTGTGTAGGCATAAAAGGTATCTATTTTTATACTATGAATAGATGTAATGTGGTAAGTGCTAATCCCAATCTTCAGCAACAATTGCATAATTTTATTTTCCAAGAAAAATATCAGTATCATCATACTTGGGAAACTGGAGATATTGTGCTGAGTGATCAACTACTAACATTACACAAACGTCAACAAGACGATCCAGAAATACTCGCAAAACGAGTGTTAAATAGAATAACTTTTAGAATATCAAATTATAACGGATTTGTGGCGAAGCAAAATGAAATTTGATTTAGTAAGTGATTTGCATATTGATTGTTGGGAAGAGAATACAGACTGGATCGCAAGAAAAAACAGTGACATATTAGTGGTTGCTGGTGACATCTGCGATGATCAAGACATTGGAATAGAATATATTAAAATGCTTAACAACATTTATAATACGGTGCTGTGGGTAGACGGAAATCACGAGCACGAAAAGAGCAAAAAATATCCTATAGAATCCTGTAGAGATTATCACACTAAAGTAAATCACTTAGGATTTTTACCAACTAAATCCGTTATCATAGAAAATACTGCATTTATAGGAGCTTGTGGTTGGTGGGATTACTGTTTCGCTGAGCCTGTGTTATCAAAAGAATATGTCAAAAAAGAGTTTGGTGAACGAGTAAACAAACAGGCTGTGGACGAGTTCGAAGAACTGGTTAAGCAAGATAAAGAATGGATTGTGAAGGAACTTGAAACCGTAAAAGCTGAATCTGTAGTGATGGTCACTCACACATTGCCACACAGGTCAGTATACTGCGAGAACGAACATATACGCAATGATTGGTATAGGGGTATGTTCGGGAACACACTGATGGAGACTGTAAGAGATTCAAGAATAAAATATTGGTGTTATGGTCATTCTCATCATCAGTCGCACAAAACTATAAACAGTGTTGAGTACGTGTGTAATCCAAGAGGGAGGCCCAAAACCAATCATTATGCTAATTATAAATTAGTAACATTGGAGATTTAAATGTGGAAAAAGCGTTCGGAACTTCCGGTACTACAAAAACTTGAAGAATATCAATTCGACCCTATTAAACTTACAGAAGCATACGAACAGTATGTTGCACAAAAAACTTGGGACGGTTTAGGCAACGAGTATGCTAGTATGTGTGAAACATATACTAAACTACCAAGCATGTTTTTCAAAGAAGAAGAACTTAAAGACGTAGACAGTGTATGCGATATTAACTGGGAACAGGCAACCTATCAACAGATCAGTTTGGTAGAGTTTGATGATTCCTACAGTCTCGATCAGCGCACAGAAATGAGCGGCACACGTTGGGACACCACTGTAGCAAAAAATAATCCTAGAGCAGACGAAAGATTTTTTCGCAAACGGCACGACGACTTACCAGAATACTTCCATTATGTATTAGACACTATCGGAAAGGATATTGTACATCGAACTAGATTTGCTAAACTTGCGCCGCAAAGTTCAATAAAACCTCATATTGACTATAACACAGAATATAGTGTAAGATTACACATACCTATTATAACTAATTTGGGTTGCTCCTTTGGTGGTGTAGACCACGACGGAAAAACTGTAGAAGAGCACATGCCCGCTGACGGCGGCGTTTGGTATATTAATCCCGGCGTAAAACATTGGGCAAAGAATGACGGAGGTAAAGAAAGGGTTCACATGATTGTTAGTGCGGACAGTCAAAAATGGTTCTAGAATTTGAGCAAAGAAATATTGTAAAATGGATGAGAATAAAAGATCATTCTGTTGAATTCAAATACAATAGTCAAACTTATTTTAATAATGTAATAAGAAATTATAATTTAATTAATTCTAGTAATATACTTACTCCTAGTTTAAAAACTTTTGATAAAAATAACTGCACAGTGGAATTTTCAAAAATACACGGTTCTACAAACGAAGACTCGTATAACAAAAAGATATTTTCTATAATTGAAAATTATCATTGTGTGGGTCCAGTTGAAGATAAAATCGATTACAAGTGGTTAGATTTAAGACTGCCAGTAAAATTTGTAAACAGAGATATTTTGATTAGCAAAACAGACTGTTTTATTCATTCTGACCCTAGCAGAGTAAATTTTATTCACAACGAAACAGGAATATATGTAATTGATATAGATGACAGCATTATGGGTCCTCGAGAATTTGATTATGCTAAAATATTTTTTGACCAATATCAACCCAGAGACTTTGACCTATATGACAAATTTTTACAAGATGCAAATATAAAAAATGAAGAATTATTTTTAGTATGTGCTCAATGGCAAACCATTTTTGCTGATTATTTTATACAATACTTTGACAGACCTACATCAACACAGTTGGAAAAAAATGCAAAATTTATTAATCAAAAACTTAAAGATTTCGGACTTCCGACTCAAGAATTTTATAGACCGAGTTAAGTTAGAAGCAGACGAAGAAGTAGTTCAGTGGTATAGTCGTACGCACAGATTCGACAGCTACGACTGTATTAGTTGTTGGCTTGTAGACGACTGCGTCATTAGTGCTAGTTTCTGTAGACCATATGGAGACTGGTATAGAATAGGACAAATGCATTACACTCTTAAACAATATCGTAAAACTCATCCAAGTGCAATGTTACGAAAGGACGGATTTTTAGATCATCATATACATGATAATCAAGATCTTTACAAAGGTGTATTTTTTAGCATACATACATATAACAAAAGAATGCGTATACAAAGCGAAATGATGCACAAAAGATTAATTAATACTTATGGAGAAGAACTTACTAGTGCTAGAAATCGAATAGTGTTTTGTGGCAATCATAAACTTCATGGAGCAGACCAAGATATTTTTGTAATACCCTACGGAGATTTTGATAAGGAGAAGTTTATTGAATCTGTATGCTAAGGTAAAAGTAAATTACAATAAAATAAATTTATTAAATCAGTATAATAAATCTAAAGCAAGGAGCATGTTAGACAATTATTTAGATGCTGTACAAAGATCTCCAGAATTTGCTAAAGAAGTTACCTTGGCAGATGTAGATAAAAATACGCTTGAATATAGAGTACGCACAGAAATATTAAAGAACTTTAGTTTGCCTTTTGATCCAATAGTATGTCAATTTTTTGACTATAACAACAGCAATCTATATATTCACAAAGACGGTCAAGTTCACAGTAGATTGGGTATTGTTTTGAAAGGGGAAGGAGATTTAATTTTTTATAACAATAATAAACAAGAAATAGATAGAACAAATCTACAAGAATGGACTATTTTTACTACTAAGACATATCATTCAGTTGCGGATAGTAAAGATAGATTAAGTTTTGTGATAGGATTTAAAGAAGACTATAAATTATTATACGAATCGTTTAAAAAACAAGGTCAATTAGCATGAACATACGAAATCCAAAAAATATTAAAGAGTTTGTTGTACCTGTAGGAGAAAACGATCGTGTTCATCAAAGATTTTCTAATCACGGCAGTTTTGATTGGAAAATTACGCAGAGAAAAGAAATAGACGTTATAGGAAGAATTCAAGGTTTATCCGATAAAAATCTACAAGAAATATGGAATAGCAGAAACTATAGAACATTTGCTGGGTATGATAGTTCAAAGCAATACCCTATACACAGTTTTACAGACTATGATCAAACACAATACTCTCCTACATTCTCGTGCTGGAAATCTCCAAGACAGAATCCAAAATTATCTAAAATGCTAGACATTCTTGCATTTGATGAAAAACAAACTGTTGTTCAAATGCAAGAACCTGGGGAGATTACTCCGCTTCACACTGATCAGCTAACTGTAAAGCGCGGGGAAGAAGACTATGCAGATACTCGGAGTCATAGGATACTTGTGTTTTTAACAGATTGGAATTTTGGACAAGTATTTCAATATGGCAACGAAACACTAACACATTGGCACAGCGGCGATGTCGTTGTGATGCTGAACAAAGATGTTCCTCACGGAGGTGCAAACTTCGGAATGGTTCCTAGAATTATTCTACAAGTTACCGGTATTCCTACAGATGCAACATTTAGTAATTTTCCTAGGTTCAGTGAAATAGATCAGGGTCTTGTGCCTAAAGAGAATAAAGGTTTGTTTTATGTATAAAGAAATAGATTATCATATTGATAAGGAAATTCTAATAGATATATTTGAAGGAACAGACGAGTTTGGAATAAACTTGCTAGATTATTACAAGGAGGCTACTACTCGAGTGCCGGGCCTAGATAAATTTGCGCCTGTTGAAACAATAGACAAAAACACTGTGATGCATCATTTTCCTAAAAATTTTTTCTGTGATTTAAAACTTCCTTTTGAGCCAATAAGTTTTAGATTTGTCGAGTATAGTAATAGTGATATGTTTATCCATAAAGACTCAAAAGTTAAATCTAGAATAGGTTTAGTTTTGAAAGGACACGGAGACCTAGTATTCTATGATAAATCTAAAACAGAAATTGCTAGAACAAATCTAACAAAATGGACAGTATTTTCTACTCAGGTATTACACGGTGTTGAAAGAACTCCTTATAGACTAAGTTTTCAAATAGGATTTTCAGAAACTTTTGAGGAGATTGTTGATGCATTTTGATCACATACATGGAGAAGGATTTCTTGATATGGCAAACGTGTATTGGAGGACCAATACTTTTTGTAATTATGATTGCTCGTATTGTTGGCCTAGCACTAAAGGCAAAGTCAAGGATTTTGTAGATACAGAAATGGCAATTACAGGCGTTCATCGAATTGTAGAACAATTTAATAAAAAAGGATTTCAAAAGATAAACTGGATTTGGGCTGGTGGAGAAGTTACTTTTCATCCGGGCTTTTTAGATATTCTACAAACTGTAAACAGTTACGAAAATCAGCATACTAAACTTGTATCAAATATGAGTCAATCTATTAACTGGTGGGAGAAATTTTTAATAGCTACAGAAAAATTTTCCAGCGTCAAAATTACTGCAAGTTTACATTTAGAGTTTGCTGATAAACAAAAGTTTTACCATAAACTAAAATTTCTATTAGACAACAACGTAGATGTAAGTATTAATCAAGTTGTAGGACCTGATAACTTTGACGAAGTTTTTGAAAATTTAAAATTTTTAAATGATCTGCCTGTTAAAATTTACTACAAAGTCCAAAAAAACAATCAAGGTGATGGCATTGTTGTAGGATATACACAAGAACAATTAGACAAATTATCAGGAGGTAGTGATGTTCAAGGTATCTATCTCAATAACGAGTGGCATCCTAATATCGATATTGTAAATATAAATGGTTGGAATAACTTTAAAGGATGGAGTTGCACAGCAGGGTATCAAGGAATAGCAATATTTAATGATATTGTTCATAGAGGTGTTATAGGATGTAACAAAGAAAAGCTAGGACACTTGAAAGATTTTGTTCTTTATGATCAAAAAAAGCCATGTGTGACAGACAAAAGATGCAGATGCAGTGTTGATTTAGAACTGCCTAAATGGAGTAACAATGAAACTTGAAAAAGAAAAAATATATCTAGAATTAGAAAACGATAATATAATCAGAATAAAAATTCCATTATATAAGTATTCCTATCCAAAACAAGACGAACTTACTCCTGTTTTAATTCATATATTAGATCATTATTTAGAAAGATTAGAAGAACAACCTATTACAAATCCAGGTGATGATCCTTATCTTCCGCATGTAGGAAGTTTTTACGTAGCAAGAGGCACAGTTGCTCCAGATATTTTGACTAATTATCACAAGGGTTATAATCCACTGGATTGGGATCATTTGCCGGAAATAGCAGAATTTAGAAAATGGATTAAGTCCTGCATGGAAGACTATTATACAGATCTTTATCCAGCTAAAAGCATATATGATTTATCTGTAAAGGCCTGGGGAGCATGCCATAAGCCTAATCTTAGAATAAGTATGCACTATCATGCTAACACTCTAACAACAAAGTCTTTAGCAGGACATTATAACTTCGGAAAAGTTGATCATAACACAGCTACTAGATATGTTTTACCAGTTGATCCTCAATTCACAGATTATCTTAGCGGACTAAAACAACATGTAAACAAAAGCGGAGATTTTGTATTAATGCCAGGATTTGTTAGACACGATACTACACCTAATAGAAGCATGTTAAACAACAGGTACAGTTTGGGATTTACAGTAGCTGATCCGGGCAACGGGTTTCCAAAATACGATCATCCTTGGATTCCGTTTGGGGATCTTTGATGTTGTATGAAGAATTAAAACTACCAAAAATACCTTATGAATTAGTATTCCACAACCCTAATACCGTTAGAGAGAAACAACCAAATATATGGAGGGAAGTTCCTACAACAGTTTATACACAACACACTGTTGACAAAGAACTTATAGAATTTTTGAAACCGCATTTTGATTTTGAACTAAAGATAAGATACCAAGTATTAGAGCATAATGTTCCGATACACAAAGACATAGGTAGAGTCGCCGCTATTAATTATATTTTAGATGCTGGTGGTGATAATGTTGTTACTCGATGGTATGAAGATGATAAACAAACTGTGAAATTCGAAAAGCAAATCCCAATTCAAGTTTGGCATAGAATTGACACCACAGTTTATCACGGCATACACGGCATACAAGACAAGAGATTAGCACTTACAATTAGCTTACATGAATAAATTCCTCACACGCACAGAAATCAATCTTGATATTACGCATAGATGTTCTCTTGAATGTCTTAGATGTCAACGATCTAAATACAAAAATAGCACAGTTCCTGGCCAAGATCTATCTATCCTAGACTTTGAAAAGATCACTGATCACTTTAATACCATTCTGTTTTGTGGCCAGTTTTCCGATCCTGTACATCATCCTGAATTTTTAAAATTCTTGGAGATATGTAAAAACAAGAATGTGAGAGTATCTGTTCATAATGCTTCATCGGCAAAATCTCAAGACTGGTATATTCGGGCGTTTCAGGCTTATCCCGAGGCAAGGTGGGTTTTTGGAATCGACGGTTTGCCAGAACAGAGTCACATCTATAGAGTCAATCAAGACGGAGTAAAATTGTTTAACATTATGAAAGAGTCAAAAAAATATCTCACTCATAGACCTATATGGCAATGTATCGTTTTTTCTTATAATCAATATGACATAGAACAAATTAAAAAAATAGCACAGCAAGAAGAATTCACTATTAACATTATGACTTCATCAAGATGGAGGAAAAATGATCCACTTAAACCTACTTTATCAGAGTATATTATGGAAGCAAAATGAAAAAGATAGATCTCGAACCAAAATGTTTTACTGACAAATGGCATTTTGCCACAACTAATAGAGGAGAATTAATTCCCTGTTGCTATATTGACACAGAAATGGGACTACAAGATCCTGTAATTCAGAATTTAATAGCAGTAAGCAGGCTTGAAGATGCTAACGATATTTCAGAAATATTAGATAAAAAAGAATGGTTAGAATTTAAAGAAATATTAAGCAATGAAGGACCTTATCCTAAAGTGTGTGTTCACCACTGTCAAAAAAGAACAGACGGAGATTGTCTGCGCATTGAAAATTATATTTCAGGAGATAGTTCCAAAGACCATGTTCAACGAAAATTTTGATCACATCATTAGATTGTATGAAACAGTGTTTACTGTGTCTTCATTGAGTGCTACATTCAAAACCATCCAGTCCGAATCCTCAGCACTCATGTTAACAAGATAGTGCGTTAGATTAGTATTAAAAAAATACATTGAACCTTTTTGCCAAACACACGATGCTTCACTGCCAAACCCAAACATAACATTCGGAGGATTCACATTTTTTAATGGTACTACAATGCGAAAACTATACATATTAATTCCATACATGTCTCGATGTGGAGGGAAATATCCGCCAGGGTTTAGGCGAATAAAGTGACTTCTAAATAAATTGCCTTTGAATGGTTTCAAGAACTTCTGTAATTCTACACTCTCTGTAAACACAGGAGTAGGCACATCGAAGTGTCTTTCACTATGGTCGGTTCCATACTCTTCGTTAAAAAGTTTTAAACTGTCTAGATCAGGAACTCCGCTCATCCCCCCATCCAGGCTGAAAATACTCAATCCTTTTCTAGGTATATCTTTCCTAGGATTATATTGAACAAACTGATATCTGTTTGCGTGATCTAATATGCTGTCAGGATCACACTTTATCTTCAGAGGATATACATCTCCATACATTGTCAGAGCATGATACAGTTCTATGTTCTTCATATAAATACTTATACAAGGAGGTAATCTATGTTCAAAGATATGATTAAAAAGAGTATTGTAAAAAGTCAACATTGCCAACGCAATTGGGACCTAAGTAAAAAAATTCCAGACGAAGATTTAGAAGTATTAGCCACTGCTGTAACTGCATGTCCTTCTAAACAAAATATTGTATTCTATACGCCCTATTTTATTACAGATAGATCTACAATTGAAAAAATTTATGAAAATACAGACGGCTTTACTGTATCTTATAAAGACGGTACTACACAAAAGAATTCACAAACTTTAGCAAATTTATTAGTTGTGTTTGTAAACAATTCCAAATATCAACCAAACAACAAAGAAGTAGTTGAACAAAAGCAAGACAAATTACATGTAGACAAACTACTAAGTGTAGGAGTTGCTAGCGGTTATTTAAACTTAACAGCAAGTATGCTAGGATACAGCACAGGATGTTGTACTTGTTTTGACTCGGTTGCTGTACAAAAAATTCTAGAAAGTGACGAGAAGCCTATGCTGTTAATGGGCGTAGGATATGCAGATTCTGAAAGACAAAGACGAGACCATCACAACGAAGATTTTAAATTTCCTACTTTTAACAAAAAGATGATTGTGACAAAAATTTAATTTCCAAATATTTTCTAAGGAAACAATTTAATGCTTCAGGGACTTTTAAACAAACGGCGCCAAATAAAATTTTTTGATCAAGAAGTAATTCCTGAACAATCAACTATACAATCAATACTGAAAAAAACATATGAATTAGTACCTTCAAAGCAAAATTTGGTACCTTACAAAGTACATATTTTAGGCCCAGAACAAAAAGAAATTAAAGATAGGATATTTTTTTTAGCATCTAAAAATGAATTACCAGACACTTTCGAAAAAGAACGTTTAGAAAAAAAAGATAAAGGTCAAATACAATTACGTGCGCCATATGTTTTATTATTTGAAAAACGATGTCCAGAACCAAACCAATTTATCTTAAATCACATTGGAATGGGCCTTACATATTCCGAATGCGACCCTAAAAAACACAATGATTTTAAAACCGCACCAGCAATAGAAATTGGAATGTTTATATCAATATTAACCGGACTTTGTGTTGAACAAGATATTGATATTAGTTATACTCTGTGTCTTCCTAGTGTTACAAACAAGAATGGAGAAACAATAAATCCTTTCAAAGACTACAACATAAATTTTATAGATAATTATGTTTTCATAGCAGTTAGTTTAGGATATAGAGTTAGTAACGAGAAATACAAAGGTTACATACTTGCTAGAGATACTAACGAAGGCGAAACTAAACCGCCTATTAGTAATATATTAAGATGGCATAATGATTAATATTGTGGTAACAAGCAAACCTGTTGACGGTTTATTGTATTATAGTTATGAATACTGTGATATTCTTAATAAAGCAGGATATTCTGCTCAGGTTGTGATTATTACACACAGAAAATTTAACCAACTAGCATACATCGATACTATTAAGTCAAAGTATACAACATACGATCGTGTGTATATAGACAACTATTTGCCAAGTGACGATGACGTAACATTGATTATGGGCAGGAGTATGATGACACTAAGTTACCAAAGTTTTAATGACTATAGTGAGTTGCAACAAAAGAACTTACGCAGACTATTTGGCGGTAAAGTTATCAGTGTGTATAGCGAAAACCATCCTGCTGAGTATCCTAAGGCTGTGGAGTTTTATGCTCCTAAACAGATTGTAGACTTGTGCGACACAGAAGTATATCCCAACGGTGTTGGAGCACATTTCGAAAAAACTATTAATTTTAGCATATACAAGCCGCATAAAGATAACATACAGTTTAAGCATTTATTTCTTGGTACAAACGACAAATACTATGCTAGTGCTGAAAAAGTTATACATAAATTTCCTAATCATGGGATCTTGACATATGACGAAAAGTATGTTAATATAAAGAATAATAATATATTTGTACCAGTAGAAAATCTTATGAGCTTGTTTGAAACATATGTATATACCAAAGAAACATTTGATCCTGCTCCAAGGATTTTTCAAGAATGCAAATACTACGGAAAAGAAGTGGTGTATCTCAGAGATAAAACGATTGTAGATGGTGGCAGTGTATATTGGAGGCGTGATTGTAAAAACCCAGATATAACACCTATTATAAAAGTAGTGGAGGAATTAAATGAAAATTAGACCAAAGTGTTTAGCATTTGGTGAAAGAGATCAAAAAGGAGCCGCTTACACTAGTGACGGCTTTATGTTACCTTGTTGCTGGATGGATGATCCTCCTGTGTTAAATTATATTAATAAGGCTGGTTTAAAAGATCCAGAACTTGCTGTGGAAAATAATGAAAAATTAGAAGATATTTTTACAAGTGATCAATGGGAAAACTTTTTTCAAAAACTTTACAATGCCCCAGATGAATGTTCGTATATGTGTAAGAAAAAGTGTGGCATCGAACTTACAGAAGATGAGCATTATATACGTAAACTAGAAGAAAAATTAGAGAGTGTAAAACAACGTGTCGGAAAGAATTACTAATAATTACGCGGAACAACAAGTGCTATCTAGGCCTAATCTAGACATTTCGCATCGATGTATCTTGAGATGCCCACAGTGTATTCGTCAAAGAATATCTAGTCAAGAGCAAATACGTAGATCTTTTGATCTTAAAGAAAAAAACTTTCAAAAAATATTAGATTATTATAAAGGTATTACATTTTGCGGACAAATTTCCGACCCTATATATCATCCTAGTTTTTTAAGATTTTTAGAAATGTCTGATGGCAAGCTAGTACGTATTGCTACTAACGGAAGTGGACAATCTTTAGATTGGTGGAAACAAGCATACAGTTACGGCAAAAGCACAAACGCTTGGTACTTTGGTGTAGACGGTATTGATAAAAAAAGCGAACTTTATAGAGTTGGATCAAACTTCGAAAATGTTTGGGAAATGATGAAGCTAGGCCGAGATTTAGGTCATGCTATTGTTTGGCAATATATTATTTTTGGTTATAACGAACATGAAGTTGACCGTGCTATAGAAATTGCTAAAGAGGAAAACTTTGCTCTATTATTTGTAAACACAAATAGAGGGTTTGATCCTAGTAATCCGTTGTTGAGAAAGAATGTAAATTTTGAATTTGGCAAACCAAATGATAAACATAGACAAGACCGTACAAAAAAAGAATACTACGGGCACATGACAAAGGAAGTCAAACACTGGAGAGATATGAATGATAACTTACGACGGATGGGATAGAGAATACCAGGAAAACAAAGACGAATACTTAAAAATCTTTGATAATTTCATGAGTCAAATGAATTATGAAAATAATGAAGATTTTGAACGTAGTTTTGCTGAACGTGTAGGGCGTAAACATTGTGTTAGTGTAGCAAGTGCTACAGATGCTTTACATTTTATATTATTAGCAAACAACATTGGTCTAGGTGACGAAGTATTAGTAACAGATTTTAGTTGGATTAGTAGTTCAGCTTGTGCTAGTATGGTGGGTGCTACTCCTGTGTTCTGTGACATTGATTTAGATTCATATCATATTAGTTTAGATAGCATTAAACGTATGTACAGTGATAAAGTTAAAGCAATTATATATCCACACTTGTTTGGTAACATGTCTGATACTACAGAGCTCCAACAATTTTGTAAAGACAAAAATATATTGTTTATTGAAGATGCCGCACAAAGTTTAGGTAGTAGTTTACATGGAATACGAGCAGGTACTATTGGGGATTGTTCGGTGTACAGTTTTAACAGCAACAAAGTTATTGCTGGTATTAATGGAGGCGGCGTTGTGCTCACAGATGATGAAGATATTGCTCGACGTGTAAAAATGATTAGACGTCATGGCAAAGATAAAGACTTTAGTATGCTAGGATACAACAGTCGCATGTATGTACTCAACGCTGAAATTATTAATTTGAGGCTTAGACATGCTGAACGTAATCAAGAACGTAGACAGCAAATAGCACAAGAATATAATACAGCATTTGCTAATTTGCCTATCGTAACACAAACAATGACAAATGGGCTTAACCATAATTATCACAAGTATGTAGTCCGCTTCAAAGACAAAGATACAAGGGATCGTGTAAAAACTGCTTTAAACGCCAGTATACACTATGAAACACCTTTGAGCGCAAATACTATGTACAACAGCTTAACCATGCGTAGTGACGCTTGTACAGCGTCTAAGACGGCATCTGACACTGTACTATCGTTACCCATTCATGCGTGGCTTACTGCCGACGAAGTTATAAGTATTATTAACAAAGCAAAAAATGCTTTATAAACTTTGAGGTATAATGTGATTAGTCTTGAAAAATTGAAAAACTCAGAATATAGAACTGTTGATTTCTACTTGTCAAAAAGTTGTAATAAGAGTTGTCATTATTGTACTGCTTGGACTCTTGAAATGCGTAACTTAGATGTTGACATGGATCTAGTACGTACTATCCTCAAAGGACTTGCTCCGTATAAAACACGTATCTGTTTGCTAGGAGGCGAACCTGGACTGATCAAAAACCTAGATGAGATTATTAATGAAATTAAAAAGCATCCTAATCTTGTACCACAAGTATTATCCAATAGTTTGGTGCGCAAGTTTTATCCGCATATTTTAGAAGATCCTGATGTTATCTATATTGAACATTTAATATTAGACTTTTATGAAGATCGTATTGAAAAACTAGGAAACTATGATTGGTTTGAACCTAACGACTTAAACAACTATAATCTTATTATTGAAACACCTGGATATTTTGCTTATAGAGACAAGCATGATATAAGCCATATTGATCATAAAAATACAGAATTTAAAGAATACAATTCACGTTCGCCTGATTTCTTTAGTGATCACGAACTTGTACAAGCACCAGAAATTGAAAGACGAGTTTGTGCTAAGTTCCCACAAGTACCTGTGTTTGATTTTGAAATACAAAAAATTAGACATTGTAGTAGAAAAGCAATCAACGGGTCACGAGAGTTTGACATTACAGTAGAAAATATCACAAAGATGATGGACTATAATTTGTTTGAGTTTGAAAACTATTGTACGTTGTGTATGGATATTATTCCTCCTAGACCAAAATCAAGACGATTAGAAATATTAGAAAAAATAGCACTAGAAGATATCACATGAAATTTCATTCAGTAGCATTAAATATGCATGATCATAATACATATGATGGTGTTACACACTATCAAGTAGAAAGACATACTCGTACGAAACATAATTTGAATTATGATAATCCGCATGATCCTAATCCTAGTAGACATTTTTTTGACATGTATGTAAAATCAGATGATAAAAAATTGTGTTTTACTGTTTCTAATCTAGGACAAGAATTTGTAATAGATAAAATTGAAGCTAGGTTTGGAAAAGACTTTCTTAACTTTAGGCCTAATCATATTTGGGACTGTTATCACACTGACGATTTTTACTATATTGATCATCACCAGAGCCATGCTACATATGCTTTTCTTAGTTCAGGATTTGATGAAAGTGATATACTTGCTATTGACGGACGTGGATGGCAGTTTAATTGTATTTTTGTAGATAAACACGGAAATATAAAAGATCTTACAGACAAACTTTCTATCGGTGGATTATGGAATAGACTATCACAAGATTTAGGTTTTGGTTACCTAGGCGCAGGTAAAGTAATGGGACTTGCTGGTTACGGAAAATATAATTATCAAATTCATGCTATGTTAGATTATTATCTTAACAACGATAATAAACTTCCTGATTGGTATAAACAAGTGTTAGACAAGAGTGCTAAAGAAGATGTAGCGTTTACACTACAATACGTTACTGAAGAACTTATTAAAAAATATGTGTATCCTCTAAAGACCAGCGACAACTTGTGTGTGGCAGGCGGAGTAGCATATAACGGATATATGAATGAAGAGTTTACAAAGCATTATAAAAACGTACACGTACCGCCTGCTGTTGGTGACGAAGGTCAAGCAATTGGAACTTATATGCATGCCGAGTATGTGGTAAATGGAAATGTACATATTCCATGTGTTTATGCCGGAGTTGATCACGAGTATGCTTTACCAGATACATTTGATGATCTAAACATTCCTAAATTAGCACAACAAATTGCAGACGGTAAAATTGTAGGTTGGTATCAAGGAAGATCAGAAAGCGGAAATAGGGCACTAGGCAATAGAAGTATTCTAGCAGATCCACGCAATCCGGATATTAAGAATATTATCAACAGTACAATTAAAATGCGTGAGGACTTTCGTCCTTTTGCGCCTAGTGTGCTAGAAGAATATTATAATAAATTCTTTGACACAACACAGCCTAGCCCTTATATGAGCAGAATTGTAAAAGTTAAAGGCGATGTTGTACCAGGCGTTACGCATGTAGACGGCACAGCAAGAATCCAAACTGTAAACAGACAACAAAATCAAAAGTTTTACGATTTAATTAATGAATTCTATAAAATTACAGGTGTGCCTATGTTACTTAATACAAGTTTTAACAGTCAAGAGCCTATTGTAGAAACTCCACACGAAGCATATGAAACGTATGAACGCACTGCTCTTGATATTCTTGTAATTGATAATAAGGTAATTGAAAAATGAATGAATTATTACTAAGAAATGTGCTTAAAACAATTAAGGAAGAACCTAAATTATCTAATGACATAATCGATTCATTTAGCGATAATCAATTTCGAGCAAAAAAGACACTTATTAAGCACCTACTACCGTATATAAATTTAGATACAAGTATAGCAATTTTAGGATGCTGGTACGGTAGTATTTTAATTCCTCTATTAGACGATAAAGTAAATAAAATTTTCGCTGTAGATTTAGATAACACTGTAATTAAAATAGGCAAGAATAGGTTATTCTCACATATTGATAAAATTAGATGGTCTCAAGGCGATGTATTTACATACGAAAGGCCTTACGAACATATTCAAGTAATTATCAATACAAGTTGCGAACATATGCGTCCTATGAAGGAATGGCCATTTTGGAAACAAGGTCACATATTTGCTTTACAATCAAACAATATGTATGACATTGAAGGACATATTAATTGTGTTGACAGTATGGAACAATTTGTAGAACAGTTGCCAGATAATAGTTCTATCCTACACACAGAAGAAATAGAAGATTCTAGAGGTACTAGATTTCTTCTTGTTGGGCAAATTGATTCTTAAGCCAACCAAAATCGTTTATTAATGATATATTAGACTTGTTAGAAAGGCCAAACTCCATGCCAGCGGTAGCGCCTGCCAGAGCATATTTGCCAAAAGGTCTATCGTATCCCACGGTTGTCCAAGTTTTAAGTCTTTCATCTGTTTCCTCTTGTTCTTGTCTATCAATAGATTTACTTGCTAGTTTGGCACATTCTCGAAACGCACTGCGCCAAGTACTAAACGCATCTGTGTTAAATTCAGTAATATTGCTTACTTCGTTTATTACTTCAAACTTATTACTAATACTTGTAGTCATGTCATTAGTCGTTGTATCCATATTACGTGTAAGTGTAGTAGGTAGTAGTTTAATACCACCGTAACCATATGTCAAATCATTAATAGGATTTTTACTATGGTAAACATGTACTACATCATTTTCCTCTGCTGTATGGGAAAATTGAAAGTCCTGTACTATATTCGCATCGCCATCAACTACATAGAAGTAACTAGTATTTGCTATCTTGGCCGCTTCAACATGGGCATTATGTATACCTTCAATGTCTTTAACACGTTTTACTCTATCACCAAATACTCCAACTGTATTAAATCTGTCATATAAGTCTTTAAAATTTTTTTCGGCGTTTGTCTCGTGGTAGCTTATAAAGATAATATCATACATTTTTAACAATCTCAAAAAATCCTTCGTACTCAGGAAATGTATTTAAAAAATTTCGTTGACGTCTACGATCATACTGGATAATAAATTTAAAAAACATATTTTGTGCTTCTTGTTGTTCTTTCCAAAACTTATCTTTATTGGCAAATCTGTGATCAACATCCTCAACAATACGTTTTAGCTTTGCTGTTTCAACTGTTTTAAATCCACGAGGGTCAGTATTTTGTTCCATAAACGTTAGTGCTGGTCTTAAATAATCATCTACTATCTGTGGATTGGCAATCTTGATGTCAAGGAATGCTGGATTACGTACATAAGGAATATCTATTAGGATACGTTGATTCCATCTGTTTTCTCCACTATAAGTTGCTTTTAAATGTAATACCCATATTAAAAAATCTTTAAATGTAGGTAAACTAAAGATGTTAAACGCACTCATAAAACTAATTTTACTGCGAGTGTTTCTAGCAAAGTATTCGATATTATAGGTAAACTGATACCAGTCCATTCCATCTCTGCTGTATTCTGCTTGAATGCCTGTGCTTTCGGCACTAGTATATAATGTGAACTCTTTAATACTTTTTGTATCTTCTAGTTGTTTGATTAATTGTGTAAATTCTTCCCAAAGCCCTTTGGGCGGGCACCCATTGGTATTAATAGCAAATTTAAGGTTAGGCTGTGGGTTATCTATTAAGTATTGAATTACTTTTTTGGTATGTTTACTTAAGAGAGGTTCCCCTCCTGTAATTCTAAAAGTAGTCATATGTTTTACTGCTTCAGGAAACCATTTCCAAAATGCTTCAATATAAGGATTTTCTTCTCTCTCAAGAATAGGTTGCTCATCAGGATTAATCATATTGTACGACCAAGTCTTAATATCATATGGTCCTTTGGCTTTAATTTCTTCAGTCCATTTACTGCTGAATGCAGGTCCGCAGTAAGCACACTTAAAATTACAAACGTTTCCAAAACTAACTTCTACAAAACGAGGATAAAAATCTTCATCACCTGTTGATGTTGCTATTGTATCAAAGTCTGGCCAACTAAACAGGTCTCCACTTTTATAAACTCTATCACTGAAGTTATCTGTGTTATCTTCAATTCTCCAACAATAATCACATTCATTAGGACGTTCGTTGTTAAGCATTTGCTTTCTTACATTTTTTTTAAAGCCCGTGTTATGTAATGCGTTTGGATTATTTTTTAGTTCTTCTAAATCAATTTTATGTGCTTTGACATGATGACAACTATGGTTAATTCCACTACCTAAATGAATAGTAACTTGTGTCCATTTAGCGAGACAGAATCCACAGCCAACACTGTCTAGTTTGTCTTTTACGATAATAGGATCTTCTGGAGTTTTCATCTTATTTGCGGTCCTTGGTAAACAGTTTTAAAAAATTGACTTTGTTCTTGAGTAAATGGTTGTATAGCAATCGGGCAATCTAGTTCATTAACAATTCTAGAACCACTAATAAAAATTTCATCAACTAATACTTCTGGCGGCATTTCATCTCTACCTCCCCATACATTATATAATTCAGTAAAATCTCTTACTTTGATATAATCCCAATCATCTAACATTGTTGCTATCAGTCCTTCACGTGCGCCTAATATAGCCCAATCTCCATTATCTACATCACTGCCTACCATCATCCATACATATAGCATGTGTAAATTTTTATAATGATTCTTCGTAAAAAAATCTTCTTTAGAAATACGTTCGCCTCGATCTAACGCTAATTTTACGCCTTCTCTAAATCCTGCTCTCCAGGCTTGATAAGGTGTTGCGTTATTATATGTTGTACTAAATGTATCTTTTACTTGAATATATTGAGTATCCCAACAAAAGTCTACCTGAGCGTGAGGATTGTCTGGACTTGCGTTTTCATGTGTACGCATGTTTAACACATATTCTTTTGGCCAACATTTAAGACCACCATTACCATATCTAAGTCCATTAATAACATTCTTGCCACACCAACTAATTACACATTTTGTGAGGTCTTGTGTTTCATCGAGGTCAATTACTTGATTTAAAAAACTTTGATCTATAATGTTATCACCATCAACTGTAATAAATCTATCTGTTTCACTAAGCTCTGCGCAGGCTTTGTGTGCGGCATCTGAGCCTTCTACACCGTGTACACGTTTTGCCCACGGCACTTTACTTAATAAATCAGTATAATTTTCTTCAGCATTTGGCTCATCGTAACTTAGATAAATTATATCCTGTTCTGCTATTTTTAATTTCATTTCAATTCCCTATACATACATGTTGCCATATCACTACTGGCATAAACACTGTAAGTATCTCTTATATTAACTTTTGCTTTTTTTGGATCCGTAATATTGAATGTAACCGTATCATATAGTACATGAGGATCACCTTTCTTAGTAAAACTAAATGTAATTTCTTTCTGAAGATCTACATTTGTTGTTTTCATTGTATCTATTAGCTCTATCCCAGTATTAATATAACATTTCTTAGCAGTTTTGTCAACCGTTAAAAGCAAGTCATACATAATTGACTCGTCAACTGGTAATATTTCTGTAAAGTGTATTTCATTTTCTAAATATATGTTTTTTCTGAGTACGAATCTTTTTTCGTTGCGATTGTAAGCTACAATATAGTCTGTCATTTTTTCTTTATATGATTTGATAGGTTCAATTTCTTCTTGTGATACTTCTATATATTGATATCCATCTTCAATGCTAGGACCTATACTAAAAATTTCACCAGTTTTTTGATCGAAACAGACATACTGAGGCGTTATAATTTTAGTATGTTCCATAATGTTTTCCGTACTTCTCAATAATATTATCACAAAAATCTTGCTCAGTGTAATGAACTATTCCATGTTGCATGAAATTTCCTATTTTTAAATTAAAATCTTCATCCAGGTAATAAGGCACTCTATCTAACCATTTTTCAGGCGGATTTGACCATCCTTGTATCTTACTTTTCATATGTACGAAGCTAGGAGATTTAACAGTATAATCTTCAACATTTTTATCAATAAGAGCTATAGCATGATTAACATCCATACTACTTAATATTGGCTTTTGTTTAGGCGCATAAACTTCGTAATATTTCTCATAATTTTCACATATGTAATTTAAAGTTTTATAATAGTCTAATGCTGTATCATCTTTTTTAAAATAATGGAATGCACAGTAAATGTTTGGCAAATTGTTCGCTGTAAAAGTCTTACGATAATAATCGTCATTGATAAGATGATTCCTATAATCTCTTACATTAGAAATAAATCCAATACTTTTTTGTTCGAAATATTTCCACCAATAACTTATATCAGATAAGAATAGCATGTCAGTATCTAATACAACAGTTTCTTCGTATGGTGTTAAATGAAACACCTTCCATCTATGTTCAGTTTTATAAAAACTTCTTGATGTTTTATCATGCCAAGGAACTTCTATTATTTTATCAAATACAGATTTATATTCATCCGGAACTTCATCACTAGTTACTAAAGATACTTTTTTAATAGCCTGTGTAGCAATTATACTCATAGCACACAAATATGCTTGTTTTACATAATCCTTACCCATAGCCATCATAATGTATCCCCTAGTCATTTATAAGTTGTCCTAAACTAAACTTATTCATAACATGTACATTACATTCTTTAGTAGATGTTAGTATGTATTCACCTGTAACCTTTTCTTTTTGTAATAGGAATGTAAGTTTGTCATTATCTAATGTTTGTATGAAATCTCTGTCCAAAGTGTAAAACATTTTACCCGGTAATTCCTTTGCCCAATTATCGTCTGTAAATCCATTCATAATGTGTATAGCAATACTAAACACGTGATCGTTCCTAAAGTTTTTACTGCCTAAATTATATACCTGTTCATAATGATTCCAGTTTGAAACTAAATGCTGTAATAATCCAAAGAACATTTTTGTTTCTTTTGTTTTTGTAAAACAAAAACAAGTTGCCCAATAAAATGGAATGCCTGTATCATTAATATAATTAAACTCGTTGTGTTGTCGCCATTCACACAAGTCGATCCCATCTTTATAAATTTGAAAATCATGTAGACTATCAAATGCATGTTTAAAGGAATCGTTACAAATAATATAATCTGTATCTAGCACAAGTGTAGTGTTATATGGAGATAAATCGTAACTGTTTACTCTGTCGTTATTTTTAAATGTTAAATGTTGGTGATGTAATGTACCGTTGTAGTAACGTTTGTAATTTTCATTATTGTCTTTAATCTCAATTACTTGATCAAATACATGATTGTCATGTAAATCATCAATTGTAGAAGTTACTAAAGTTGTAGGCAAGTTTAGATGCTTACGTACACGTTTGGCTAATTCTATTGCTTGCTTGATATAATTAATTTTTCCGTTATTGTGAGCAAAGCATAGTACGCCATTAGACATTTATCAATCCTTCTACACTTCGATTTTTACTAATTTCTTTATAACTTGAAAGATATTTATTTGTAGCATCAGCATATTTTTGATGAGCTAATACTTTAAAATCTTCTAAATCGTCAATTTGAATAGGAGTATGATTGTCGTCAACTAGGACAGTATTTGACGATTTTAGTATATGACAAAAATTTAACACTTCTCTTGTAATAGTAAACTTGCCGCCTTTGTAGTACAACACAAGATCACCATAGTATTTCTCGAGTAATATGCGTTTTTGAGAATTAAGGGTAGCAGTAAAGTTTGAAAACTCAAGTGCTTTCTCTAATTTTTCGTCCATAGTTATACTCCTAGTTTATAGTATAACTATTTAATCTTAGAGGTTGTCTGTGTTGTTGAAAGTTGGCGCCGCTATGTTAACGCTGGCAGAGTTGTTAGGTCTGTTCAACTGTGCAACACTT
>MDTB01190852.1_pt1 | contig 22421 bp, 27 predicted proteins | sample 811161 | NCBI WGS metagenome assembly MDTB01 (sample SAMN05326650, study PRJNA326480) | marine metagenome | isolation source: seawater | place: Mediterranean Sea | collected 2009 | reverse complement strand
CCATCTGGATCTTGTGAATCGTATGGACAGTCTGTGGTTGGTTTGTATAACTCATCTCCACAGTACTTACAACAACACTTTTGATGCATTGCTTCATCAAGTTCTTCTGAAGGTGGATCGATCACACCGTCTGTGTCATCGCCTACATAGTTACAGTCTTCTAGTATGCCATAAGCATATTCATCTAGATGTAATGTAATACTATCGTCTGTGTGTTCTACAACTGGAAAGTCTATAGCAATCTCGTCGTCGAAGTCTTCTCTAACAACAACTTCAAGCACATCACCTGTGATAGGAAATGCAACTGCTCTTTCGCTTTCTGGTATGTACTTTTTTAAACTCATTACTTTGCCTTATACTCTTGATATAGTTTCATTAGATGATCTTCGCTGACTTCATTGAGCTCAGATTCACCTAGCACTGACATTGGATTGTCTGCCCCAGCAACTTTAGGATATGCCATCTTCTTTGGTCCGTTAAGTCCGCCAGCAATGTCCTGTGTCATGTACTCTGCATCTTTTGTTTCTGTGGCATCAGCACCGTTTGCAAATTCTTGATCTTCTGCTACATCAACTTGCACTTCACCGTATCCCGGTTGTGCCATGCCCATTCCTGCTAGTTTTAAGAGTTGAGCTAGTTTGGCTGCTTCTTCTCCTTGAGCAGATATGTTAATTGATGGTTCCTGTTCACTTCCTGCACTTACAGTTATGTTCATGTCTTCGTTGATCTGGAATGCACGTTGAGCAATTTCGTTGCCTTCGTATTTTTCATATATGCTTGCATTTGGAAATGCTGTCTTGTCTGGACCTTCGCTTGTAGCAACTGAACCTGCTGAAGTGGTTTCTTCTACTTTTTCTTCTGATTCTTCAGCAAGATCTGAATATCCAGTTCCGCCGCACTCAGAACACTCTTTACCGTCTTCGTCTTTGCCGTCTTCACATTGATCACATACTTTACTTCCAGTGCCTTCATTCATTTTGCTGCACTTTGAAGCCATTAGTTTAATTTTTTTCTGGTCGCAGTCACTGTACTTTTCACAAATTTCAGCTTCTGTCATGCCTTTGTCAACACAGGCTTTCATTTCTTTCATAGATGGCATGCCATCGTGTTCTGCTTCTTCAATGGCTTCTGTTTTCTTGTCACCTTTTACAGGATAGGTTTTACCATCAACTTCAAAACTGTCTTTGCCTGCTTTGATTGCATCGTCTCTAGCACCTGAAAATTCGTTGCCTTCTTCTACATCGGCTTCTGAAATTGATTCAATCATACCGCCTAGTGCTTTGATACCTTTTTCAGCCATCTGTATAACCTCTGCTGGGTCTGCATCAGCTAAATCTCTAGCCATTCCATAGACTTCAAGAGTCATATCGTCAGCATTTACATGCATGTCATTGAAATAGTCGCCCATTTCATCTATGATGTGATCTGTGTCAGTGAAATCATCTTTAGAGGCTTTGTCGTACAAGTGATTGAGATCGTCGATCAACTCTTTTTTAAGTTCTTCAGCACTCATTAGATTGTCTTCGTCATCAATATCAAGTTCGTCACGTGACATTCTTTCGTTAAGATCAGTTTCTGACATTATCTTGTTTGCTATGTCCTGTGGAGTACCAAGTGCTTCTTCAATTTCTTGTGCTGGTACGCCGGCTAGTTCTGCTAATCTTGCAAGTACGCCTTGTCTGGCAGCATCTTTAAGTGTGCCTGCGTTTTCATGAACTTCTGTTTCTTCTTTCTTCAAGTCGTTTTTGCCTTTGCCGTCGGCCGCAAAATGAGGAACCATCTTACCATCTGGGCCTTTGACCATTTTCATTTCTGCTTCATGCATACCATCTTTGTCGTGCTTCTCATCATACTCGATGTCTTTGGTTACAGATTTGCCATCCTTCTTAGCATGTTTCATACCATCATACTTTGCATCACGCTCTACTTCACGTCCTGCTTTTTCTGCACGATCATCTCTTTCAACGTCTGACTCTTTTTCAAACATTTTTGTGTCTTTTTTCTTCTCTGGTAAGCCGTCTGGACTTTGTTTGTCGCTAAATGGTGTGTAGTTTTTCTGCTTGTTCATTTTGGCTGCATCAGCGGCCTTCATGTCACCCTTCATATCATCAAACATTTTGTCTTTCTTAGCATCTTTTGGCAGTCCTGTTTCGTAGTCTTTGTCGCCTTTGCCAAATGGCTTGTAGTCAGCCTGTTTGTTAAACTTTGTTTTTTTCATAAGGTCCTCAAGACCTTTTTTCATAAGAGCATTACTATCCTCTTTGACTATTTCGGGTGCATTTGCTACCTTGTTTAGTTTTGCTAGTGTGTCGTATATAGTGTCCATTGTTGGTTCCTTTATTTTTTGTTTTTACCCGGAGGGCCGTCTTTGCGATTCTCCGGAGCCGAACTACCATTGGAGGCTTTTACGACCGGAATCTTGTTAGTACCCATAATAGGGCTATCTACACTATTAGGAGTATCTGTTGTAAACTTTGCTGGAGGCGTTTTACCACCTGCTATTGTGAAATCACTTGAATATTCATTGCCTACTATTTGTCTTTTGTGTGGATCGGCAGCATAATATTCACTGGCTTTTTTGCTTTCAGAGTTTTCTGGTTGTTCACCTTCTTCAGTACCAAGCACTGGATCAGGTTGCTCTTCATAACCTTTACGCTCTTCATCTACACTATCAGCATACTCTTTTGTCTGTATAATGATATGATTTGGATTCATTCCAAGAAGTTCTGCCATCTGTGTAATCTGTGGCGGAGTTGCTGGATAGTTAAAAGTCACATCCATAAATGTAACACTATCATTTTTAGCATCTGGAAAGTCAGGTAAGGTTTTTTGTATTGGAGTACTCTTTGGTTCTGTCATACTGACAACATCAAACTGTTGGAGTTTTTCTTCCAATCCATTTATTAGTTCTGCATCAACATCGCCAAGTATTTTGATCCTGTAATCAAATGTTTGGCGTGTTTCTACAAGGTATTGTGCAAATGATTTCATCTTATGTTCCTTCTATGCAGTATTTAGCAGAATAGAGCTCATTTCTCTTCTTTGTCTTTGTTCAACAACCTATCTAGCAGTGCATTCCTATCAAGAATAACGCCAGTTCCATCCACAGTTTCTTCTTTGTTAGCGTTAGCTCTTTGGTCTAAGGTTGCTTTTTTTAGTTGTAGATCAACCATCTTTAATTTTTTGTTAAGTTTTGCAGTTTTCGCAGTGATTGCATGTCCTAGCATGGTACTGGCTACGCCAAAGATATCACTGGCCCATCTACTGTCTACGTTCATACCAAGATCCATCATATCATCAAAGCCCTTGGCTGCTTTTTCTGCAAGTTCATCCATTTCAGTATCACTTGCTTCTAAACCACGTACCATAGGTAGAGCGGCTTGAACTTTATCAAGTTCACTGAGAGTGTTTTTCATTATAGGATTGTTTTCAGGTTTTGCTTCTGGCACATTGTCAGGCACTACTTCTTCAGGTAGTCCTTCATCAGTGGGCAAATCGAAAAGTTCTTCTAGTTTCTTTGTCATGTGCTTCCTTTAAACAAGTTGGACACAAGCAATCTTGGTATTCAGATGCAATGTATACAATAGGTATATCCATACACCAACAATCTTTATCTTTACTACACTGAAGTTCTGTTTTACAAAGTTCGCAAGTCTTCATTATACTTATTACCGATTGCGTCCTTGATGAAATATGTCTTCTTCAGTCACAACTCTAAATGTTAGTCCATTACGTTTGCACCACTTTTGAGCAGCCGCCCATTTTGCATAATTTAGTGCAACTACTGCTCTATCTCTGTTGGTGGCTTTGCTCTCAAGTATGCTCTGTTTTTTTGGTTTTATTTCAATAAGTTCTGTAACCACTTGATTTGCTTTGTTTCTGTACTGTATCAAAAAGTCAGGAATATAACGTGTAGGTTTTCCTGTAAGAGGGTTAATGTAAGGTATTGCAAGAGATTCGCTTGACCATGTAATAATATGATCGTTGTTATCACAGAAACGCATAAATGCAAGCTCCCATCCACTACGATACTTTGGAGCACCTTTGCCTGCATATTTCTGAGGATTCATTACTGTGTACGTGCCTTGTTGGAACTTAGACATAGTACACCTATACTAAAATGTTACGTGCAACATATTGGTTAGGAGTAGCAGTATTGGAAACACCAAGTAAGGTAGTATTGCTACGATTGTTATTAAGATAGTAGGCTAGTGTTGCGGTTATTTGTATGGTATTTTGATTGCTAAGTTGATTCAGTATAGTTTCAACACTTTCGCCAGTGTCTTCGCTTATTTGAAATACCGATAGCGTAAAGTTTTTAGCCGCAAATTCATCAGTAAAGATCTTTGCAAAAAAACTGTATACTACATCATATGCATTTGAATCAATAACCAATTCTCTGTTATAGAATTCGTCAAATGCTCTTACTGTAGGATCTGTGCCAGGGTTTGTGTAATTTAATGTAGCCATTACGGTCCTGTTGTTCTAGGTTTTGACCCAGTTTGATCATTAATAGTAACTGGACCTGTAACATTGGAACTTAAACTTGCCGGACGAAGTGTAGCCGGAGCACGACTTCCAACTGCTTGTATGTTTGGTTTATTAGGAAACAACACGCCTCTAGCCGCACCTGGAAGTGTTTGTTTTATTTCGCTACGTGCAATGTTTTTTGACTCAGTTTCTATAATTTGATTCAGATCTCTGCCTTTAAATGTTTCATATGCAGTTCCGCCTTTCTGTATAGCGCCGATGACTCCTGCTAAGTTACCTGCACTTAGATCAGTGATTATACCACCAGCGGCATCAATAAGTCCGCCCTGTCCAAAAACAGTTGCGGCACTACCTGGTCTTGAAAGAGGACTAGGTCGCTCGTCATAGTTTGCTGGATTACCAAAACTTGGTATAGCACCATCAGGATTTGATTTTGTTAATGCTCCATGATAGTATTTTACAGTTTCATAATCAAAGACAAAAGTATTTTGCATGATACCAGCACCCTCTGCATAGTTGTAGGTATCATGTTCAAACGAACTTATAATTGGATTAATCAATGTGTAAGCACACCATTGTGCATCGTTAAGTCCAAAAATAGTAATATCACGAAAGAAAGCTGGCTTACCAGCTCTAGCACCGTCCATGTAGCTTTCGCCAATGTATCCCCAGTCGTTAATTTCCCTGTCTTGCGTGTAGATATCTCTAAATCCATAAGGATAAGCCGCTCCTGGATCAACACCTTGTGCATTTGGTCCAAGACTGCCATTGGTAACTGCGGCATCAAAATACTTTTGACTAGCATCTTTGTAATAGTAGGAAAAATAGTTGTACCAAAGTGTACGGCTTAGATCACTTGCATCGTCATGCATTATGCATGTGATCGGATCGTATTCGATTTGTGTTTGAACTTTGCGTTTTCGATTATACTGATTCATGGTATCAACAGAAAACTTGTATGTTGGTAACTTGACTTCTTTTACCAGCAAATTAAGATTTTGTAAATCTTGAGTTTGAAATATACTTTGCAGTTGAGGAATTTGTTGTGTGTTGAGATTAAAAACTACATGAAATAGAAATTTTCGACGTGGAGAAAGGGCCGAGTTATTACTACGAAAAGTTTTACTCGCATGTGTATAGTCTCTTAGAAAATCAGTACCAAAGAATCCTTTGAGAAAGTCTTGTCCGAAGGCCATAAGTTACTCCTCTAACTTAATTAGCCAGTTACGACGTCACCCAGTGTTCTTCCTACTGTTGATCCAATTCCTGTTCCAAGAGGTGTTTGTACTGCGTTGTCATAACGTATTGATGTTTCGATTGTTACTGGATCGTTTGAACCATAATCTAAGTCACCATAGTTTGCATTTACTAAGAAACAACCATATAATTCCCAAGTTTCAAGAACATTAGGTGTGCTTGTTCCATTACCACCGTCTAGTACTTCACAACGTGTGATAAACTTATAGTCAATACCTGAACTTGCACTGGCTTGTTCTAGTGTATCCATTTGCTTTTGGATTTGCTCACCAATCAATCTGCTTACGTTTCCACCAGCATCATCTCTAAATGTTGCTGAAACTGCATCCCATGTTTGACGTCCAGCAAGATAAATTCTGCTGTTGTAGATTGGTACTTCGATTTCTTCAAAGTTTATAGTTGGTCTAGTAAAAGTCATTACCTGCTTGGTAAGTTCTGTTCTAGGTGTGGACACGCCAAGATTTTCAAATACCACACGGTAGCGGTACTTTAGTTTTGGCATTAACAGTCCTTGAGTTGGACTTGATTGGTCTGATGCCAAAGGAACTGTCATTCTTGTTAGCGATGATACGGCCATTTTAAAATTCTCCTTATTACAATATTATTTATCATAAATTGGCCACAAAAAAATGAGGCCGAAACCTCATTTTTCGTTGTTTACGGTGCTTTAAACTGCGGCTGCACTGGCTACATTACCAGCTGCTATTTCGCCTGTGTTCTTAATTCTAACCGGTATGTAGATAAATTCAACTGCCTTAACTGGCTCAATTGCAACATCAACATATAGTTCGTTACGATCGATTCTTGCTGGTGTATTGTTACTATCGTCACATACAACCAAGTAATCATAGATACCACGCTTTGCAACAAGATCTATCATCAAGCTCTCAACTGCATTTTTAATCTCATCACGTGTGGTTTGATCGTTTGGTTCGAACACAAAGTTCTTACCAATTGTTTCTAGTCTACCACGTATAAATGCTACAAGTCTTGCAACGTTTATTCTATCAAGTGAACTACCAGTAAATGTTGTTTTATTACCATAGTTAAGTATGCCTGATCCAGGAATAAATGTAATTGGATTAATTGAATTCTCATAAAGAGTATCTCTTAAACCTTGTCTGATCGCAGTTTGCTCAAACTCACCTGTTTGTGCGTTAACATAACCTAACTGACTAGCATTATCAACAGTACCGCGTCTTGTACCTGCTGGAGCTAACCATGGAAAAGCAACATCATCGTTGCGTACCACTGTTCTAAGCATCATGTGTGTTGCTGGTGCAACAACTGTAGTGCCTGACAAGTCAGTGGTTTGACAACTTGGATAAAACACACCAAAGTATGGATCAGCAGTTGTAAGTCCGTCGCCGTTTGCATTGGTTGCCCAATTTGTTATATCAGTGCCTGTATCTGCTAAACGCATTGGAGCATCACTTAGAATAAATCCAGTGTTGTTACGCTCATTGTTTAGAGCTACTAAGTTTGTAGCTAGTTCTTCATAGTTTGGACAACACAGTAAGTTGAAGATCTTTTGTTCTTCACGTAGTTCTTGTGTGCCATCTACTCCTGCTTTAAGAGCTGCAACCACAATCTTTCTAACTGCTTTTCTGCCCATGCTAGGTGAACCGTCATCGTTGTTACCACTTGCTGTTACCCATGCATCTTTAACAGTTGGTAATGCACCAAATGTAGCAAATGGAAAGTCAGTGCTATTAAAGTAATCAACTTGAAAGCTCTTTACATTAAACCCACTGCGTCTTGTGTTAAACAACAACATGCCTTCAGGATAAAGTGTAGGATCTGGTTTATCTAGATCTACATAATCACTTGTAAGCAAGGTTTTAATTGTATCAATATCTCCAGTGATTGGATCTGTTGATCCATCATCTGCCCAACGTGCATCAGCAAATAGTATACCATTTTGTGTTGTTTGATCTGTATTGTCTATTTGTACCCATTGATCAACTGATTCAACATTTTGCCATCTGTAAAGGTCTGGATATTCATCTAAATTAGCAGTTGATAACCATAAGTCTCCGTAGACCAAAGCACTATCATCACTTTGCTTAGTTGGTGCAGTTGCACTTACAATTGGTCCATTTGGGCTTGTTGTGGATAATGGAAAACCACGTTGGTCAGTTGTTACATTCTGATATCCTTTCCAGGTTCCGCCACTTTGTATCATAATGTCTGCTTCGCCAGTTTCACTATAGTACCAATATGTTCCATCTGCTGGATCAATACTAGGAGCAGTTGAACTTGCAGTGTAGACTGGTGTACTTCCAAATCCCAACGGAATCCAGTTACTTAGAATAACATTACTGTCGTTTCCTGCTCTAACTTGACCTGTTTCGATAGTTGTTACTATACCTGCATCTGTTACTGGAGTTCCAGTTGTGTCTTTTAAATATATTACACCACCTTGTGTATGTTCAATTTGTACTGCACCTGTGGATAATACTCTTGCAGTTGTGTTTGCAACATTTGCGGCAGTAAAAGCAGCAACAAAATCAGCTGCGGTTGTACCACCTAGTGTTGCAGTAACAGCCGTTGTAAGTGTTGTACTATTTTTTGCACTGGCTTGAATAGTAAATTGATCTGACGCAGTAAATGTTGGAGTTGTAGTGTTACCAGTAACTTGTGTTGTACCAGATGAATATCTTTCAAAAAATTTAAAAGTATATGTTAGATTGCCTTGTACATTTGATTGTGTGTATATTGTGCCTGCGGCAATGTTTAATCCTCCTCCAGATGGATCTAATGCTTTTAATGCACTTTGATCTGTTGAATGAACAGTATTGCTAAGTGTACCAAATGTGTCTGTTGCGGATGCGTACTCTTTTATAACAAAATTTGCACCAACGTTAACATTATTTGTTTTGAACCAAACTGATCCGGTTGGATGAGGCTCAGTGCCTGTGGTTTGCCAACTTGGATTCTCATAGTTGTAACCAAGATGTAAGACTGGTGCATAATAAGGCTTTCCGTCTTTTGATGTGCTAGTAGCAATACCTAGTTCTGTAAGCAATGTAGAGTTATTGCCATCTTCAACCATCAATATTCCGTTACCGTCATCAGTTGATCCGTCATTGGATCCATTGGAATCAACAAATATCTGTAGTTTTCCATTTAAAACTGTTGCACTTACTCCAGGAACACTTGCAGTATTAATATCACTTGCGACAGTAGTAATACTTGTTCCTGAACTTGTGATAGTAATATCGTTAAAGATCATGCTATTTCCAGCAGTAATTGTTGGGTTTGTTGCAGTGCCAATTATAGTTGGCCAAGAATTCTTCCATGCATCACTTCCAACAAGCACCCAACTGTTTGCCGTTACGGCAGGATCACTTGCAGTGTTTCCTGGTGATTTATAATATACAGGATTGTTTGTATTGGTAACATTAACTGCATAGTCTCCTATACTTCCAATACTTGACAATGGCACACCACTTGACACACCACCAACAAGATCAGCAACTTTTGTTATTACTGTAGGAACTTTGTTGGTAAAAGTTTGTGTTGTTGAACTCCATTCAAATGCACCGTACGTGCTTACGCCGGTATCAAACCAATATGTTCCGTCTGCTGGATCGCCAGTTGGACGAGTTAATGTAGCAGTAAGTTGACTCAGATCAACATCTGCTCTTTGTACATATGCTCTGTTGCTAACTCCTAGTGTACTGTAGGCTGCAAGTAAACCGTATTCGTTGAGTTCGTAACCATTGATTGCAGTTCCTGCTGCCGTACTGTAAAAGAACGGTGTACCAAATGTAGCAGCCAAATCTCTTTGTGATGTAATCAAGTAAGGCTTGTTTGCATTGGCGGCAGTTGTTCCTGCGGCAACACCTGTTCCTGTTCCACTTACTTTGTTTTGTGCAGTTGCTATCATTATGAATGGTACTGAATTTGTTGCGGCCGGAAGATAGTTACTTTCGTCTATTATTGTAACTTCTACGCCTGGTGATGTTAGTGCCATGTTTTGCTTCCTTTTGAATGCTTTGTAATCTCTTAATGATATTTATAAGAATCTGCCAAAATAGCTGGTTACAACTGCCCTTTGCAAAGGTTTGTGCAACTAAATATCCGTATGAATAGACCCATTTGCAATGCTTGTAACCGTCGTTTTGTTGCAATTAACTATATTAAGCATAACAGAACATACTATCGCACAAGATGCGACAGTTGTACACGCAAAAATCGCAAAATGAAAGCACAAGTTCCACGTTGGCAACTAGAAGGTTATCAAAAGAAAAAAATTTGTGATCGTTGTAATTTTATTGCAAAGAGTGGTGCACAAATAATTGTATACCATGTTGATGGAAACTTAAAAAATAGTAACCTTGCAAATCTACGTAGTATTTGTTTAAACTGTAGTGTGGAAATAGTAAGACTAGATTTACCTTGGAAAATTGGCGATCTCATGCAAGACTGAATCTTTGAGTTCTGCAATTGTTCCTTCGTTGAGTAGGATACTGTCAAATCGTGTGTTGACATCTATCCATTTGTATTCACTTTCGTGAACATCAAACCCAATCATTAGATTGCTAGTGGCTGGATTTGCATTATCATGTATAGCTCTTTGAAACCAAACTGGATCCTTACCTCTTTTTACTTGCCAGACTTTGCCACCTAACTCACGTATCATGTTTTGTTCATTGCGAAAACGTACATCAGGAATCACATAGTCTCCAGGATTGTCTAGTATGTGTTTTTTAAGTAAACTTACCCAAACTCCATCATAAAAGCCGTTCCGCAAACAATCAGTACCAAACAATTGAAGAACCAATCGAGGAGTAACTTCCATTTTCGTTTCGTTCGACCAAAATTTATCAGGTTGCTCTCGCCAGGTTCTGCTTTCATCAGTATCACCTTCAAGCATGGCTCTGTTCCAACCAAATATAGTAGCAACACCGTCTTTGAGTTTGTCAGCAAAACTTACTTTTTTGTATCCTTGCTCTACAAGTATATCGCCAACTGTGCCTTTGCCACTGCCTATCAGTCCGCATATCCCTATTATCATTTAAGTCCAGATACCTTCAAATGTTTTATTGTTTGTTGAAGCAAATCTATTTGCCTTCTGCAATCTTCAAGAGCATGGTGACTAGCACGTGGTTTTGGCAAGTCAGGGTACAAACTATATACCGTACGTGCATCTCTTACGTTCCAAAACTGCCAAGGTATAGGTAAGCCCAATTGTTTCATTGCATTTTCAAGTATAACCATATCGAATGTCGTACCATTGGCCCATGTTAAATTGCAATGAAAACATATCTTGCTAAGTTCTTCTAGAGCTTGACGTAAAGGTATTCTGCCTTCTTCTGAGAATGCTTCGTCTTGTGCTTGTTGTGGTTGTGTTGCCCACCATTCTACCGTAGCATCATCAACTTCTCTATCTGGTTGACTATCAACATCAACTCTTGCATAGTAATCTTGTTTGTGATAACCTACACTGAAAGGATCAAAAGTCTGTGCCGCGATTGTAAGAATACAGGCATCAGGTCCTGTGCCTACAGTTTCTATATCTATCATAATATCCATGCTATCATTATAACAGGATACCAATCAATGTCAACCTATTTTCTTGGCTTTACTGTTTTTTTTGTGCCAACTGTGCCTTTTAGGCTTGTCTTTGGTGGCTTGTATGCACGTTGTACTTTTCCGCCTGATGACACAGTTTGTTTGCGGATCTTGTTTAGCATGCCTAACAGTTTACTTGCTGGATTTACACGTTTTGTTTTTTTGGCTTTACGTGCAGCCTGTTTGCTTTTGGTCTTACGAGTCACTTTCATTTGTGCTCGACGCTTTTGATCTATAGGTGCATCGCAATCTTTTGCATTGCCAACAACACGTCCACGTCTAGCACCACTGGTACAACGCCATTTGGTTTTGAGTTTGTTACCTTTTCTGCTGAATACCATTTCATGTTCAGAAATAATTTCTGCTTCAGTAATAAACTCTTCAGCTCGCATTAGCCAATTACCCAAGTAAGTGGTTGCGATCCGTCTACATAATTTTTAAGTTCTTCAATCTTTGCATCCATGATAGCAGTACCTTCTGCTTTCATTTGTGCACCGTTCAGTGCAGTACCACCTTGTGGGCCTGCAATGGTAGCAAACTTTTCTCTTGCTTCGCCGATAATCAGTTTAGCATTGCCTACCATGTAATCCTTGATCCATTGTTGTGTAGAAAAGTCTGTGAGTAACTGAACTTCTGGACGCATATTATAGCACCAAAGCAGTACCACTTCGCCGGTAGCCTTTATATCACGCATCAGTGTAAGTTGTTTGGTTGCATTGTTAAAATTATAATTTAAAAATCCACCAAACATTTTGGCAGTAAGTTCGACATACTGTGAATAGAAATCATATGTTGCAAGTCCCCCCATCTGATTGCCATTGAGTAGATAAGTGTTTAAGGCGGCAGCACTAAATGGTTCAAAGGCAGTTCCTTCACCGCCATTGCTGAATCCAATTGTGCGTCTAAAAACTTGTCTTACTGATTGAATCTCTTGTGGCAATGTGTAGATGTTTGTGTCTTCGGTAAGTGTAAGAAAGTTGTAACTTTCTTCAAAAGCATTTTCAGCACGTTGTCTGTATGTGCCAATGGTTCGTTGGTAGATACTTTCATAATGACTAGCATCAAGTTCAGTGTCAATTATGCCTTCGCCTAACTGCAACTTGACATAGTCAAATGCTTCTTGCTTTTTAGTTTCTAATGTTTGATCAAGAGTTTGTTGTACTTCAGCCATAATACCATCCTATGATAGTATTTATGCAAATTACCAGGCCTTGAGTATTACAACATGTTCGTTGCCTCTGCCGTTGTACTTTATTTCAGTTGCTTTGATACTGGCAAACTGTTTGCGATTACTAGGTTTGCCGCCATTCATAAGTTCTTTTAGTTGCTCAGCAGGTTTACGAAGTGTTTTTTGTACACTTTTGTTTGGGTCAAAACCTATTACACTATTGCTTTTAATACTGTAGGTTTTAATTGTTTCGTCAGCAACTACATAAATCAACTTTCGTGTTTTTGTATTGTATAGCCATGCTTCAGATCCATGAACTAATTTCTCTGGTGAAATACTTGTAAGTTCTAGTTCATCAAAACGTCTAAGGTACTTAAAATTACGTACCAGTTGTGCAGGTGTTTTTTGTTTGGCAACTCTTGGTGCTCTATCAGCTTTTTTAACCTGTACATAACTGGCACAATCAGCAACGGCTCTTTCTAAAAACTTTTGCAAACTGCGTATCTGTAACTTTCCTAAATAACTGTAGCCTTCATCTAATTGTGCTATCATATCAAGTTCTTGTTCTGACATTTTAGCCTGTTCTTTTTTACTAGGAGGATTCATAAGTTCATTGATTTCACTAAGTTGTGCTTTGAGAGGATCAGAGATTATATCAATAGTCTGTGGTGGACAACCTTCTTCTCTAAGAAGTTTCATTACACTATATTTGTCTGGATCTTTGTAATCATTGTTTACAAATTCATCAACAAGTTCGTGTACTGCTCCTTCGATATCCATGGTTTTATCCCGCATGTTTTCTTGTATTGTTTTGCGTTCGACTTTTGGTTTTGTATTATCTACAACAAGTTTTGGTGCAGGTGGTGTGCGTTCTATGGCATTGGCAATACTTTTCCTAATATAATCACTGGTAGGATGTACATCACCAATTGTACCTGGCAACGTTTGCCAATAAGCATTGTGCTCGGGGTGTATATCTGGCATGCCTTGTCTTAGACATCTTGCATATATGCTGGCATATATCATACCATTATGCCCATGTCGTTTCATTGTGGCAATATCTTCTTTGCTATAGTTGTTTTCTTTCATCCATGCTAGTAAGTCTGGAAAAAGTTCAACTGGCTTACGTTCATGGTAGTACCAATCTACAGAAGCACGTTTATGCCTGTGATAGGCTTCGCCGCTCATGTCCAATGCACTTGCCCAACTTGGATCTTGTGCTTTACTACGTTGTTTTCGTATAACTGGCTTTTTCTTACGAGTGCCTGGCTTCATTAAACTTTTGCCTTTTGCCATCAAATGCTCCTATAGTTCTAACTGTTTACAGAGTATAACATGTATATAGTTAGTGTCAACCATGGTTATTTTATTCTTTTACAATAAAAAGGTTGACTTATATTCAAACTATGTTATTATATATGTATAGTTAGAAACAAGGAGAGCTAGATGACAAAGATAGATTTTATAAGTGCTGATAATGGTGGTATTAAGTTTTACGGTGGTAGAAATGATGTTGCTATGGAACTTAATTGTGTTGGTTTTGCAAAAACTGCTGAAATGGTTAATTATATAATCAAGACCAGAGGTCTAGCAGATAGAGTAATGCACAGTAGTTCGATGGACTTTGCCAGTGAATATGGTTTTGCTAACAATGATGATGCATGGATCTTATGGCAGGATGGTTATGAGTTGGATGATAAAAAAGCCGCAGAGGTAGCATAATGAAATACAAAGTTCAAATTACTGCCGCAGTGAATGAAAACATTAAATTAGTTACATACGAAACTGGCAAACACGATGCAGTTAGTGAAGCAGAAAAAGAGTTGTTTGAAATGATAGAGACTGCAAGCCAACAAGATGGCATTGATGCAGTTGAGTTGTTGGTTTACACTCCTGAAATAGTCGAGTGTTACAAAGATGAAATGTCGGAGGCAAAATATGGATAATCAAATATTTCAACTATACGAAAGACGTATAGACAACTGCTGGCAAGCTGCAGAATTTTGTGCAGAAGGTACTTGGGGCAAAGACTACTGGCGACAAAATGCTATGTATCTTTTACGTAAGATGAATAAAGAACTTAACGGAGGATCAGAAAAATGAAATTTATGTTAGTTACAATGATGTTGGCTAATCCAATGACTTATGCAGACAAAGAAACCTGCATGGTTGCAGTTGATGCATTAAAAAATGTTGATATCGAAGCAGTATGTATTCCAGCAGGAGTTGAACAACAATCAACCACTGATAGAATGATTGCTAACATGATGAAAATGATCGATAGATTAGAACAAAGAAACAAAAACAACCAAGGTTATGTTGGTGGAGGCACAACTAAGGATGCATTGAAATGAATAAAACTCTCTTAGGTTTGCAGTTTGATACAAGCAAATATCATAAAGGCATACAACTTGTGCTTGATTATAAAAAATATGAATTGAGTATCGTACAACATGAAGCCAGTTATGGCGGACCACAAGGCTTGTTTGAAATCATGATAAGTGATGGTAATGGTCACGGAATAGAGTTACCTGGGATTACCAATCCAGGCGATACTGTGAAAGGTTGGTTAACCTTAGAAGATGTCAGTGCTATTTGTAAAAAGTTAGTATCAATCACAGGTGTTGAACCAGTCAAGGTAGCTATCTAAAACCATAAATACAGTAAGAAGGATTACTGTATGCCTAGATTAAGTCTTTATCGACCAAATCGTCAGAACGATTATAAATTCATTGACCGCACTGTTATGGAAATGTATCAGGTTGGCGGAGTTGACATGTTTGTTCACAAGTATCTTGGTCCACAGCCTCATGGAGATGACAGTTCCAGTGTAAGCGGCGGCACTCAAGATGCAACACAACCTGCATATAGCAGTGAAAGTCCTTTGTTTATAGAAGATTTATTCTTACTTGAAAACAGAGACAGAAAATATGACGATGATGTATACCAAATGAGAGGTGTATACAACTCACAGGACATAGATTTTGATCTCAGTCAATTTGGATTGTTTTTAAACAACGACACACTGTTTATTACTTTTCATTACAACTTTATGATTGAAACACTTGGTCGTAAACTCATGAGTGGAGATGTTCTTGAACTACCAAACCTTAAAGATTACAACCCTCTTGATAGTAATATTGCTCGAGCTATACCAAAGTACTATGTAATACAAGATGCAGCCTTTGCAAGTGAAGGATTTTCACAAACTTGGTTGCCACATCTATGGCGTGTAAAAGCAACACCTCTTGTAAGTGCTCAAGAGTATAACGATATACTCAAGAAACCATTTGAAGTTGAAAACATCTGGGATAATGGAAACTATTATCCAAGCGGAAGTATTGTTTTACATAACAACACCTATTACAAAGCAATCAAGGACGTAGATCCAGGTGTAGAAATTACCAGCACTGAACACTGGCAAGAGTTTGAACCACTTACTGAACAAGAAACATTTGGAACAGTAGTCAAAGATAGAGAGATAAATGATGCTATTCTGACGCAAGCAGAATACGAGGTTCCACTAAGTGGTTACGATACAGTTAAGTTCTACATTGTACCCACAAACGAAGATGGAACTCCTGCAGATCCAAATAGTTATACGGTAGATAACACAGGCATCACAGTTGATACAACGAATGTCGATGTTGACGGACAACCACAATCACCTAGAGCAAATGGGTATACACTTGGATACCTAACTGGAGATGGTATTGCACCAAATGGCTTACCGGTTACTCCAGGAACAAGTTTCCCACAAAATGCACAAGAAGGAGACTTTGCACTTAGACTAGACTACTATCCAAATAGACTTTTTCGCTATAGTGGTACACGATGGATTAAGTACGAAGACGATGTGAGAACTAATTTGACACCAGGTGATAAAGAAAAAGCAGTTGCAAACTATGGCAACGTACAATCCCAAACACAACGTAGTAGTTTTGTAAACAATACCAACGAAACTGCAACTGAAGATCGTGGTAATATTCCTGAACGTCAACCATTAAGCAAGATACTTAAACCTCAGGCTGACAATTAATGCTAGAATATATTATTTTTGGAATCGTAGATAATGCTATAATGATACTTGGTGCAATGACTGGACTAAGTGTTGAAAAGTATCTGCCTCCTGCATTTCAGAAAGGCATAGGTACAGTAGTAGGAGCAGGTTTAGGTAATGCACTCAGCGACTTTGCAGGTGGTGCAAGCACTGCTAGTTGGGATCTTGCAACTGGAACTGCAATAGGTTGTATCATTGGACTGATTTTTATTCCAATTTTTAAAATGCTTGGAAACCTTAGGAGCAAATCCTAATGCAACAGTTTTTTTACGATGAACAAATACGTAGATTCTTACTACAATTCACCAGAATATTTTCTAATTTTCAAGTAGAATACGGAAGAACCGAAGACAACACACAAAAAGCATTGTACAGAGTGCCTGTACGTTATGGTGATGCTACACGTCAAGCACAAACAATTATTCAACAGAACAGTGCAAACAGTTTGCCAAGCACACCATTGATGACATTTCATGTTACTAATCTAAACTATGCACGTGACAGAATACAAGATCCTACCTTTGTACAAAAACAAAATGTTAGACAAAGATACTGGGATACACAATCTCAAGAATATGAAACCACACAAGGCAATGCTTTTACTATAGAAAAACTAATGCCTGTGCCTTTTGATCTTGAAGTCAACCTAGACATATGGACGTCAAATACCAATCAAAAATTACAATTACTAGAACAACTATTAACATTGTTCAATCCAAGTTTAGAAATACAAAGCACAGAAAACTTTATAGACTGGACCAGTTTAAGTGTTATGTACTTGGAACAGGTAACTTGGAGTAGTCGTTCAATTCCACAAGGCACCGACGACCCAATCGACATTGCAACACTAAGATTTGTTATGCCAATATACATATCTCCACCAGCAAAAGTCAAAAAACTTGGTGTAGTTGAAAAAATTATAGCAAGTGTATATGATGGTACTGGTGATCTCAATGAAGCAATATATGATAGTGATTTGCTTATGGGTACAAGACAAAAGTTTACACCATTCAATTATCAAACACTGTTGATTGGAAATAAACTACAAGTGCTTGAACCACAAGCAGTTGTTACAAATAACAGTGGAGTACAGGTACCAAGTGCTCCTCCTAGTAATTTGCTTTGGCATGCAGTCACAGACTTGTATGGTTCTCTGCGTAATGGTATAAGCCAAGTAAGATTAGATAATCCTTATGATGACAGTATTATTGTTGGCACAGTATCATATGATCCTACTGACGATAGATTTCTATTGTTTACTGTTGATACTGATACTATTCCTGCAAACACCTTGTCGCCAGTTAATGCTATCGTTGATCCGCAAGCAAAAGGTCCAGGAACCGTAAATGGATTGCCCGCAGAATCTGAAGGACAAAGGTATTTGTTTATAAATGATACCGGAAGTGATAGTGTAGAAGATCCAGGATTTGCCGAAGCATGGCGTGGCACTGATGGGTCAACGTTAGTTGCAAATACAAATGATATTGTTCAGTATGATGGTGTACGTTGGAATATTGCATTTGACGCTGGCAACGAAAGTAATGTACAATATGTAAGCAACCTGACAACCAGTGTCCAATATAGATGGGCAAACAACGAATGGCTGAAAAGTTACGAAGGCTTATACCCCGAAGGCGAATGGAGCATTGTACTTTGATAAATGCAGTTGGTGTATGGTTTTACAGTATAAAAACAGATAGATATCTTTATTTGCTTAGAAATGATAACAAAAATCCAGGATGCTGGGGACTGCCAGGTGGCAAAGTTGATGCTGGTGAGAATTTAACAGATGCTATACAAAGAGAATGCAAAGAAGAAATTGGCATGTGGCCTGAGATTGTTAAGTTAGTACCTATAGAAAAGTTTACCAGTGCAGATAGTCATTTTAGCTATCATACATTTTTTTGTTTGATTGACAATGAATTTACGCCCATACTTAATTCTGAACATCATGGATACAGTTGGATAAAAAGTGGTGTTTGGCCAAAGCCTTTGCATCCAGGACTGTGGACTACAATTAATTTTGAAGAAATTCTAGAAAAGATTGATACAATCAAACAGTTTCAAATATCACAATATGAAACAAACTCTGCATAGGCCATTTGAATAAAATTAGTGTGTTCTCTCCAAAGATCATGTGCGTGTCCAGAATCGCTTACATAATAAAATTTAGTGGTTTTGTAGTTATCAAACACTGAGTTCATTTCTTTAACTGTTTTTTCATCTGCATTTCCTTTAGCATCATACGCATCGGCACCAATTAAGAAAACCTCTTTGTGTCCATCGAAGCATGCTAACCATGTTGCTACTGTTATACTTTTACCACGTACACCATAAGGCACAAGATAAAACTCACCAGGATCGTTAATACAATTTCTTGCATTACTGTATACTGTAACTTTTTCTTGATATTTTTCTAATTTTATTTCTGCAAGTTTTTGTTGATCAAACTCGATATAGAAATCGCATTGCATTTCCTGCCAACAACCTTGAGAACCGTAGCTTTGTAAACGTTTACGTCCAAGATGCCAACCAGAATGTCTTTCAATATTGTTTTTTAAATTAAACTTTCCGTTGAACTTTGTTTCATAACGACTGGCTCCATTGCCTATTACTGCGGCACGGCCACTTATATGTTGATTTTGTATAGGATTTTCAATCCATTCACGTTCTTGATGCTTTTTACCATCTTTTATAGTATTGCTTAAAATAACAAATTCGCCATCGTAATCAGTACGGTATCTTTCTAACATTATAGTCTTCCGACAAGTACTTCTATCACACCTGGACCATCATTGTCTTTGTTTTCAATTGCTTTACCGATTACACTACCAGTTGGTGGATTATGAATATCTTTGTATGCTTGTGCATGTCCAGTTTCGGCACTGCTGATCAACATATCGCCTTTGCGTACAGTTCCAACAACCTTGCACGGTACTCTTCCAATAAGTGCTACACTGATACCATCTAAATCATTGTTCATCAAGTAGGCAGGATCAGTTGAAACTACACCTGCAATTGCAGTGCTTCTAGACCTACGAGTTTGTGTTACTTCGTATTCGCCTCCAAGTTCAACGATAGTGCCAGGCTCATAATCTTGATCGCTGGTATATTTTTCTGCTAAGTCAGCATACCTTGCTTGTGTGGCGGTTGCAGTTATCACGCCAGCACTGAAATCTCCACTACCATCTCTAAACACTATAGTGCTTGCGGTGTTAGCATTTGTAGCATTTGATGTTACAGTAAATGTACCACCTTCACTATTAACACTTCCACTTATACCACTACCACTTGTTGCACCCTGTTGTACATAGTTACCTGTGGTATCAGTTCCAAGTGCTACTGAGTTGGCTGCAATTGTTGCTGTTAGTGTGGCATCGCCAAGGTTAGTAAGTGTTGCACTACCAGATAAGTCTCCAGCTAATGTGATTGTTGGATCGCTAGTTGCAGTTGTTGTAATACTTGCGGTATCGCCTGCACTTGTAAAGGTAGCACTACCTGTAACTGCACCAGTCAATGAAACTGTTACTGCACTTGATAAGCCCCCAGCAGTACCTGTTGTGTTTTGGTTAAGTGTTGCCACACGTGCAGCTGCCACTGTGCCTGTGCTTATGTTTGATCCATTAAGTGAGGTTAAACTTGCACCACTACCACTAAAGGCTGCTGAAGTTAACAATCCACTACTTGGATTGTATGTGAGTCCGCTATCTTGTTTGACCGCAGTTAATGCACCACTTGTAGAACTTGCAAAATACAATAAAAAGTCTGTGTTTGTACTGGTGTCACCACTTATAGTTGCTCCAGCAGCCGCAAAACTTAAATTGCCACTTGCATCTGTAACCAATGCTTGTCCAGAAGTTCCATCGGCACTTGGTAAAGTAAAAATTAAGTTCGAGCCAACAGTTCCAGGTGACTTAAATCCTACATAGTTTGAACTATCAGAATCGCCAAGCCTTATCTCTGCTTGTGCATTAAGTGTAAGATTGCTTATACCAGTTTCTTTCAATAAAGCAAAGCCACCAGCAGTACTACCATCGTGTACCCTAAGAGTATCTAATGTAGTATCAACACTAAGTTCACCAGCAGTACCAGTGAAGCTGTTGTTCTGTGTGGTTGTTCCACGTCTAAATTGTAGTACGGTTGGCATTGTGTTCTCCTAGTAGTGTATTTATTAACTTAATACACCTAAATCCGTTGTTATTGAAGACCCCACTGGATCCATCATTGTATAAATTTCACCAAGACTCACACCAAAAGCATCTGTTGTAATTGACTCAAATGGTGTTTCTACACTTCCGCTTTGATCATATTGTTTTGCAAGATCAAAGTTGCCTTCAGATCCAGGTAGAGGACTTACAGTACAATTTGGAAACTGATTGGCCGCTGATCCAGAACTAATTGTGGTAAAACTCAGTGTGCCTGAACCGTCAGTTTGTAATACTTGCCCGCTTGTTCCATCGGCTGGGAAAACATAATCTACATCACTGCCAACGGTTGCCGGAGCTTTAAGTCCAATATAGTTACTGCTATCACTGTCGTAAAATCTTAAGTCTTGTTGCTCTCTGATTTGCAAATTTGTACCGTTTAAGAGTTGTAAACTGTCGCTTCTTAAACGCATAGTAATATTATTTGAACCTGCTTTTCGGTTGGCAAATTCTATTAATCCATCTTCAGTACCATCACTTGCATCTAGTATCTTACCTGTAATTTTTGCGTACACAACTTCCTGATCAGCATCATTTTCACCTTTGAATTTAAGCTGTCCCAGATAATCTGCATCTGCTGGACTTGAACTGTTGCGTTTTAGTGTGATTACAGGAGCCGCACTGCTTGAATCTTCGGTGGTGGTTAATAGTAAAGTGTCGCCAGTGGTTGTATTTGTAAAAGTTCCTGTGGTTGCTCCAGTGATTGCTCCAGAACTGATTGTAGCAGTTCCATCAGTTACTGAACCGCCAGTAACTATTCCAGCAGTGGTTATGTTGCCGCCTGTGACGTTTCCTGTAGCAGTTACACTCGTAAGTGATGGAGTTAAACTTGGTGTGATTGTAAGTGTATCTGTAGATGCGTTTGTTGTAAGGGCAAGATTTGTACCAGCTACAATAGTAAGTGTATCGCCTATGGCATCAGCAACAATGCTATCTTCACCGCTTACCGCAACTGTTCCGTAGGCGGCATTGCCATTGCGTACAAAAGTTAATGACGTTGAGCCAATTGTAATTGGATCATCTGTGGTTAGTTTCCATTGTGTGTCAGCATAGGTAGTACCTTCAGTGACCATGATGATCATGCCAGCACTGACTTCGCCAGTGGCATCAGCATCCAGTGATCGTGCCCAGGTTCCGTTTGATCCTGCACCAACTGTGGTTACATAATAGATTCCATTTTCGCTTCCTGTGGATTGACTTGTGACTAGTATTCTATCACGCAGTGCTAGACTAACACCATCAACAGTCGCTGGTGCACCACCACTTAGGTTAGCAATATTACTTGTAGTTACTGCTCTAGCGGTTTGCTTGTAGTCTATGTCTTGTAGTTGGTGAGCTCGAGGCCGAGTTAATCCCATGGTGTATTCCTATCTTTGCAGTATTTATCTGGATTTCTAATCAAAAAAATAGCACCCTTGGGTGCTATTTCTAATTTGTTTTTTATGAATTACATCATCATTGCTAGTACTTCAATAACAGCTTCTCCGCCTGCGTTGGCTTCGATTGCTTTACCAATCACTGTTCCAATTGCTGGACTGTTGTTAGCCATTGCCATTCCATTGCCTGCACTTACCATTAAGTCACCTGCGTTAACAACACCTGTTACTTTACATGGTACTCTACCAGATATTGCTAGTGCAACACCTTCTTGATCTGTGTT
>MDTB01189778.1_pt1 | contig 22424 bp, 23 predicted proteins | sample 811161 | NCBI WGS metagenome assembly MDTB01 (sample SAMN05326650, study PRJNA326480) | marine metagenome | isolation source: seawater | place: Mediterranean Sea | collected 2009 | reverse complement strand
TGCGTAGCCTTGCCTAGCTTGGGTTGCAAATGGGTTGCAGAACATCCCTTAACATCCCTTAGCATGGTGTGACAATTGTAACACAAAACCCTTAAAAAACACGGGATGTTAAAGGATGTTCCGTTTAAATTTAGTTTCGAACCCATCCACCGGAGCCAACTAATTCATTCAAAAATAATAACTATTTTTTAGAAATGTGCATTTGGGTTGTAAAATTAGAAAGTAGTTATTTTTCAATAGTTTATAGTATATTTTTAAACTTTCATTGCCTCTTTGAGAGGTTGCTTTCATTGCGTAAATTGTAATTTGAAGTTAAAAATTATGTTAAGATTTTTGTTAAAATTCTTTATTAGGTTGCTAATTAGACAATTTCTACGTAGGTAACACACATTTTATAAGCACAAAGACCTCGTTTTATTTGGGGGTGGGTCTGGATATTTCAGAAAACTAGAGTCTTCCCAAATTGATAATCTACAAAAACTGTAGCGATGAAAAACAATTTTGTAGTAAAGTAAGTTTCATGTAGGGCAAACATATTGGGCCCAAAGGAGAAAATTATGACTGAGTTGAATACACCGACTAACCGAATGGTATTGATTTTCGATTGCAAAATAAAGGAAACAGACAGTTTTAAGACGTGGTCCCGAGATCGTGCGGCAAAATATGTTTATGATCTTAATGAAGAAAATAGCATTAGTTATGAGTGGCATATTTCTAAAGATGGAAGCGAAGCTACGCTAATTGAGTCTTTTATAGATAGTGACGCCATGATGGTACGTCTTGGAAATCACGCTGCAAGTCCATTAGCAAGCGAAGTTTTTGAGTATGTTGATATTGTTGGGGTTCTTTGTTTAGGTAATGCCAAGCAAGACGCAATAGATGCTTTGTCTTCGTGGGGAACTAGATTTCATTCAAATCATTCTGGTTACAATAGAGAAATTGTTGGACCCCGTAAATTTGTTTAGTCCAAACTTGCCTAATTTGGTTGCAAATGCGATGCATAGTATCCTGTAACAGGGTGTGATGGTAGTAACACGATATCCATAACTATTAGGAATTTGTTGAGTGCGTGTGGTATAAATTTTGGCTCAAACCGATTCATCGTATTCAATAAAATATTGAAAGATAATATTAATTTTAAAAAAATGTACGGTTAGGTTGCAAGTTGGTCTTACACCCTGGCTGGTAATTATGGAAGTATAGCCTGGCTTTTATAGTATTAGTTTTAAAATTGAATTTCTGATTTGTTGGTGATAAACTTAAAGTCAATTTGAAAAGGTGTAAAACTTGAAAGCGGACCATCGAAAGATTACGTTCATACTTCAAATCAAAGTTTAAAATTTAAAACTATGCTACGATTTTTGTTTAAATTCTTAATCAAGTGGCTAATCAGACGATTGCTCCGTCGTTAATGCGATTATTAAATATATGAAAATAATGTTGCGTTAATCGCTATGATGGCTAGCGTTATTAAAAATTAGGGTGGAGGACTATTCAAAATAGGAGGAAAGTTTATTTCTAATAGAATTTTAAATTACCGTAGACTTAATCTGCTACACCATTTGGTTTCAAAATGAGATTGATGACCCTAGCACATAATATAAAACTGTTGTTTCTTTCAAGTTTAGGCTTTGTGCCAGAATAAGGAGTTTTATTTCAAAAAATGAAATCAATATTGGTATGCGTTTAATAATCACTGGAACACGAAAATTTGTTGATTAATTGTTAAATAAACGAATGATCAAGTTGTTACGGATATTTCCAATTATCGTAAGTTTATGAACTTTACAGTGATATAATTTGTTTTTTTATTGAACTCCAATTATTTGGGATTATTTTAAAACTATGATCTCGGACATATTCAAAATCCTCAAAGGATAATGATTTAAATGAAGAGAACATCTTTTTATAATTTTTTTTCAAATTAGGTCCCTCTGCAGGGTTGAGATTTTTAATGATGGCCAAACCAGAGGGTGGGGTGGGTATGACAAAAATTTTTAAATTGGGTCGATAGGCTCTCAGCGCAGGTAATAGTTTCCAGACGTCTCCAGTCCAAAAGTTCGTTGTTCTATGTGGTGAGGCGACTATTGGATCAATTGGCAGGCAATCATGTACTGCAACAATAGTTTCTGGTGACGAGTAACGCTCAATATTTAAAAAATCTTTGAGTATTTGTTCAAATGTATGTAACCCGTCGAGAAAAGTCATTTCGATTTTACGTCCACTAAGAATATTAGTTAAATCACAGTCACGAAAAAAATCATCGCTTGTCATTTGAAAAAATTTTGTTTTTGCTTTGATTTTATGTTTCACGGATGAAATAGGGTCGATTCCGACTGCAAATGTCTTTTGTGAAACTTTAGCTAATGATGAACCAAATGAAACCCCAATCTCTACATAAGTTTCAGGCTGAAAAAAATTGTGCAATCTGGATAATACCTCGAGATATGACTCTCCTTGTAGTTGTAAATTGACTAACGCTTGTGCTGCTTGATTGCATAACGGATTTAATTTCAACGCGAAACGATAAATTTCTTTGGCACCGTCGAGATTTAGCTCTTCCTCCGATAAATTACCTAGCTTAAGCAAAAGTTTTCCAAGGTTGTCTCGATACTCAAAATTATGATTATCATGACTTAATGCGTCACTAAAATACCTTACAGCATCGCCAAAATTTTTAGTTTTGCATGCTATTTTTCCTCTTAAATTTAAAACTTTACCAAGGCCAGAATAATCTGAGCTTTTTTTCTCTGTTATCGCGAGTTTACATAACTTATCTGCTTCATGAAATCTATCAGATTTAAAGAGGATAAAGGCTTCTTTGATCAACTCGTTAGAAGTAATAGGCTCTTTAGGTATCATTGAAGAATCCTGATTAAAATTATTTATTGACGAAAAAAACTTAAAAAATTTTTTTGTTTTTTTTATTGCAAAATTTAAGCCAGCTGAAATAAATTTATTAGAAACATAGTTTAAAATTATTTATTGTTGTATCTGTCTTTTCCTAACAACCGACTATGAAATTTTAACAATTAATATATAAAAAATATTTTTTCTATGAAATAGAAATTCATTTTGGTTGGGATTGAATATTATTAGTGTAACAAAACATTAGTATTAAATTATATTTATATTTGATTTTTTTTTTAAAGTTTGGTTACATTTTTGTGATTGTTAGGTGAGTAAAAATAATGAATAAGCAGCAAATTAATTATGATAAAAAGCATATTGAATTTTTAGAAAAATTGTGGGGCGAAGGATACTTATCTCCCGGTGGAAGCGAAGAGGTGAGCAGGATATTAAAAGATGTAGTGCTATCCAATAAAGTAGTCCTTGATATCGGTTCTGGTAGTGGGGGGGTAACTACTAGTTTGGTAACTGCTTACAACGCAAAAAAAGTCATTGGAATTGATATTGAGGACGATGTTTGTGCTGTCGCAAAAGATCGAGTAGAGCGGCTTGGGTTAGAAAATAAAATTAATATTTTAAAAGTAGAGCCTGGCTCGTTACCATTTGAAAATGAAAGTTTCGATCTCGTTTTTTCAAAGGATTCAATCGTTCATATTGAAAACAAAGAAGATCTCTCAAAGGAAATTTTTAGAATTTTGAAAAGTGGTGGACAGTTTTTATGTTCAGATTGGTTAAGGTCTAATGATAGGGAACCTTCACCTGAAATGATCCATTATCTCGAGTTAGAGGACCTTGGTTTTGACATGGCATCACCAAAACGGTATCAACGTGCCTTAGTAGCAGCAGGTTTTAAAAAAATTAAGTTAGAAAATCGGAATTCCTGGTACCTTGATCAAGCTAAGAGTGAAATTCTAACACTATCAACTTTTAATAGGGATGAGTTTGAAAAAATTTCTTCAAAAAAATATATGGATTTAACTATAAAGACGTGGGATGCCATGATAAATGTTTTGAAAACGGGTGAACATTGTCCTCATCACATAAGATGTACCAAACCATAATATTCTTAAGTACGGGACGTGAATTAATTATAATTGAAAAAAGTTAAGAAAATTTAATTTTTTAAAAATTTTATAATACGCGGTCTTAACCAAGCCCAAAGTTTGGGCGCGCCTAAAACAATTTTTGATCCAACTCGTTTCTCGACTTGCTCAAAGGTAACGTTATATTCATTCCATGTTCCACCTCCTGAGATTAGGTTTTGAACCGGAGCTTGAAATCGATCCATTGATCTAGCAAATTGTGCTGTTGCTGTTTTACCTTCCTCAAATTCATTCCAAATTTGAATCATTTGTTTGGCTTGAACCTTAGGCAACAATCCAAATATTCTAGTAGCAGCTTTTTCTTCTTGTGCTTTTACTTCTAATGCATCGTAGGTCCCAAATATTGGAGTGTCTCCAGTATCAATCTCCACAATATCATGTATTAAGAGCATTTTAATTGCTTTAAATAGGTCTACCTTTTTGTTGGCATGATCAGAAAATATTAATGCAAAAACTGTTACATGCCAACTATGTTCGGCGCTATTTTCTCGTCGTGAATTATCCGATAAAATAGTTGCTCGATTAACAGTTTTCAATTTATCGATTTCGCTCAAAAATGCAATTTGGTCATCTATTTTTGCTTGCAACATATTGTACCTGATCATTTATAAAATTGTGAGAAACTGTTTTTAAAAACTCTTAAATAAATCGTTCAATCAAAAGGTAATTGGATGATTTTAATGATAGCGTTTGAATTATTCTTCAATTCAGATAGTAGTAATTGAAATTATTCTTCTTGGAAACAATTTTTTCGGTGTTGGACCATATGATCGCAAAACATGAAACATTCAATGGCACATGGCCATTTAAAGCTAAATTTACAACTAATGCTGGTTTCAAGCAGCATTATATTGATGAAGGGTCGCTGGACGCAGAGGTTTTAATTTGTCTCCATGGCCAGCCTACATGGGGCTACGTTTATAGAAAAATGGTGCCATATCTTTCGAAATATTATCGGGTAATAGTTCCTGATCATATGGGGTTCGGAAAAAGTGCAACACCACAAAACCGAACCTATACACTGGAAAGTCATGTCACGAACTTAGCCTATCTAATTGAGGATTTAAAATTAAGAAATATTACATTCATTGCTCAAGATTGGGGCGGTCCGATCGCAGGAGCCTATGCGCTAACATTTCCAAAAAATGTTGTTCGTTTTTGTTTAATGAATACTTTACTTGGTTATAGTGGACGTCTTCCTAATCAAAAACTTACCCCTTGGTTTTACTGGATAAAAAAGCATCAAAGTGAGGGAACGTTGACAGGAGTTTTGGGTGAGTTAGGGTCTTCCGTTCTTTCGATAATGCAACTTTTAGGGTTTGAACGCTTATCAGTGGTTGATCAAAACTGGATCAAAGCGTACTCCGCGGCTTTTCCTGATCGAAAATCTTGCATTGGCGCAATAAATTTTCCTCTTGATATCTCTTTGGGTCATTGCAAAGATTATATTATAAAAACATTAAAACTGGGTAATTTAAGCCAAATTAAACAAAAACCTGCTATGCTTATTGAAGGTATGAAGGACCGAGCAATTCATCCTGAAAATGCGATCGCTGATTTCAAGAGACTTTGGCCTGATGGACCAATAATTGAGTTAGATGATGCTGGTCATTTCTGTCAGGAAGATTGTCCCGAAACTTTAGTAGCTTTAATACATCAATTCATATATCTAACACGAACATAAATTTTATTATCGTAAATTTCTCGCTAACGCCTGTATCGCCTAGGACCAAAAAATAAGAAAAACATTTCATAAAAAGGTTTCAAAATTTTTCAGCTTAGAGTGCGGATGGTTTCAATTAGTTTACGATTTATCGGTCTTGGTTCAGTATTAAGCCGATTTTTGTGGCGTCTTTCTCCAGGTATTCTAACTCCATCAAGGTTCGTTAGCTTTTCCATGAATCCTTCGACATGATCTTCCCATCCCGGACCGGCAATTATTTCTGGGGAGAATGCAAAAATTATTTCTCCGCCACGCGGTGGACCACCATCACCATTATCATTATTTTTTGCTTCAAAGCTAAATTGTTCACCGGTTAAACCAGCAGCGAGTAACTCTACCATCAACGCGATTGCTGAACCTTTATAACCTCCAAAAGGAAGAAGAACGCCAACCACTATCTCTGCCGGATTAGTTGTTGCGTTACCATTTTTATCCAACCCAGTTCCGAGTGGCACCTCATTCCCATCTCTTGCAGCAATTTGCAAATCACCTAATGCCATTGAAGACGTGGCCATATCAAAGCAAACTGGGGGGTTACCGGGTCTTGGCCAAGCAAACGAAATTGGGTTGGTGCCAAATAATTTTTTATGCGACCCGGCGGGCGCTACCGTCGGCATGTAAGCTGTGCAAGCTATACTGGCTAGGCCACGATCTGCTAAATACTCAGTCTCTGGCCAAAGAGCTGCAAAGTGATGAATATTGGTCAATGACAAAGCTGCGATTCCAGTTGTCAGAGCTGCCGTGGCGACCTCGGGTAAGCCTGTTTCTTGCGCAAGCGGTGCGAAACATCCCATACCATCAACGTTGATGATAACGGGACTTTTCTTAGTAACAACAGGTTTTGCTTTCCCATCAACTTTTCCGCTTCGCAATGCTTTAATGTAACCGGGCACCCTGAAAAGACCATGTGAATGGGATCCGTCTCTTTCAGCGCGAAAAACAATATCAGCCAAAGCGGCAGCATTGGCTTCATCACAACCGTTAGTTAACATGCTTTGATATGTTAAATCATAAATAGATGAAAGGCTTAAATTTATCGTTGTCATCTTGTTCCTTTAAATAATTTAAAAATTTTCTTTTAGGTAATGATTTTCTTAATTAAAAAACTTTACTTTCTATTTTGAAGTTTTTACACTTTTATGACTTCAAAAAATTTAAAGCAAACTTTTCAACATTATTCCAATCAGTAAACTCAAAAACGCCTTTTGTATCTGTTGGTCCTTTGGTAAGAAACATTATAAACCGTATCATTTGCTTGTCGATAAAACGATACCTTGGATAATCAAGTTTGCCGGCAAAAACTGCAATATTTTGTGGACTCCACGATGAAATTTTTAAAAATTTTTGTACATAAGGATTCGTTTGTGGTGAATTTTTATTTTTTTTTCGTGCTACTACGTTTACACTAAAAAAACCATTCTTTATATTTTCAAGCTCATTTTTATGAGATTTTATAAATTCGTAAAGTTCCGATTTATGTTTGCCATACCTGATACTTGCTCCAATAATGACTTGACTGTAATCGTTTAATTTAAGATTTTTTGAATTATAAATCGAAAAAATATCAACTTCTGCACTGGGGTTAATTATGGATTTTAGTTTTTCACAAATTGAGACTGTTTGACCATCAGTGGTTGAATATAGTATTAAAGTTTTTTTATTCATCGTAGCACCCACTTTCTCACTAAAAATTTGAATCTACCATAACTCTTAAAATTAATAGTCATCATTATTGTGTTTCATCTTATCTGGATTGACTTTGCAGTATCCTTTTTAATTGATGAATTCAACAGTTTAAAAGATTTTTGTTTGCTCATATTTTTAAACTGGTATTGGTTAACTAAGTTTATAAATTATTGTAATTTCGAATGATTATTGCAGGTGACTCAATCAAAGGTGTAGTTCAACTTAATAATTTTTAATCGAGGTACCATGCAAAAAGCTGATAGAGTAAAGTTTATCCATAACAAATTAAACGAATTGTATCCAAAAACGCCTGTACCACTTAATCACCAAAATCATTTTCAACTCTTGATAGCTGTTTTACTTAGTGCCCAATGTACTGATGTTCGAGTCAATAAAGTTACTCCGGTTTTATTTAGTATCGCCGACACTCCATTTCAAATGCAGTTATTAAATCAAGAGGATATTTATGACATAATCCGTCCATGTGGATTGGCGCCTAAAAAATCAAAAGCGATATTAGAACTTTCAAAAATATTAGTTAAAGATTATGACGGAATTGTCCCAAAAAAAATTGATTTACTTGAAAAACTGCCCGGTGTTGGTCATAAAACTGCTAGCGTTGTCGTGTCACAAGGCTTTGGAATTCCTGCTTTCCCAGTCGATACACACATCCATAGGTTAGCCCAAAGGTGGGGATTAACTAAAGGCAGAAATGTAATGCAAACTGAAAAAGATTTGAAAAAAGTTTTTCCTAAAACCAGCTGGAATAGACTTCATTTGCAAATTATTTTCTACGGACGCGATTTTTGTACCGCAAGAGGATGTGATGGTCGAAAATGTGAAATTTGTAGAACCTGTTACCCAAATCGAAAAAAATCATTTATTGCGAATAAAGCATGAAGATGAAATGAATAATTAAGATATCTTCAATTGCTATCTGCTGTTTCTTTATTAAGTTCGGATAAAAGCGATAATTGTCTTATTTCCTCTTTACTCATTTTATCGGTGAGGTTCGTTGGATAATCCCCAGTAAAACAATGGTCAGTGTAGGCTGGGTGTTTAGGGTCTCTCCCTTCTTTATGACCCATCGCCTTATATAGCCCATCTATAGTCAAAAATGATACGCTATCAGCCCCAATAAAATCACAAATTTCTGGAATAGTATTGTTTGCCGCCAAAAGCTGATCCTGAACAGGAGTATCAATTCCATAATAATCCGGAAATATTATTGGTGGAGATGCTATTTTCATGTGAACTTCCGTAGCACCTGCGTCCCGCATCATTTGAACAATTTTTATTGAGGTCGTGCCTCTAACAATTGAGTCATCAATCAAGATTACTTTTTTACCATCCACAAGAATTTTGTTAGCGTTATGTTTTAATTTTACCGATAATGCTCTTATTGATTGTTGAGGTTCAATAAACGTCCTTCCAACATAATGGTTTCTTATTATTCCCAGTTCAAAACATATACCAGAGGCTTCTGCGAAGCCGATAGCGGCTGGCACGCCACTGTCTGGTACTGGTATAACAATATCAGCTTCTGTTGGTGACTCAATCGCTAATTGATGCCCAAAAGATTTTCTACATTGATAAACACTTTTACCAGCAACTACGCTATCGGGACGTGCGAAATAAATAAATTCAAAAACACACGGTCTGGCTTCTGTTACGGGAAATGGTTTTATACTTTCTACTCCGTCCTCTGAAATTATCACTATCTCGCCATTCTCTACTTCTCTAACAAATTTTGCGTCAATGATATCCAGCGCGCATGTTTCTGAAGTAAGAATATATTTGCTGTCAAGCATACCGATCACCAATGGTCTAATGCCTAGAGGGTCCCTAACGCCAATAAGTTTTTTGTTCGTTAAAGCGACTAACGCGTAAGCACCTTCAATTTGAGATAATGCATCGATAAATCTGGATACTGTTGTTCCTTTCTTCGATTTCGCAATAAGTTGCAGTATAGTCTCAGTATCTGAGGTAGATTGAAAAATTGCTCCATTAGTTACTAAATCGTCTCTAATTGTTCGAGCATTAGTCAGGTTACCATTATGGGCTATGGCGAATCCGCCGAGAGCTAAGTCAGCAAATAATGGTTGAACATTTCTAAGGACTGTTCCACCAAATGTTGAGTATCTAACGTGACCAACGGATGATGATCCTTTTAACCGAGCCAGTACACTCTCTTTGGTAAAGTTCTCGCTAACTAGTCCCATTCTTCTTTCTGCATGAAAATGTTTTGTGTCATAGGTCACTATACCAGCTGACTCTTGACCTCGATGCTGCAAAGCATGAAGACCCAAAGCAGTAATAGCAGCGGCATCAGAATGACCAAAAATGCCGAAGACACCGCATTCCTCGTGCAAACGATCATCATTAAATATCATACTGATTGTAATTTCCTTTCAGATTTTGACAGAATCAATGGAATAAATGAAATTTTTAATCAACTAACTGATTAATTATCTTGCGTTTAAATAGAATGCAAATTTAAATAGATTTAAATTAGTTTAATGAGGGGAAAATGGCTCAAAAATTTGATGCAATTATAATTGGTGCAGGTGTTATTGGTTCAGCAATAAGTTTTGAGTTATCAAAGCGTGGTTGGAAAACTATTAATATTGATAGGAACTCAACAGCTGGATATGGATCTACAGCAGCGTCCTGCGCAATTATCAGAGTGCATTACTCAACTTTTGATGGGTGTGCGCTAGCATATGAAGGTTATCATTATTGGAAAAATTGGGAAAGTTATCTTGAGCATCATGATAGAAAGGGGCTTTCAAAATTTGTTGAATGTGGTGCAATGATTTATAAAACAGAGATGAATAATTATTTGAAAACGGTTATGGCAAGAGCTGATGAATTACGAATTCCGTATGAAAATTGGAATACTGAAAAAATAAAAAGAAAACTTTCGATCAGTGATGTAAGATCGTTTTTTCCGGTAAAATTACCTGAAAACTTAAATTTTGGAAAAAATAATGGTCAAAGGTTGTCAGGAGCAGTTTTTTTTCCAACTGCTGGTTACGTGAACGATCCTCAATTATCTGCGCAAAACTTGCAGAGCGCTTCCGAAGTTAAAGGTGGTAATTTTTTGTTTAAAAAATCAGTTGTAAAGATCTTGAAAGAAAATGGTCGAGCAGGGGGCGTCGTTTTGGATGACGGGTCTAAAATTAAATCAAACGTAGTTATAAACGCAGCTGGTCCTCATTCGATGAAAATAAATCAAATGGCGGATGTTGAAAAATCAATGAATATTAAGACAAGAGCATTAAAAGTAGAAGTGTCACATGTGGCCTCCCCAACTAATTTCAACTACGAAGATGCTGGTTTTGTAGTTTCTGATGGAGATATAGGCTGTTATAGTCGTCCCGAACTTGGAAATAATATTTTAATTGGGAGCGAAGATCCTGAATGCGATGATCGCATCTATGTCGATCCAGATAATTGGGACTCAAATTTTACAGAGCAGTGGAAAACTCAAGTCTTACGGCAAGCACAACGCTATCCGGATCTGCCAATCTCGTCTGATGTTCGTGGTGTCGTATCATTGTATGACGTTTCCGACGATTGGATTCCTATTTATGATAAATCTGACTTGCCGGGGTTTTACATGGCAATCGGATCCAGTGGTAATCAGTATAAAAATGCACCGGTTGCGGGCGTCATTATGTCCGATTTGATCGAGTCCTGTGAGAGTGGATACGATCATGATCAAAATCCCTTACAAGTTTATCTTAAATATATTAATCGAGAAATAAATTTAGGGTTCTACTCAAGAAACCGCAAAATTAATAGAGAAAGCAGTATGTCGGTTTTGGGGTAGTGACGGTTTGTTTCATTAGTTTTATAAAAAAACTTACACAAATAAAATTAATTTATCTAAATAATCTACGGACATCAGGCCATTTTTTTAAGCATTCTCGGGTTGTTTCGAAGTGGTCCAATTTAAGCATTCCTTTACTCCAAAGAGGCTTAGAGTCGACTTTGATTGTTGGATCTTTTACCATCCAACAAATTTCGCCAGGTGGTAAAATTCCGCAGGTATGGAAGTGTAAATAGCGAGGGTTTCCGAAAATACTATTAGCCCACTGGTCAGGGTCATCATCAATAGGTTTATTGTATTTTGTTGCTGGGTGTATACCAGCGTGCCAAGAATGCACAAAATTTTTGTCTAAACTAAATTGTTCAGAAACGAAATCATAATGTTTGTTGAAGTTTATAACGTCTTGCTCTAACCCGTTAATATCGGTTATTCGACCTTTTAAAATTGATACAGTCAATTGTTCGAAAATTTTTATTGAATTCGGGTCATAGACCCGTGAACCAGTTGAGGTTAAGTAATTCGAAATCACTACCTTACCGCTAAAACTTGAGGCAATAATTGGCATTGGGACAAGCATTGGAAACCTCAAGACGGTTACATCTGAATTTTCATAATGGATTGAATTTATCATCTTTCCGGAAATATAGGTTCCTTGTGGACAAAAAACTTCAATATTTTTCGAATTTAAAAAAATTGAATTTATACTGTTTTTTAATTCGACCATGGACTGATAAGAAATTCCACTAAATTTTGAACCAAGGTCTTCAGCAGATCTCGCGTATGACATTACTCGTTTACATCTTGCGTGGTGCTTTTCGAACCGATTTTGATCACCTATACGCGCAAAAAAAATAACACAATCAAATTTTGAAATAAGAGATTCAATTTGGTCTAATGATTGATTTCTAGGCGCATTCACTTCTACAACTTCCACGTAAATGCCCAGCGAAATTGCAATATTTTTTACACTTTGAGTGGCATCGTCTTTGTACCATCCAAAACATTCTTTTTCTGAAACGAGTAAAAGTTTATTGCCCGTCTTTAATTTAGCGCAATTGATAAGTAAATTTTTTACTCCGTAAGAAACATTGTCATCTGTTATCATTATTTTTTCTATAAGCGAATGCTTTGTTAAAGCGCCATATTAAATAATCACCACATGAAATAGGGGCATCAGGTGATTTGAATTGTGGGCCAAAAACTTCTTTGGCATCAATTAGAGTTTCAGGATTAGGATCAAAAGCCAAAACTATTGACATGCGTTCTTTACCTGACTCATTTACAACACGGTGAGGGGTGGATTTATACTCTCCAGCAGTCCACCGTGCTAATAGGTCAGCCACGTTAATTATAAGTGTATCCGGGATAGGAGGCGCATGAAACCATTCTCCGTTAATATCTTGGATTTGTAAACCACCCACATTGTCCTGACAAAGTATGGTTAGCAAACCAAAATCCGTATGCGCGCTGACGCCAAATTGCTTGGAGCCAAATTCTTTAGGTTGACTTGGGTAGTATACCAGAGAAGCTCTGCTCAATGGTCGTGAACTTGTTTTAATAAAAAAATTATCGTTTAAGTTTAAACCTAATGCGAATCCTTTTAGTAAAGTTCGTGCCAATTCATCTCCAGACTTGAAGAACTCCATAGCAGTATTTCGCAGAGAAGGTTGAAAAGAAGGCCACTGATTTTTACCTCTCAAAGGATGATCGTTAGTAGTGTGCCCCAATACGTCTTCGTATCCCCAAATAAAACTTTCTTTCAAATCTGCCTTGGCAGAGTTTTTCATTTTTGCACCACCGTAACCAAGCCAACCACGATGTTTTTGAGATACTGTTACAGTTTGCTTTTCTTTTTGTGTGCTTCGAAAAAAATTTAATCCATCGTCTCGCAACGATTTTATTATTTTTTTAGATACTCCGTGTCCCGTAATATATATAAAGCCTAAACCAGTACTTGCTTGATGCAATTTTTGTGCGACAGCTTTTGGATCTGTTCCATCCCGAAGCGAAGAAATATCAATCACTGGAATTTTTTCAATATCTAGCTTTTTTGCTTTAGCGTATGACATAATAAACCTTATTTAATTTCTACTTCCATCATATTTTAAGTAAGTGTTCAGTCGCAGTCTATATATTTACCAACCAATTAACCTTTTTTCTAGTTTAACTATTGTTAAATTGATCAAAAGCTTCAAGTGCTTTGGCGCTAAAAGCTATAGTTGGGCCACCTCCCATGTATGAGCACATTGAGAGAGCTTCGATAATTTCTTCTCGTGATGTTTTCAATCGTACCAACGATTTAACATGGAACGCAATGCAACTATCACAACGTGTCGCTACAGCTATACCCAAAGCAATAAATTCTTTCGTCTTTTCACTTAAGACTCCATTTTTTTTTGCTTCATTTCCCATCACTCCAAAACCACGAAAAATTTCGGGTATTTCTGCTTCAAAAATATTGAATGAAGTTTTTGTTTCATTTAAGAATTTGTTCCAATCCATCGTAATCCTCTCATAAATTTTAAATATCATTGATGTCTTTTTTAATTATTTAAACTTTCATTTGAACCCATTTTTCTTTCCAACCATCTTACAGCAAAGCTAATGATTAAAACTAAAACCAAATATTCAAAAATTAGTAAAGTATAGACTTCAAGAGGTCTATATTCTGTTACGACAATCTCATTTGCTCTGCGTGTGAGTTCTTGCATGCCAATCACTGAAGCAAAAGCTGACATTTTTACAATGTATATAAATTGATTTGCCAAAGGTGGCAGTATTCGACGTAAAGCTTGCGGTAAAATTACGTATCTCATAGTTTGGACATAATTTAAACCAATCGTTTGTGCTGCTTCTTTTTGACCACGTGAAATAGACTGGATGCCAGAGCGGTAAATCTCAGCTGTAAAAGCGCTATCTGAGATAGCTAAAGTCAGGACGGCACCCCAGAATGCATCAATATTAATGTTTAGTCCTAGAGATTTAAAAATAACAGGCAATCCATAGAAAACCCAAAAAAGCATTGGTAACAAAGGTATAGCCCGAACAAATTCAACATATATTCTACTCAAGATCCTTAAAAATTTATTGTTTGAGATCCCAGGAAGAGCTACGATTAAGCCTAAAGCGATCGACAACAAGGCGGCTAAGATTGATAACTGTATCGTTGCGGCAAAGCCGCCAATTAAAAATTTAATATTTGTTAAACCAGACTTAGTTGATGGGTCTATGACATACCAACCCCACATACCAGACGTAGAACTACACCCAGATAGTAAAATGAGAAAACAGGAAAATAAAATTAAATTGGTTATTTTCATTTTGATTAATGCTTTAGTATTTGATTTAAAAATATTTTACACCGATCAGTCTTTGGATTTTTAAAAAAAACATGGGGTTTTCCTTCTTCAACTATACTCCCTTCATCCATAAAAATCATTCTATTAGCAACTTTGCGAGCGAAACCCATTTCATGTGTTACTACCACCATCGTAATGCCATCAGTGGATAGATCAGTAATAACGTCTAACACTTCAGAGATCATTTCGGGATCAAGCGCTGATGTTGGCTCATCAAAAAGCATTATTTTTGGTTCCATGCATAGCGATCGGGCTATCGCTACTCTCTGCTGTTGACCTCCTGATAAAGCGTAAGGCATTTTTTTAGCTTGTTCTGGTATTTTCACTCTCTCCAAAAATTTATAGGCGCGGGCTTCGGCTGTTTGTTGATCCAAGCCAAGAGCGCGAATTGGTCCGAGCGTAAGATTATCGAGTACTGTCAAATGAGGGAACAAATTGAACTGCTGAAATACCATTCCAACATCTGAACTTATCCGTGCATATGATTTTGGATCATTCGTTAAAATTTCTCCAATAACCTTGACGACACCTCCATCATGATTTTCCAGCCGATTTATACATCTCACTAACGTTGATTTCCCCGATCCTGAAGGACCGCATATTACAACTATTTCACCATGATTGACTGTTAGATCTACTGAATCTAATACCTTAAAATCGCCAAACCATTTGGTTAGCTGAATAATTTCAATTGCAGTTTTGCCAGGTGTCATTTTAAAGATTCCAATTTATTTGTGATCTGCGCTTATTTTGTAGTTTATATACCTTAAAATTTAATTTCTATTGATAGAATGGTTTTTATTGATTGACTCACTGAATTGGATAATGACATTTAGAACATAATACAAAATAATTCTTAATCTGGGGAGAACATATTATGAAATTCATGAAAATAGTACTTTTATCAATCCTTACCATTGGAGGGTTTTCAAGCACTTCTATCGCACAATCAGCATTAAACGAAATTTTAAGTTCGGGCACATTAAAGGCCGGGACGACTGGTGACTTCAATCCTTTTTCAGTAAGGGATGTAGCTACGAACAAATATAAAGGATATGATATTGATTTGATGACGGAGCTGGCAAACGATATGGGTGTTGAGATAGAATTTGTTCCAACAGATTGGAAAACTATCGTAAATGGGGTTGTGGCTGGCAAATATCACATCACTGGATCTGCTTCAATAAAAGCTTCGAGAATGAAGGCTGCTGGCTTTTCCGAAAGTTACTTAGCAGTTGTATTTAAACCATTCACTACAACCGATAAAGTTGGAAGGTTTGATGGTTGGGACTCCATTAACAATTCCGGCGTGACTGTGGCTACAACTTTAGGCACTGCAATGGAGCCCATGGTAAAAGCATGGTTTCCAAATGCTACTATTAAGAGTGTTGAAGCCCCAGCTCGTGGCTATCAAGAAGTTCTTGCTGGCCGAGCAGACATTTTTGTAACTTCAAACCTTGAGGGGTCCACACTAAAGGCGAAGTACGCTGACGTTAAAGAAGTTCAAGTAGATGCTCCTCGCTCTCCTACTCCGTTAGCGATGCTGTTGCCACAAGCGGACCAAGTATGGATAAATTACGTTAACCACTGGATAAAGATAAAAACTGCGAAAGGATTTTTTAAAGCAACTGCTGAAAAATGGGGTCTTTAAAATATTAATTTATAGAAAGGCGCTTTAATTAGCGTCTTTTTTCAATTCTAGGAAAGGGTTCATTGTGGCCGCGTGGATCAAAATTATCAGCAATGAAGAAGCTTCCTCAGGTTTAAAAGAAACTTTAAAGATGGCAGAAACTCCGCATGGCACTGTCGATAACGTAATGCGGGTTCATTCATTACGACCTAGTACAATGAAAGGCCACCTAGCGTTATATAGAGCAGTATTGCACGACGATGACAATATAATTCCTCCTTGGTTTCAAGAAACAATCAGCGCATACGTTTCTATTTTAAACAAATGTGAATATTCATTGGTAAATCATTGGTCTAATGCGTGCCACCTGATTAACGACATTGACCGCAGTGACAAGATCAAACTGGCTTTAGACTCTAAACGCCCAGAAGATGTTTTTTATGGTGCTGAATTGGAAATTATAAAATATGCTGCCAAACTTACGTTGCAGCCGAATGAAATGGTTCAGGCAGATATAATGGTTCTGCGCAATAATGGTGTGTCTGATGAAGAAATTTTGGAAGCAAATCAAATAGTCAGTTATTTTAATTATGTAAATCGAAGTATTAATGGATTAGGTGTGACGACTGATGGTGATACTGTTGGATATTATAAATCAAATTAGGTCGGCCCACTAAAAAAACTTATTTGGAACATACTTATATAAAAGGATGTAAGAATATATGGAAATTTTATTCATAATTTTACAAAGTGTTAAAAGTGGATTGCCATTTTTAATATCACATTTTGTAATTTCAATTGGCATATTTCTCGTTGGCCTTTGGTTTTATACTTTAATTACACCCATGAACGAATTAGAGTTGATCAGGCGTGGAAACATTGCTGCATCTATTTCTCTGTTTGGAGCATGCGTTGGTATATCGATACCTCTTGCCATGTGCCTGGCATCCAGCGTAAATTCTATTGATATTATAATTTGGGGTTCGATTGCAGTGATTTTGCAATTAGTTTGCTTTAAAGTTGTTGATCTATTTCTTAATGATCTTTCGAAACGGATTATCGATGGAGAGATTGGTGTTTCTATAATTTTATTAAGTTTTAAAATTTCAATTGCACTTTTAAACGCAGCAGCTTTATCAGGGTGAAATTGAATATTTTTAAGTATAAAAGTCAAAAGAGTTCTTTTGGCATCAAATTAACCTATATCTTCGGAATAACTGTGTGTTTATGGTCCATTTGGTCTACCGGTTTCGATAACAAGCCACTGAGAGATAACGATAATTTAAAAATAAGGACTGAAACAAGTAACAAAAAAGTAATTGTAGGTACAATTCAGCATCATTTAAATAGCCAAGATTTAATTACAGTTCCAATAATTAATTCTATCAGTTCAACAGTTACAAATTCAATTACGATTCCAATTGAAGTCCGACGTTCAGATGGTACGGGAACCGCCTTCAATATAGGTAGTGATGCTTGGATCACTGCCCGGCATGTCATTCATGGATGCCAAAAAGTGTACCTTTCCAATAAATTTATAAAAAATATTTATATATCACCGTCGTCAGATTTAGCTTTACTTGTCTCAACCCCGTCTACAATTGATAAATTTGATTTAGGTTGGTTTCCAAAGGCAACTAATCGCAGTAATTATCGCAAAGATTTAGTTATAGGGGATGACGGATACTCCATCGGTTTTCCAAAAGGAAAACCAGGTCAAGCACGATTAAAATTTGCTGGCTATGTACAAATGAACCAACGAGGGGCTTATAATTTAAAAGAACCTGTTAAAATGTGGGTTGAAATTGAAAGGCAACCAAGTTCTTTAGATCAAATGGGTGGGATAAGCGGTGGTCCAATTTTTAATAAAGATGGATTCGTTGTCGGCGTTCACGTTGCGAACAGCATTAGAAAGGGTCGCGCGTTTTCAGTCGATGAATATGCAATAGCTTGGCTGATTATGGCCGTATCCAAACAAAAAGAATTAATTAAAGAAAGTGCTAAAATACAGATTTCAGATACAAATTGGTCTAAAATAGCAAATGGTTGGAGAAACGATGGCCGAATTAAAAAAGTGAATTGTACTATTTGAGAAATTACTCTATTGATCGAACTCCTTGCGGAGTAGTAAATTCTGCAAAAAATCTAACTTGGTCATGCGTTTCGAACGATACCCGAGAATCTTTGAACATCTGAATTTTCTTTTGTAATTTTGTAGCATCTGGATGAGAAATTGTTATATGTTTTAAGGAGCAACCCGAGGGTATTAGTTTTGTTGCTGGAGGATAAGTTTTCCACTGTAAAAGTGCTGGAAAAGCCCCATCGAAAGGTAAAATACCATTTATGGGAACAGCCATAAGCCATTTCACTCCATCTCTTTCAATTTGAATAATTTTAGCACTTTCAAAAGATAAATTTTTAACTGCATTCTTAATGTTTTTCGATCTGCAAATCCAATTAGTTATTCGCGGTTCGTAATCAAAATTATCAAGATTGAACCATCGCGGCTGATAAAATTTTTTTGCTGCGGGATTAACTGCAATCGCCTCAAGGTATATACCTTCTGTAAGACCTAAGAGTTTGTTGTGTGTACCATAGCGGTCATGGCACCCTCCATCTTGAACTTTCACTCCAAGGCGTGATTCAATATAATCTGAAGCTTCCTCCAAAGTTCTTCCTGAAATCGCTATATGGTCTAATTCTATCAATGGTCCAACTAATGAGTATAATAAAAAGTTAAGGTTATTATAATATTTCAACAATTTACAATCTTTAATAGACTTGCTAATCCTAATAATTTTGTAGATTAAGAAACAACTAATAGTAAAATAAGTATAATATTTTAATAACTAAGTATAATATTTTAATAACTAGGAGAAATATTGTTAACTCTAAGAAATAAAAACGTTTTTGTAAGTGGGGCCGGTGCTGGAATGGGCCGTGCCGTTTCGCTTTTAGCAGACCAAGCCGGCGCTAAAGTTATGGCTACAGACCTTGATAAAAATGCGCTGGAAGGTTTAGAGTCCAAAAATACTTCGACGGCCGTTCTCGATGTAACTAATAAAAACAAAGTGACTGAGTTTTTTTTAAACAATTCTGCCTTTGACGGAATTGTCAATATGGCTGGTTGGGTGCACCATGGACAAATTGTTGATACAACGGAACATGATTGGCACAAATCATTCAAAATAAATGTTGATAGTATGTATTATGTAATTAGCGCTGCATTGCCAAAAATTCTTTCGAAGAAAAAAGGGGCATCAATAGTAAACATGGCATCGCTTGCATCGTCACTAAAAGGTTTTAAGTTCAGAACCGCCTACGGTTCCTCAAAAGCAGCCGTGATTGGTCTAACTAAATCTGTCGCAATCGACTATATTGATGAAGGAATTCGTTGTAATGCAATTTGTCCTGGGACTATAGAAACCCCGTCACTTAATAGTCGAATTGACCATCTTTCGAAAGAGTTGGGTAGCAGACAAAAAGCTATGAGCTGGTTCGAGGATCGACAACCAATGAAAAGATTAGGTCAGCCAAATGAAATAGCACAACTTATAATCTACCTTCTTTCAGATGATGGGGCATATGCAACTGGACAATGTCATGTGATCGATGGTGGTACTATGATTTAAGTTAATAAGTCACTTTAATATCGATTTTTTTTTACTTTGAACTTTTAAAAAATTATTAAAACAAATTGTTCATGTGTTATTAAGCAAATAAGCAAATAAAATTGACAGTAAAGTGAATTAATTCAGGGCCAAAACTCAGAATCGTTCGTTCAGCCATCTAACAACTCAATTGAAATAACGGTATTTTACATATTAAATTTATTTTGCTTTTATTAGTGTCTTGCTTTAGATCACAAACAAAAATTTACCTCTAAGGAATTAAACCCTCTTTGAAAAAGATATTGGACATCGTTGATAAAAATCATAATTAGTTACCATCAGTAAAGCCTCTTGGAGATCGTTTTGATAATAAAAAAAACAAAGACTGCTCTGGTTTGGTTTCGGCAAGATCTTAGATTACAGGACAATCCTGCACTTGTTGCAGCCAGCAAAAGTAATAAAGTGCTTCCAATTTATATTTTCGATCATATTAATTCAAATAATTCGGCACTTGGAGCTGTAAGTAAACTATGGCTTCATTATTCTTTAGAAGTCCTAAACGATCAGTTGGAAGGTAAACTAAGGATAATACAAGGTGATCCAAAAATATTAATACCAATGTTTGTCGAAATGAATAATATTGATAGTGTATTTTGGAACCGTAGTTATGAACCGTGGCAAATAAATCGTGATACAAATATAAAAGCAGATCTACTCAAAACTGGTTGCAATGTTGAAAGTTTTAATGGCTCTCTTCTCTGGGAACCTTGGCAGGTAATGAAGAAAGATGGTACACCATATAAAGTGTTTACTCCTTTTTACCGTAAGGGTTGTCTAAGTGCTAAAAAACCAAGATTACCAATAGGAAAACCGAAATTGTCTTTAATAGATGAAGACAAATATTGTGGCCAAGCTAAATTGAGCGAACTCAATCTAATACCAAACGAAAACTGGGGTGAGAAAATAATACGGAATTGGAATGTGGGCGAAGAGGGAGCTCATAGTAGATTTAATGATTTTTTAGATAACGGATTGATTGGTTATAAAGAAGGTCGTAATTTTCCTAATAACAATAATGTATCTCGACTATCAGCTTATCTTCATTGGGGTCAGATATCAATTAATACTGTTTGGCATAAATCAAAATCTTATGCGAATTTAAAAAAAATTAATGAACAAGATGCAGATCAATTTTTTGCAGAATTAGGCTGGCGAGAATTCTCAAATTCATTACTTTATTACTTCCCCCAATTACCAGATGAAAATTTACAAGAGCGCTTTAATAACTTTAAATGGTCTAATAATTTTGATTTCTTACATGCCTGGCAACGAGGTAAAACTGGCTACCCTATTGTGGATGCTGGTATGAGAGAGCTTTGGCAAACTGGTTACATGCACAATAGGTTAAGAATGATTGTTGGGTCATTTCTAGTTAAAAACTTGTTAACTGACTGGAGATATGGTGAAAAATGGTTTTGGGAAAGTTTAATTGATGCTGATTTAGCAAACAATAGTGCAGGTTGGCAGTGGATTGCTGGTTGCGGGGCTGACGCCGCACCATATTTCAGGATATTTAATCCAATCACTCAGGGTAAAAAATTTGATCCCGATGGTTTATATGTTAAAAAATATGTCCCAGAGCTATCAACCCTTCCCACCAAGTATCTATTTGCCCCTTGGGAGGCACCAAAAGTGGTTTTAGACGAGGCAGGTGTCCGACTTGGAGACAATTACCCGTTTCCAATAGTTGACTTACAAAAAAGCCGAAAAAAAGCACTCGAAACATTTGCAGAACTAAAGGAGGCTAAATCATTAAATTTATAAAATGTAGCGATTTATACTTGATAATCGTAGTCAGAAACATTTTCTAGCCAATTAGCTGTTTTTCCATCTAAAGTTTCCTGAATAGCCAGATGCACCATCATGTTGTTAGATGTAGCTCCATGCCAGTGTTCTTCATGGGGTGGTATCCATACGGTGTCGCCTGGTTTGATAATTTTCGACTTCTTTTTTCTTAAACCCATAAGTCCAATCCCGTCTAACACATATAAAGTTTGACCGAGTGGATGTGTATGCCAGTTAGTCCGCGAACCAGGTAAAAATGTTACTTTTAGCCCACGAACCCGAGCCGGTTCCGGTGCGATTATTATTGGATCTTGCCATACAGTTCCAGTGAACCAATTCGAGTTGGCCTTGTTTGTTTGTCTGTCCTCAGCAGCGAATATTTCCATTTTCTCAAAAAATTTTTAAGCAGTTTAAATTCATATTATGATATATTTAATCTTAAAATGCAATAAAACACGAAAAAATGTTACAGCATGATACTGATTTGAAATTAAAATTTAAGTTAGGTAATGTGATAAGGTATCTTCTAGTTATAAATTTTACTCAAGGTTACATGCCACTATGTTTGACAAATATTTAATAGTTTTAGCCGAAAAAACTTTTCTTCCAATTGCCAAAGTGCTTGTTTCAAAAAAAATATCAGCAAATAGAATCACAATATGCGGCTTTTGCATTGGACTTTTTGGCGTATTTTGCATAAGTCAACATTTCTACATCAGCGG
>MDTB01207439.1_pt1 | contig 22428 bp, 22 predicted proteins | sample 811161 | NCBI WGS metagenome assembly MDTB01 (sample SAMN05326650, study PRJNA326480) | marine metagenome | isolation source: seawater | place: Mediterranean Sea | collected 2009 | reverse complement strand
AATAATTTTTCAGATTTTAATTTTGATACTGAATATTTTGAATTAGAAAATAACTTTGAATTTTCCCTCACTTTAACACCTCTATTATTCTGATTATAAATAGCTGCAGTGGAAATAAATATTAATTTTTTTATTTTATTATTATCTTTTATAAGTTGAAAAATTTTTTTATCTATTAATCTATTAAATTTTATTTTATTTTCATTTTTCTCTGGGGTATTTCCTGCAGTATGAATTACTACATCGCATTTAGGTAACTTAAAGTTTTTATTTAATATATCTTTTTTATAAAATAACAAATTTTTTTTTTTAATATTTATCAATTTTCTGGAATTTAATATACAAAAATAATTTTTTTTTAATAGATAGTTTGATAAATTTTTTCCAATTTTTCCATTTGCTCCAGTAATAAATACTTTCATAAAATATTTAATTATTACTTGCTCTTATTAATTTATTAAAATTATTATCAATTTTTTTGATATTATTGAACTTTCCAAATTGTTTTACCTTTGAATTCTCCAAAAATAAAATTTTATCACAATTTTTAAGAGAATTAATTCTATGTGTTACAAAAATTAATGTTTTATTTTTGAAATAATTTTTTATATTTTTTAAAACTTTTATCTCTGATATGGGGTCAAGGGCATTTGTTGCTTCATCAAATATAATTATTTCTGGATTATTGTATAAAGCTCTAGCAATTATAATTTTTTGTTCCTGCCCCCCACTTAAACGTAGGCCGCTATCTCCTAATTTTGTATTATATTTTAATTTTAATTTTTTAATATGTTTTTCTAATTCTACAATTTTACAAAGTCTTTTGATAAATTTAATTTGTTTTTTATTTTTATTTTCACCTAATGAAATATTATTTAAAATTGTATCATTAATTATATATCTGTCTTGAGTTGCATAACCAATTTTTTTTTTCCATTCATCATTTTCAAAATTGTCGACAGTTTTACCATCTAAATTAATTATTCCAGACTCTTTCTCTAATAAACCACTCAAAATATTTATAAAAGTAGATTTACCGACGCCAGTTTTTCCACAAATTCCAATGAACTCACCTTTTTTAATTTTGACGTCGATTTTAATTTTATTTTTAGAATTTTTATATCTGTATTTCAAGTCATTTACTGTTAGGTATTTTTGAAACACAATTTTATTAAAGTTTTTTTTAATTTTGTTTTTTTCTTTAAAAATTCTTATTTTTTTTAAATCAGGATAAATTTTGTTATATACCTCAGCGTGAAATCTGATTTGAAGAATTTGTAAATATATCTCTTGTATCCCCGGAATTATTCTTCTTAGAGAAACAGCTATAACACCTAAAACTGGAATTATATTTCTGAGGTCTTCAGATTGAAAAAATAATATTAATGAAATTACCAAAATTCCTCCATAAGCCAAGACCTCAATGAAATATGATGGCAAGATCCCATAAAAATGTTGAGAGACATTTGCTTTTTTATAAAGGTCGGCAGAAAATTTAAAATTATTTTTAAAATAATTATTTTTTGATAATTTTAATTGTTGAATAACTCCAAAAGCATCGCCTAGTGACTTTGAAAAACCCTCAAAATATTTTGAATAATTTTTTGATATTTGGTTATATTTTTTACTAACTTTCTTGTAAAATAAGAAGTAATAGCTTAACAAAATAGTAGTTAGAACAATTATAATTGATGACTGATAAAAAAGTAGAAAAATTAAAATTATAGATGTAGTTAAAATTTGAGAAAAGATTAGTGTGTAAGGCGCAACAGTACCAGATATTAAATTCTCAACATAAGTTGTACATTTTTGAATTAATAATGATTTATTTTGTTTAGAAAAAAAACTATACGGTTGTTTTAAATAAAAATCAAAAAGTTCACTGGACATTTCGTAAATTAACTTTCGTGAAAAATTTATTGAAATCATTTTATATATAAACCTTACAAGTTGATTGATAAAAATTGAAATAAATGAAATAGCTCCCAAAAAAATTAAGAATTGATCGTTATCGTATTGTAAAAAAGAGTTTAGCTTTCTTAAATAAAAATTTTGTTCTAACAAATTTGGGTCTACTAATAGTGAAAGAAATGGAATAACTGATACAACTCCAATTAAATCTAAAACACTAGAAATAAATGCTAAAAAAATAACTAAAAATAAATAGTATTTATTTTTTTTATCTAATAATGAAAATACGTTATTAATTTTATTTAACATTTCAATTAAATAATTCTAGATTTTTTTTAATAAAATACTCTGAAACAAAAAAATTTGGTGCAAAAGAGTTGTTGGTTTCTTTTGTGAAAGGAATCTTAAATTTATTTTGCAAATTTTTATCAAATTTAAATTCACCTTTTCTAAACTTGATCATCTCATTAATTGCATTAAAAATTTCATCATCAGTATTTTCAATAAGTTCAAGACTAAATTTTTTGTATTGATTAGTTTGGTCAAACATTCCAACTGGAGTTTCTTCACCTTTAAATTTAAAATTTGGATCAAGTAGTTTTTTATATGATATAAATTTTTTTTCTCTTTTATCAAAAACCTTTTTAAAAATTACAACAACATTATTTTGAAAAGTAAAAAGATTTGATGGGTGTATCCAATTAATGTAAACAAGAGGTTTTTGAAAATTGATTGCTAAAATATCTGGACCTGACCCGGTTCCTATATAAATTTCACAGTTTTTCATTAAGAACAGATCATTAGTCTGATTTCTGTATTCTGAAAAAGTATAATCGAAAATATTTTCATTATTACATTTTTTTTCTGCTTTTGAACCAAATCTTATAATGTTAAAATCTTTCACATAAAACTTTGATAATGCCTTTTCGTAATTTGTGAAACTTTCATTTCTATAACTATGATAATTGGCATTTAATTTACCTAAAGATTCTTTTTTATAAGCACCATCACGACAACTAAAAAGTAAATATTTTTTTTTTATTATTTGATTTATATAGTCATCATTACTTTTTGACTCATAAATATCAAAATAAGAATTATTTTTTTTAGATAAATTTTTATAAATTTTATTATCTCTGTGTATATATCCAGTAATTAAAATATTATTTATATTTTCAGTGTAAAGATTTGATTTATAGTAAAGATAATATAAAAAGTTAAAAAAAAAGTTTATTTTTTTTTCCATTATTGAAAAATATGCTATTTCAAAGATCTTAATATTTGCCAATCTATTTCTTTTATGTAGTTCGATTGGGTCAATGATAATTTTAAAATCTCTTTTAACAGTGGAAAGATACATTAGATCAATAAGTCCACCTAAAAATGTTGGATTAATATAGATGTACTTGTTGTTATTAAATAAAGGATTTAAGATATAAAATATTATTTTTTTTACTAACCTTTTCATAAGCTAAATATATTTTTTTATATAAGCGCTACTGAAATTAGCTAATGGCAATAATTTATTGCCATCATAAAAGTTTTCTCCTAAATGGAATTTTTTAAATTTTTTGTTTAAATCAAGAAAATATTCTCTATTTTCAATTTTTTCTGATTGTAAATCAAACATATTTTTTACTGATTCATGTAACTCATCTTCTGTGTTTTCTATTACATTTAATGAATTTTTTTCGAATTGGTCTTTAGTCGTATAATAGGAATATTTTTTTGTTGAATAAATATCATTAACCGGAACAAAATTTTTTTGTTTATTTATTAAATTTTTCGGCAAGAAAACACAGTTATGATTAAATGAATAATAATCTAAAAAAGGTACATAGTTTGTTAAAAGTAAAGGAGTATTAAAAAAACTCGCTGCAGTCCAATAACCAGATGCGGTTCCTACCACAAATTTACTGGTGGCAGCTAAAAAAATATCCATAAAATCGGATTTAAAATTCGAGAAAGGATAATCTATCAAACCTTTTGTTTTAGGAAGAGGTGTCATAGACTTATCTCCCATTCTAAAAACAGCGCCTCCTCTAGAAATAACTTCGTTTATTAATTTCATATAATTTTTTGGATTAGCATCTCTGTTTGTTTGGCTATCTTTTTTTTTACTTTCCCTAACATGAAGAGCCACATACCATTTGTAATTACTTAGATTATTTTGGCTTAATATTTTTTTTCCTTCAAGATAGTCACTTCGCTTTAATTCTAAAAAATTAAAATTTAAATTTTTATTTTTTAATCTATATTGATTTATTAAGTTTTCAGAAATTGACCAAGGATAATATTTTTTTTTATAAGGTAAAGATATCTCGATTGGAGCTTTTAAATAAAATATATTATTAATATTTTTATAAAAAGAATAAGTGTTATTATTAAAATTTAAAAATGGTTTAAAAAGTGAAAGTAAAAATTTATTGTTTATTTTATCAAATTTTTTTACATAAATTTTAGGTTTTTCGATTATTTTTAGAATATTTATTCTATTAAACAGATATGCAAAGACTGTTCTGTAATTTCCAAAACTACCCATCACTCTACAAGGAGGAAGTATATCTTTTGCTATGACTTTTTCTAAATTTTTTTTTTTGCTCCAGATTTTTTTTATTTCATCAAAATTTTCAATTAATTTATAACCCTCTGAAATTTTATCGGAGTTTATATTATTATAAGCAGTAAAAAAGATAAAGGCTGGATGATTTTTAATATTTTTATTGTAATGATTTTTTCCTAATTTTTTTTCTTTTTTAAGTTTTTTAATTATTCTATCCTCTTTAAAAAAAGAATATAAAATAAAAAAAAGTGAGCTAGTTTTTTTAAATAGAAAATTTTTCAATTTATTAGATTACTGAAAATATATAAACTCGTAATCACCTTTGTAGTTAGCTTGCTTGAATATATATCTCCATTCCTTATCAGTAAAAAAAGACTCTGCGGTTAGTGCCCAGCATTGTAAATTAAAAAGTTCTTTTTCATTCCTATATCCTTCAACTAATAAAAAGGAATTTTTTGATACTCTTTCAATTTCTTTAAGAGAAAAAATCAAAGAAGGTAATCTAAAATTATGAAGTGTATTAAAAGAAAATACCAAATCAAAATATTTACTTTTAATAGGAAATTTTTTTCGTGCATCATGATAGTATAAGTACTTTTTGATTTCTTTTTTTGAATTTTTTATTCCATGTCTTGAAATATCAAATCCTGAAATTTTTATTGTAGGAATTAGTTTTTTAATCTCGTAAAGTAAAAAACCCTTGCCACAACCCACATCTAGGATTTTAGATCTGGAATTAAGTTTGTATTGTTTTATTAATTTTTTTGCTACTGGAGTCCATTTTCCAGGAATATATTTATATCCACCGTAACCATGATTCCGATGTCCATCCCAATAATCAAATTCGAATTTTTTTGCTTTAGTCATTGATTTCACTTTGTTATTGAACATTCTTCCCAAATAATCTCTATTTGTTGACTGATGCATTTTTGTAAATATATTAAGTTGTTTTTTCATAATTATTTATTCGAAAAAATAAAATTAATTAAATAAGAACTTATTTACCTCTTTTTTTCTTAAATAAATTTTACTAGAATGATTATTAGTTTTTTTTAAAAGTCTAATTTCATTATCCAATCTTTTATTAAAAGTTTTAGTGTTTAACTTCGGCAAATACCAATATCTCCCTCTTCTGTTTGTTTTATTAAGCCAATATTTTTTTGATTTATAAGGATCTGAAAGTCTTAATCTAAATTCCAAACTCAATCTGACCTCTTTTCCTTCTCTCATTGAATTGTGAGGTGTAAAACAGTTAAAAATAAACATAGAACCATTTTTATGGGATAAATTTAGTGACGGTAATTTCTTAATTTTTTTCATTTCTTTAAAGTATCTTTTTGTATTTAAAAAAAACTTATTTTTATAATATTTTGACAAATTAGAGAAATAATTAGCTTTGCTTTGATCGATATCATAAATATTTATTTTGGGACTAAATTTATTTACTTTCAAATATAAAACTATATTAACCAAATCATTTGGTTCTCCAGCCCAAGGATCACAATGTATTGATCCAGTGTCATATTTTGATTTAAATTTTTTAGGTTTTTGTGGGTGAACAATTCTAATATTTATCGGAAATTCTATGCCTTTAATATACTTATTAATTAAGCCTTTTTTTTTTAATAATTCAATTAGGCTGGACTCTAAACCAACCATTAAATCTAAATCTTTTTTTAGAAAGAAAACTTTTGTTTTATTAAGAAATAACATTAATTTATTAAAACTTTGAAAATTTCTTTTTTCACTCTTTGAGAAGATTTCTAAAACTTTTTTTCTTAATTTTATTAACTCTTTTTGTTGAATATTTTCTGAATAAATAAATTTTGAGTAAAGATTATTTCTTTTTTTTTTAATTATAGAGTTAAAATAAGAATTATTATTTTTCATTAGATTTATAACGATTATATAACCTGCCTAAATTTTTATCTAAATGAGCAAATTTATAATTTCCAATTATTTTTTGCAGTAAATTATTATTCATTATATGATTGACCTTTTTTCTTGTTCTCTTTATTTTTTTTATTTTAATTTTTTTTTTTTGAAACAGTTTCAAGAATTTTAATTATTTCACTAAAAGAATATGGTTTTCCTGAACAAACATTAACCACACCTTGGAATGAATTATTCGATAATTTAAAAATAATATTATTAAGGTCATTAATATAAATATAATCTCTTTTTTCCTCACCATTTCCCCATATAGAAAATGAATTTAATTTCAAAAAATTATTGAGAAACATCGTTGGTCCATAATTTTTGGCAGAGTCCCCCTCTCCATAAACTCTTGGAATTCGAGCAACAACTAAGGGTATCTCCCTTTCTTCGCATATTTTTATTAACAGTCTCTCCGCAAGATATTTTGCTATTCCATAATAAGAAGTGGGATCAGGCAGAGTTTTCTCAGTAGTATTTAAATTATTTGTATCCTCACCATAAACTGATTGTGTGCTAAAAAATATTATTTTTTTTGGTTTTTTTAAACTTATAATTTTATTAAAGTTTTTTATTATATCTAAATTTTTTTCAAGATCACTTATTTTTGCATTTCTTTGAGTTTTATTGAATGAAAGAAAAAATATAATAGATTTTTTATCGATAAATTTAGATAATTTTTTTGCTTTATTTTCTATGCTAAGATCAATTTTTTTTGATCCAAATCCTAAAATTTTGGCCTTATTCTTTATTTTTTTTTCTAAATATATAAAAAGGTTTTTTCCTACAAAACCTGTATTCCCTAAAACTAAGTAATTATTTTTTGACATTCTTATACTTTGATTTAATCCAGGAAAACGTTTCTTTAATAATTGAATTGGTGTCTATTTTATAATATTTTCTCAACCATTCTCTGTCTCCATATGATTTGCAGTATTCATCATTTATTCCAAATCTCTTAAGAGGAGTTGATATCTGATTATCTACAATTAATTCACAAATTTGCGAACCAATACCACCATCGATGTGTTGTTCTTCTATGGTTATTGCTGCTTTAGTCTTATGCAAAATTTCAATTATTTTTTTTTTATTCAGCGGTTTAATTCTAAAAATATCTATAAAAGAAGTATTGATATTTTCTTTTTCTAGAGCCTTCTTAATTTCTTTTGCTTGCTCAATCATGCTTCCTGTTGAAAAAATACACAAATCTGAAAATTTATTCTTATTACCAAAATAATGTAGTCCATCTTCGAGTTCTTTAAAATGTTGATAATTATCGGGAAAAAATCCTTTATCTAATTTTATATAGACTGGTTGCTTTGATTGGTACGCTATTTTAACAGCGCCTCTTGAGGATGTGTTGTCGCAAGGATTAAGTATTTTTAAGTTTGGTAATGATCTCATAATTGCAACATCTTCTATCGCTTGATGAGAAGTTCCGTGGTAGGCATATGTTAAACTCGAACCATTTCCTACTATAGTTACTGGTAAATTTGGATAACACAAATCTGTTTTAATTTGTTCAAGACAACGTTGGGTTATAAATGGAGTTATTGTAAATAAAAAAACCTTTTTTTTATTAAGTGCCATTCCAGCTGCAAAGCTAATCATGTTTTGTTCGGATATACCAATGTTCATATATTGTTTATTAAGTTTATTTTTAAAATCAGACAAAGCCCATGCGCCATGATCTGCTGAAATAAAAAATAAATTTTTATCTTTTAGACCGATATTTCTAAGTTCTCTAAAAAAAGCAGTCATAATATCAATATTTTCAAAATTTTTTTTCATTAATTATTTAGTTCCTTAATTGCTTTTTCATATTCATCTTTTTGTGGAACAGCGTGATGCCATTTAAGATTTTTTTCCATAAATGAGATACCTTTGCCTTTAATTGTATTTGCTATAATAATGCTCGGAAGTAAGATTTTTTTAGATTTTATTTTATTAAAAACCTTATCTAATTCTTCAAATGAATGTCCATTAATTTCATAAACTCTATATCCAAAAGCTATTAATTTTTTTCTTAGTGGATCAATTTTGATACAATCTTCAGTTTTATCCATTACAATTTGCTTATTCCTATCTATAATTATGGTTAAATTATTAAGTTTATGATGACTTGCAAATAGTAATGCTTCCCAGATTGAACCTTCGTATAATTCTCCGTCACTAATTAAAGCAAAAACTTTATATTTTTTTTTATCAAGCTTTGCAGAAAATGCTAGTCCACAGGCAATACCTAGACCATGTCCTAATGATCCAGTATCAAATTCTACACCAGGTACTTTTTCACTTAAATGTGTTGCTAAGCGAGTATTATTTTTACAATAAGTATTTAATTCAGAATATTTTATAAAACCTAGATTTGCTAAAACGGCATAATAGGCTGCTGTTGCATGACCTTTGCTAACAATTAATCTATCTCTATTTTTGAGTTTCGGTTTTTTAGCATTAAACTTTAAATTTTTACCAAAATATAACGAGATTAGTATATCAACGCATGAAAGGCTTCCTCCTATATGTCCAGATTTTGCATTATAAATTGTTTTTAAAATTAATTTTCTAATTTTTATAGATATTTTTTTTAGAAAATCTTTTTTTTTCTTTTTTAACATTTTTAAATTTTTCTATGCAAATTTTTTATGTCTAGTTTTGGGTCGTAATTAAACTATAAAATAAGAAATTCTTGAAATATGGGGAAATCTTTTGATTTTTATTTTATTTAGGTTGAAAACTTCTTTTAATGCTGGCGTTACACCTCTTGCCATATCACAGTTTAATTCGTCAAATGCTAATATACTACCTTTTGCAAGATGTGGTTTCATTAAACTTAAACACTTTTTTGTGGGTTTATAAATATCCATATCAAAAAATGCAAATGAAACTATAGTTTCGGTTGCTTTATCTAAATATTTTTTTAGAGTTTTTGATGCATCTCCTTTAATAATTTCATATTTTTTAATGTGGGACGCTGGGTTCTCTTGTTCAAGATGTTTTAGTAGATTTGATATATAATTTGAATAATTTTTTGGTAGTTTGTGAGAACCAACGGGGTATTTTCCATCGTCTATTTCTGACTCATTTAAAAAACCCTCGAAGGTATCAAACCCTATAATTTTTCTCTTAATGTTGTAAGGTTCGTATGCACCTCTGAGTGCAACAAGTATTGAAAGATTCTGACCCCATCTAATTCCAAATTCCATAATAACTCCCTCGGTATTTAAAATTTGTCTATAAATTTCATTAAAAAAAAGCATCCTCGAAAAATTTTTAGTAGTTAAATATAAACCTAAATTTTCTAATTTTTCTTTATCTGGTACTGGTGATTTTAAGTATAAATCCAGTAATTTTTGTCTATTTTTTAACTCAATTAAACTTGATCTTTTTGTAATGTGATACTCTTTTAAAATTTTTTTATTCCTTTTTTTTTTCATAATTTAATATATCTCTAGTTTAATGGTTTGAGCCATCCGCAATGATTACAAGCTTCAACTGTTCCCTCTTCTGCAATTACTCTTCTAAACTCTTTAAATTTTTCACCATAAATTACTTTGTCTAAGCCATTCTTAACATTTCCCATATTTACTGCCAAACAAGGGAAGAATGTTCCATCAACGTTTATATGCGCTGTTCCCCATGGAGCAACACATGGTTTATAGTTTTTTTTGATATGTTCAGGATTGTTAAAATAATCCATATCAATTTTTTTGTCATCATCAGCAACTGAAGCTAGAGCTGGATGAAGAAAAGCAGTTTTATTATTATTTTTATTATATTCTTTTACTAAATTTAATTGATTTATTATTGTTTTCCAATTTTTGTAAACTGGAGAAATACTTTTCTCAAAAATCTTTTTAAAATCAAACATTACATCTGAGTGCTGTATAGGTGATCCTTTTAAAAATTGAAATGCATGAGTATCGCACTGAAGATCTTGAACGCAGTATTTGTGAATATTTAATAAATCTTTGGCATTTTCGTCTAAAACAACAGTTTTTGAGTCCAAGTTACAATGATTGTAATTAAGTTCTTTTTTCCTTTTCTGAAAATATAACATCATCTTTTCAACATGTTGCCATTTTTCATCCCATTTTTTTTCATTAACATTTGCTTGTTTTCTAATTATATTTTTTTCATTGTCTATTGAGACAGATAGAACTTTAAAATTTTTATATTCGAGCATGAAATTGATTAGATCTTCTGTGAGAAGCAGGCCATTAGTAATCATGTTACATTCAAATTTTGAGGCAACATGATCAAAAATTTTTCTAAAATCTTTAATTACTATCGGTTCGCCTCCAGTTAATGTCACTCTCGAATTTTCTGGTAATTGATCTGTAAGTTTAATCCAGTCATCTGCTGTCATTGCTCCTTCTTGTTTTTTTCTATCCTGAAAACAAAAAGTACAAGCTAAGTTACATAGATTTGTAAGAACAAAACAATATCTCTTAGGATAAGCTATATTATTTTTTTTCGCATTAATTGCGTATTCGATTAAGTCATCATGGTATTGTCCTCTTTTCATAATTTATCTAAATTTTTAAGATTAATAATAAAACCATAACAAATGTCTCTCACCTTTTTTTGGTATAATACCATGATGAGCTGTTTTTAAATCAATTAAACCTAAATCACCCTTTTTACAATTTAAAAATAATTTAGGGCATTTTTTGCTTAACTCATTGAGCTCAGAACCGTCAACATAATTAGATTGTTTGTTATCTATTTTAAAATCGAATTCCTCAAGAAAAAGATTGGTATAATATTTTTTTAAAATTTTTGAATTTGTTGATCTATTGTAATAAATTGTTGCACCATTTTCTTTGTCAATATCATTCAGTGCAACAAAACCTCTGAGTTTATGAATAAAAAGATCTACATGAGGTTTTCCAGCTATAGCCTCATTGGTTTTAACTTTACTATAATCTTTTAATACTGGATGAGTTGCACTGCCATCATGTGTAACATTATAAAGAATATAGGGCTTACTGGTATTTAAATGATAGGTCAATGTTATAAGATTAAGTTCCATCTTTTTTCCAATTTTATTAAAAAATGAGTTTAAAAAATTAAGTCCTTTGATTTTAATTGATTTTCCTAATTTTTCTAAATAAATAGTTTTATCTTCTATATTGACTCTTGCTGCTTCTATGTATTCTGTATTTTTTGCTTTTTCTAATGGTATTTGATCGAGTATCATTAAACATTCTTTTTTAATTTTATTTATTTCATCATCAGAATAATAATTTTCAATTATTGCTACTCCATTCTCTTTTAGGTCTTTAAGTGCTTTTTTAACTTTATTATCTTTTTTAAGAAAAATTGATATTAAAAATATTCTTAGTTTTAAAAATACATCATCTAAATAAATAATTGAGGTAAAAATAGGTTTAGCTAATTTTTTATTTAATTTTTTTAAAAACGTTAATTTTGAAATAATTTTATGTATCATAAATTAAGAAAATTTTTCCAGATTCTTTCAACTAAATCTATATCTTTAATACTATCTTGTATTCGATTAATTTTAATTTTTTTATTTCGGATATCGTTTACAAAAGCATCACACTGGTTTTTAAAAGACCAAGATTTTTTGGATTTAAAATTATAAGTTTTTCCAGGCAAACTTTTATTAATAAGGAAACTTGCAGATTTATTTTTGTGATGTTGTGGAGGAATTTTTATTAAAAGTGAACCAAATTCAAAATATATTTCGAGAGTCTCGTCCCAACCATGCTTAGTGAAAAAACCAGTCTCAAGTATTGCATTAAAATTCTTATATTTAAGATTTACAATCGACATTTTATTATCAGACAATATTGCTTTTTCAACTTTTGGAATTTCGCTGGTAAAGTATCTTAGTAAACTTATATTATGACAATAAAGATTTAAATATTTTTCGTAGGATTTATTAAATTTACTTGGTAACCATTGTGGTTTGGATGCCCAGCTTGGTTTATTTAAAAAGTTTTTCTCTTTAGTTTTAAAATAAAAATTTTTCTTATCATAGCCACTACCGGATAACCTATGGGACCTAATAAAAACTATTTTTCCTAAGCTTTTATTTTTATTAATTTTATCAAATGCTTTCTTTGCTTTGATTATTCCTTCATCATAAATTTTGTTATAACCAACTTTATATTGGGTTTTATATTTTTGTGATCTTTTTAAAAGTTTTTTTCCTTGTTGAGAACACATAGCCATAGGTTTTTCACTTAAAATTGGTTTTCTAAATTTAAGAAAATCATATGTAATTGCTGGCATCATATGTCTTTTAGTTACAATAACAATGCCATCATATTTTTTAATATCTTTTTCTAAATCTTTATGTGAGCTGTATTGATTTGTAATATTATATTTTTTAGAAACTTTACTTCTTAATTTTTTTCTGTATTCAGCAAGACCAAAAATTGTGCAATTTTTATTTTTAGAAAAATTTTCTAAAAAACCAATTTGCCCGTTAAAACCAGCTCCAACAAATCCTAGTTTGACTTTTTTCATATTTAATTCAAATAATTTTCGAAAATTTTAATATCAGGAGTTTTTTTAAGAACTTTAATTTTTTCTTTACTAAACCAACCTAAATTTTGACCCTCAGTTAAATTTTTTTTATTTATTTCAGATATTGATTTTATGTAAAAATAATTTAAGTAAGTATTTGTTTTATAATTTAAACACTCATATATTTTCATAACTATTTTTATTCTGATTGATAATTCCTCTTTTAGTTCTCTTTTTATACAAATTTCAGGAGTTTCATTTTTTTTTAAAGTTCCTCCAAAAAAACACCATTTATTAGGGTACAAAATATTTTTTTTATTATCTCTTAATTGTAAAAGGTAGTTATTATTTTCAATTATTATTGCTTTTGATGCAAATTTCACTTTTTTTTTATATCTATGGTTTTTGGAGATTTTTTGAGTAAAAGTTTTATTTTGAATAGATTTTCTAATTTTTTTATATCTTTACTGTCTTTTATTAAAAAATTTTCTAATGAAAATAGTATTTTTTTCTTAGATTTGACTATCTTATAAAGTTTTTCCCTGTCAGTTTTTTTTTTTGGTAATTGAGCAATGCTATAAAATGCAATTCCATCAAATTTGTTTTTCTTTATATCAATTAACATCTCATTATAATTAAGAAAACAATCTTTAATACCATACTCAGTAAAACTTAGTTTGTAATCATAACCTCTTTTATTGCAAGCATCCCTAATTACTAAATTTTGAACTTTCTGCTGGTTTAGCGAACCATCTAGGAGTCGTCTACTCGAAATATATCCCTTAAAAATCATGTGTTTAGTTGCTGCCTGGAAGCTTATAATCAAGACCTAATTTTGTACTTGCTCTTAATTTCAGTGGTGAAAAAAAACTTCCCAACTCCTTTTGCTGATAAGGAGTGAATAATCCTTTAAATCTACAATTTAATGACACTCTGGTTTCTTTAGTTGTATTTATTAAATTGCCATGTGGAATGTTCTGGTTAAAAAGTAAGTAGTTTCCATAATTTATTTTAATAAAATTTAAGTCTTTTTTAAACTTATTATATAAATCTGAAACAGATTTAATTTTTTTACTGGAAAAAACGGAATTAAATTTCTTCATTTTTTTTGAATTAAGTATAAACATTGATTTAGTCTTGTAACAATTAACTAGTGGTAACCATAATACACTTTCAAAAGGTGAGTCTCCTGACCATGTGTCTGAATGAATAGGTAATAATGAGTTCTCATCTTTTGGTAATTGGATTGAAAGATTAATATTATTTTGCATTGCAAGTTCATTTCCAATAATATTTTCCAACATATTTTCTGCTAACAAAAAATAATTTTTTTTAAATTTTTCGTCTTTGTTAATTTTATTAATTAATTCTAATCTAATTTGATTTAAATTTTTTTCTTTTAAATAAAAATGAAGTTTATTTAAATTAAATTTTTTAATATTTGTTTTTAAACCTAGTATTTTAATTAAATTTTTTTTTATTAAACTATTAATATAATTTAACGAATTAATATTTTCTACTTTTTTTATTATTAATCCTTTTTTTAAAAAAATATTTTCAAATTTTGATAGGTTTTTAATTTTTTTAAAAAGGTCCTTGAAAATCTTTATATGGAATATCAGTTTCTTTTAAAGATAGCTTTTTCAAAAATTTATTCTTGATATTACTTTTTATTTTAGTCTTGGTTAGTTTAGATATTGAGTCCAAGATGGTCTCCGAATTTAAATAACATTCTTTTGCTAAAGCTCTTGTGCTGGGAATGGGAATTTCTTTAATTCCCAATCTTATGGGTTTTTCTTTTAAATTTCCCAACTTTTCAATAACTAAAGAAACAATTTCAGCGCTAATACCATAGGATTTCCAACCATTATCTACTACTAATAGTCTTTTTGTTTTTTTAACAGATCTAATAATACAATTTTTATCGAGTGGTCTTAATGATCTCAAATCGATTATCTCAGCAGAGATACCACACTTAATCAAAATATTTTTTAATCTCAATACCTGTATTAACGCTTCAGAAAAAGATACGATTGTTATATCTTTTCCTTTTTGAACTACTTTGCCCTTACCAATTGGTATTGAGTATAATTTTTTTGGAACTTTACCGTTTATGTTGTGTAGCCATCTGTGTTCAAAGAAAATCACTGGTCCATTGTCCCTTACCGAACTAACTAATAAACCTTTAGCATCATAAGCGCTGGATGGTGCTACAACTTTTAATCCAGGAATATGAGAAAAAAGTGTTTCTAAACTTTGTGAATGTTGTGGACCTTGTCCCCAGCCCTTGCCTATAATCAATCTTATTACAAGAGGAGTGTTAAATTCCCCTGCTGACATAAAGTGCCACTTTGCTGCTTGATTAATAATCTGTTCAATTGACAAAAGACTAAATTCTACTCTTTGATGCGTTAAAATTGGTCTCAAACCTTGAATAGCAGCTCCAATTGCAACGCCAGTTACTGCGTTTTCAGAAGTTGGTGTCTCTAAAATTCTTCTGTTTCCAAAAGTCTTATATAAATCTTTTGTAGTACCAAAAATACCTTTGGGATCATTTACACCCAGTCCCATAATCATTACAGATTTATCTTTTTGTAATAATTGGGTTTGGGCTTCTTTAATAGCCTGAAAATATTTTATTTTTCTCAATTTATTCTTAAATTTAATTATATTTTTTTAAAATTTTTACTTTTGGAAAATTACTTTTTCTAGCAAATTTAAAGGCTTTTAATACTTGATTATCAATTTCGTTTTTTATTTTATTTAAATTATCTTTTACAAGTTTTTTTTCTATTGATTTAAGAGGACATTTTTTAATCCATTTATTTATTTCACTTTTTTCTCTATATCCTAAGTTGTCATCCCAATTTGGGCCGCAATGTTCGAGCCATCTATAGGTTTTAAATTCTAAGAAAACTGGTTTATTATATTTTCTAATATAGTTAATACTTTTTTTTGCGATTTTATAAACCTTTGTGGCATCATTTCCGTCTCCAGAGAAAGCAGACATACCATTACTTTTGATGATATTAATTATATTCCTTTTTTTTGATTGCCTGTCTTTTAAAGGAGTATAAACAGAAAAAAAATTATTTTCACAAACAAATAGGACTGGTAAATTATTAACTACTGCAAAGTTTATGCTTTCGTGAAATATCCCCTCTTCAGTTGCGCCTTCTCCAAAAAAGATTGCTGTTATAAATTTTTTTTTATTGATATTTGAGATAGATTTCAAAGCTACCCCAACACCGATAGGAATAGTACTTCCTACTATTGGTACGGCTGCAATTACTCCTGCCTTTTTATCTTGTAGATGCATAGAACCTCCTAATCCTTTGGCACAACCAGTTTCCTTTCCATATAATTCTGCCATCATAGAATTTATATTTCCCCCCTTAGCAATGTAATGTGCGTGCGATCTATGAGAGCTTAAAATTTTATCCTCTTTTTTCAATGCTTGACAAACACCAGCTGCTACGGCCTCTTGACCAATAGAGAGATGAACAGGACATCTCATTTCTTGATCTTTGTATTGATGGGATATTTTTGTTTCAATTTTTCTAATTTTATAGATTTTTTTAAATAAATTTTTATTTAAATTTATCATTTTTCAAAAAAATTGTTAATTGAATTTACTACATAATGAAGTTGCTTATTCGTCAATCCATCATGTATTGGTAAAGATAAAATGTTTTTTGATTGAATTTCGGTAACAGGTAAAAAACTTTTAGAAAATTTATTTTTAAACATTTTCTGCTTATGTATAGGTATAGGGTAATGTACATAAGTAGTTATACCTTTTCTTGTTAAGTATCTTTGCAACTTTTCTCTATTCGAAACTTGTATGACAAATAAGTGGTAGGTATTGAACTCAGATTTTTTTTCTGGTGGGCAAAAAATAAATTTTTTATTTAAATTTCGTATATAAAAATCTGCATTTTGTCTTCTTTTTTTAAAAACTTTTTTAATGTTTTTTAATCTAAAATTAAGGACTGCAGCCTGAACATTATCTAACCTTGAATTGTAACCAAAATGATCTGCTTTATCTCTGCTTCTAAGACCATGATTTCTCAGTTTGCTGATAAGGTTATAAGTTTTTAAGTTATTAGTGGTTATAAAACCCCCGTCTCCCATTGCATTAAAGTTTTTTAAAGGATGGGTAGAAAAACATCCCACAGAGCCGAATGTTCCACAATATTTGCTTTGATATTTTGTTCCAAATGCTTGGGCGCAGTCCTCTATGACCTCTATTTTATTTTTATTAGCAATTTTCATTATAGACTTCATATCACAGCTTCTGCCAGTTAAATGTACCACCATTATTGCTTTTGTTTTTTTTGTAATAAGTTTTTCAAGTTGTTTTGGGTCAATATTTTGATCTGGCAAAACATCAGCAAAAACTGGTTTAGCTCCTAAATGCGCAATTGATCCAGTTGAAGCAATATATGAATTAGCTGGCGTAATTACTTCGTCACCCCTTCTAACGCCAACTGAATGTAAAGCTAATGTAAGAGCGTCCGTTCCACTATTTAAAGAAACTGTATGTTTTATTTTTAAAAACTTAGAGATATTTTTTTCAAATTTAATTACTTCTTTACAATTAACACCAACATATTCTCCAGTAGAGAAAATATTGTCTATTATTCTAAGAAGTTTTTTTCTTTCTGAACTCCACTGCTGGATAAAATTAAGATATTTTACTTTCATTTTGATTTGTAAAAATTTTTAACAGTTTTTATTATGTAATTAATTTGTTTTTTATTTAAATGTTGATCACAAGGAAAAGAAATTATTTTTTTTGTATGAGCATTTGCAACTGGAAAATCATCATTTTTATAACCCATCTTAATAAATGGAGTTTGTCTGTAAATAGGCTTCGGATAGTGTATTTTGGTCTCAATACCCTTTTTTAAACAATACTTATATAGTTCATCCCTTTTTTTTGCAAAAACCATGTAAAGATGAAAGACATGTTTAACTTCTTTTGGACGCGAAGGAATTATAATTTCTTTTATTTTTGATAATCCATTATCTAAATAAGCAGCATTTTTTATTCTTTGTTTGGCAATATTTTTAGCCTTGGGCAATATCCAATTTCCCACAACGGCTTGGAAAGTATCTAAACGGGAGTTGTACCCCAATATCTTGATTTCATCTCTATTTACTAAGCCATGATTTCTTAAGAGGGTAAGTTTATTAAAAATTTTTTTATTATTAGTAACTACCATACCTCCGTCAGACCATACATTTATGTTTTTAAGTGGGTGAAATGAAAAAGCAGCGGTTATACCCCAGGTGCCACTTAGTTTTTTTTGATAAGAGCTTAGAATAGATTGGCAAGCATCTTCTATTACTGGTATTTTATATTTTTTAGATAATTTCATCAATTTTTTCATTTTTGGCATACATCCAGTAAAGTGAACTGGTACTATTGCTTTAGTTTTTTTTGATATTTTTTTTTCGATTAGGTCTACATTCATGCAAAACGTGTCATCACAATCTACAAATATAATTTTTGCACCCAGTTCATTTATAGCTCCTACAGTAGCAACGAAGGTGTTTGCTGCTGTTATTACCTCGTCTCCAGGACCAATATTCAATGCTTTTAATGAAAGTTTTAATGCATCTGTTCCAGAATTAACACCAACCGCATACTTAACGCCTATTAAATTAGCAAATTTTTTTTCAAATTCTGCCAAAGGTTTGCCTAAAGTGAAATCACCAGTTTTAACAAACTTCTTTAGTTTTGCCCACAATCTCGATGTATTTCTGAATTGTTGCGGTAGATAAGAATATCTTACTTTCATTTGTTTATTTTAAATAAGATTGTAAGGTTTTGAGGATTCTACTTTTTGTCACAATAATACTATTTGCCATATATTGAATATTTTCTGCTGCAGCAAGTGCAGATAAAAGCATAGAAAAGCTAGTGTTAATTTTTTTAGAAATACAAATACTTAATAAGGCAAGCATAGTATCACCGGTACCAATTTTGTCAGCGACTTTACTAGCAAAAGCTGGACAATCAGTTATTTTTCTTGAAAAGGTATCATAAATTTTAGCTCCCCTATTTCCTGAAGTTACTGTAGTAAACTTTGATTTCAATTTTTTTGACAGTTCCTTGATTAAAGTATTAACATTATCAACTTTATTTCTAAGTTCATGACGCATTTCATTTTCGTTTATTATAATTAAATCTGCTCCTTTATATTTTGATATTGTATGATAACCAATATTTGCTGAATTAAGTTGGGCATTTACTGCCAAAAATTTTGAATTTTTGATTATTAGTTTAACTGAATCATTAGAAATTAAACCGTGTCCATAGTCTGACACGATCACAACATCATGATTTTTAACATATTTCACTAAAAGCTTATTGAATTCTGCTTGTTGTTTGAGATCAAGGGGCTGATCGTTAATTGAGTGTACTCCTAAAACTTTAGTTTTATTTATATTGTCGACAAATCTTTTCTTTACTATTGTGCAAGATCTTTTTTTTGAAATAAATTTAGTATGGATATTTTTTTGGAGACTTTTTTTAACAAAGTTTTCTTGCTCTCTTTTCTCACCCAAGCAACTCAACAAACTTATCTTTTTACAAAAAGTTGAAAGATTTTTTGTAATTGCTGCTGCACCACCTAAATATTTTTCACTATATAAGTCTCTCAAAACTAATACAGGTTCTTTTCCTGATTTTCCTAACGCTTCACAGTAGGCATATTCATCAATAATAGTTTCTCCTATTACAAGTACTTTTAATTTTTCAAATGACTGAAAAATTTTAAATATATTTTTGCTGCTACTTAAGTTTTTATTAGATCTAATTTTATCAAGATATTTTTTTTGATCATTTGTTAAATTATATCCAAAATTATTTATTATTTTACTTGAGCTGAATAATTCATCGTTTGTATAAAATACTCTACCACCAATCTTTTTCACTGCATTTTCTTCTTTTCCAATTTTTCCAGTGACATCAAATTTTTTGTTTAGGTAGTCCTTGCCTTTACAATAAATATTTGGTTTAATTAATTTAATTGCTGAAATTGCATCTGGTGATGTATTTGCTGCAACATAATCTACATTTTTTAATGCCGCTATACATTGCATTCTAAAATCTATTGAAAAAATTGGTCTATTAGGTCCTTTGTTGACAAAAGAGTCGGGCGTCACTGTTACTATTAAAATATCTCCTTTTTTTTTCGCAGAATTGAAATGTTTTATGTGTCCAATATGAAGCACATCAAAAACTCCGTGGCAATGCACAACTTTTTTGTTTTTACTTTTTAAAGATTTTATCTTTTTAGATAAATCCAAAAGACTTATAATTTTTTTTGTAGTCAATTTATGAATTACGTTTTTTTACAAGTTGAAACCAAATTTTTGTAGCTTTTTCTATTTTAGATGGTGTCCAAACAGGAGCTTTTTTCCAATAATCAATATTTTGAAGAAGATTTTTTACTCCTTCTTCAATTTGGATTTTAGGCTTCCAATTTAATTCTTTTTTGATTTTTTTAATATCACCAAGTGATCTATCAGGCTCACCTGGTCTCTTAGGAATTTTTATTTTTTTTCCACCAATCAAATTAGCAATTTTATTCACTGTCACTTCCCGGCCACCTGCAACATTATAAATTTTTCCAATTTTTTTTGAATAAGCTGCTTTTATTATTGCTTTGGTCAAATCTTTAACATGTAAAAAATCTCTTGTTTGCTTTCCGTCTCCTACAATTGTAAGTGGTTTGTTTGAAATTTTTTGAGCTAAAAAAACTCCAAATACTGCACCATATGCACCTGATGTTCTAGATCTTGGACCATAAATATTAAAAAATCGTAATGATATTGCTGGAAAATTAAATAACCCTGCCCAATGCATAATCAATTCTTCTGCCTGCCACTTTGTAAACGAATAAGGATATTCAGGTTTGATTTTTTCATTTTCGCTCGTTGGAAATTTTTTTGGAAATCCATAACAACTTGCAGAGGCAGCATAAATAAATTTTTTTATTTTAGCTTTTGCTGAAGCTTGAAGTATATTGAATGTACCTACAACATTTGATTTATAATATCTTTCTGGATTTTCTATACTAGGTACTATGTCTGCAAGTGCTGCTAGGTGGAAAACATATTTAATACCTTTGAAGTACCTATCTAAATTTTTTTTATTTGAAATATCAACATTTATAATTTTAATATTTTTTTTACTGTGATGGGTTAAATTTGATCTTCTACCTGTCGAAAAGTTGTCTAAAACTGTAACATGGTGTCCTTGTTTAACTAATTCATCTACAAGATTGCTTCCGATAAAACCAGCTCCTCCTGTTACTAAAGATTTCATAAATTTTATTTTTTATGTTGGTAATTCTGATCTATTTTTGAAAAAGATTTTAAATTTTTTTTAATCCAAGCCATAGAGCGATCAATCCCTTTTTCAATTGATATTTGGTCCTTCCAATTAAAGTCTTTTCTAATTTTTTTATTAGACAAGTAATAAGATTTATCTCTTCCAGGTTTTTTTGTAGAATAAGTTACTAAATTATCAAAATTGTAATTCATTTTTTTGCAAATTAATTTAACTAAATTTTTTATAGAAATAAATTTACTGCCACATATATGATAAATTTCTCCACTTTTACCTCTTTTCATTATAGAGTGTGTGGCTCTTGAAACATCGTCTATATGAATAAAGTTTCTTCTTGGACGACCCATTCCTTCTAGTCTAATTTTTTTTCTTTTTAGTATTGAGTAGATTGTTCTTGGAATAATTCTATAGATTCTTTGATATTCACCATAAACATTGCTTGCTCTAATTGAACAATAATTAATCTTATTTCTTTTATTAAGTATTTTAAGAAAAAGTTCTGGCGTAACTCTAGATACTGCATATGGTGAATTAGGATTGTATGGATTATTTTCTGTTATTTTTCCAGAAGTGCTTCCATAAACTTCGGGGGTAGAAATATGAATAAGCTTAGTTTTAAATTTAAGTTTAGATATACTGTTGTATAGTTTAGTTGTATTAAAAGAATTCGTATAAAACCAATCCATAGGATATTCCCAACTTTCGTCAACCATACTTTGACATGCGTAATTGAATATATATGAAGGCTTTGTGGATTTTATTAATTTTAACATTTTATTTTGGTCTTTATTAACATCAAATTTATAAAAATGAAAATTTTTATTTTTTGGATTAAAACGTAAAAACGATTTTTTATTTAGTATAGATCTACTCATTCCGTAAACATTGTATTTTTTTTGCAAGAGTAGATTAATTAGTGATCCTGCAGAAAAACTATTTGAACCTATAACTATAATTTTTTTATTTTCTTTTTTAACCATTTGATAGAATGATAATTTGCTTGATCTTTAAGTATCTTGTTTTCGTACATTTTTTTTAACTCGCTAATTGCCATATTTATATTTTTTTTGGGTTTAAAACCAGCTTTTAATAATTTTTTTGAGTCAAGATTGTAGCTTCTGTTATCGCTTGTATTTTTTTTAATATTAATTTT
>MDTB01228551.1_pt1 | contig 22429 bp, 18 predicted proteins | sample 811161 | NCBI WGS metagenome assembly MDTB01 (sample SAMN05326650, study PRJNA326480) | marine metagenome | isolation source: seawater | place: Mediterranean Sea | collected 2009 | reverse complement strand
TTTTTAGTATTTTTAATATTTAATCCTGAAAGTTTAATCATTTTATGAATTAAGTCCTTAATTTTTACACTTTTACCCATATCTAGAACAAACACCTCACATTTCTCAGCCATTGCTCCAGCTTGAATAACTAACTGTGAAGCCTCAGTAATTGTCATAAAATATCGGGTTACATCAGGATGTGTTAAAGTTACAGGTCCTCCATTTTTAATTTGCTTTTTAAACTTAGGAATAACAGAACCTGAAGATTGTAATACATTTCCAAATCTTACAATTGCAAACGTGGCCTGTTTGTTATGATTATTGCATAAAGCTTGAACACAAATTTCACTAAGTCTTTTGCTTGCACCCATAATATTCGTTGATCTTACTGCTTTATCACTTGAGATTAGGACAAAATTACTAACATTATTCAGAAGTGCAGCTTCTGCAACGTTAAAAGTTCCAAAAACATTATTTTTAATACTTTCACAAATATTTTCTTCAACTAAAGGTACATGTTTATAAGCTGCAGCATGATAAACTGTATTTACTTTAAAAGTTTTAAACACTTCTACAATTCTTGATGAATTTTGAACATTAACAAGTAATGGGATAATTTTTAAATTTGGTATTATGTTTTTTAACTCTTCATTTATTACATAAAGAGCATATTCATTTAATTCTACAAGAATTAATTTTTTAGGTTTTAATTTTGCAATTTGACGTGATAATTCCGAACCTATAGAACCTCCAGCACCAGTAACCATTACAACTTTTGAATTAATATTTTTTGATAATAACTCCAAATTAGGGTTAACTTCCTCTCTTTCTAGAAGATCCTCTATAGCTAAATCTTTAATATCAGATACTGATATCTTGTCATCAACTATATCTTTAATACTTGGTAAAGTTTTGACAATTATTTTATATCTACTTAAACTATCAATAATTTGATTTCTTTTTGCACGAGTGATTGATGGAAGAGCAAGTAAAACTAGCTCAATATTTTTTTCATTAATTATTTTTTCTATCTTCAATGGGTCATAAACAATTTGACCTGATAGAATTTGTCTGTGAAATTGTTGATTATCATCTAAAAAACCAATTACTTTCATTTCAGGGTTATTTTCTAGGCTATTTAACAACTGTCTTCCTGCACTGCCTGCTCCATAAATTAGTATGTTTTTTTTCTTAATAGATTTTTTAAAATTTAAATTATGTATAAATAAATGATTAATAATTATTCTTGAACCTAAAATTCCTAAAAATAATAAAATTGGCTGAAGTATACCAATAGATCTTGGAATACCTTGAATGCCATAAATAGTAATAACAGTGAAATATAGTAACGAATAAGCAAATATTGCAATTGTTACAGTCAAAATTATTGATGAACCTCCAAAACGAACCATAGTTTTATATAAACCTGACAACCAAAATATAGGTATCGCTAATAATATTGAAATTAATACTGATAAAATTGTTACATCATTAATTTTAATAAATTCTTCTAATCTTAAATAAAATGCCAACCAAGTGCACACAACGCATAAACCTAAATCTATAATAATAGCTATAATCCTTTTTGCGTAGCGAGGAAGATTGATAATATTTTTATATGTTGTGGTTAAAATTGACATGAAAATTTACCGATAATAAACATTAATAATAAAGTACAAATATTAAAAAACAATAATATTAAAGTTTTATAATAATTATTAATCAAGGTAATTATATTTTATCTTATTTTATTAAGTTTAAGCTTTAAAAATGAGCTTAATTACCTCGATAAATACAGATATGAAAATTCAATAATTGTAAATATAGATTTAAGTTTTTTGAAGATGATTAAAACAATTTATTCACTGTTTATATAACTTTATAACTGATTAATTTTTAAAAACTTTGTCATCTAAAATATCTTTGTATACCTTTGAGCCAATTCCTGTTTTTACATTATTGCCAATGTTTATTCCTGGATGAACAGACGTACCTGTGCCTAAGTGAGTAAATTTTCCAATACTAACATTGCCAGATAAAGAACAGTTTGGAGATATATGAGCATAATTTTCAATTAAACAATCATGGTCAATTGATGACGATGTATTTAATATAACTCCATCTTTAATAAAAGTGTCTGGATTAACTACAGCATTTGCCATAACACAAGATCCTACACCTATAGAACTTAATTTACTAAAAGTCGATTTAGGATGAATAAGGTTTATAATGTTACATAATTCTTTTCTGAGCCATGAAATTTGATGATATCTTTTTTTATTATCTCCAATAGCAACAAAAAAAAAATCATATTTTTTTAGATTATTTTTTAGGTAATCTATATTTCCACAAATTTTAAATGGAAATTTTTTAATTTCACTTACTTGATCATCAAAAAAATTAATAACATCAAATTTGTTTATTAAAGCAATTTCTCCAACTACTTTACCATGACCACCAGCACCAATAATTGCTAATTTTTTATTCATAAAGTTTTTTAAAATCTTTGTATTGTTTTTTTCTAAACAATATTAACATAACTGTTTTAATTAGTATCACCATGTCTAAAAAAAAACTGACATTGTTCACATAGAAAATATCTAATTTTATACTCTTATTCCAAGATTTTATTCCAGAAGGTTCAGGATTAATTTGAGCTAGTCCTGTTATTCCTGGTCTAACTAAATGTCTTTTTTTTTCATAATTTGAATATTTTTTTAAATACTCAATCAACAACGGCCTTGGACCTACAAAACTCATATTATTTTTTATTATATTAAATAGTTGTGGCAGCTCGTCTAAGCCTGTTTTTCTTAAAAAATTACCTATTTTGTTTTGTCTTTTATCTTCCGAAAGATTTTTATTTGCACTGTATAATGTTTTAAATTTATAAAGGGTAAAAATCTTGTTATTCAAGCCTGGTCTTTTTTGTTTAAAAATCGGGAATCCAATAAAAAACCATACTAAAAAATATATGAAAATCATAAGGGGAGACAAAAGTAAAATTAAAACTAAGCTAAAGATTATATCAAATAATCTTTTGAAATATTTTTGATACATAAATTATAAAAAATTATTTAATATTTTTTTTATAGAGTTAATTTCTGAATTAATGTTTATTGCAGATCTGTAGGGATTAATAGGAATTACAAAACTAGTTTCTCCAAGCACTTTTGCATTTAATAATCTTTTTTTAGGAAAAAATCTTAACCTCTTAAATATTTTTTCCCTATAAATTTCAGGACACGATCCAACTCCACATTCAATTTTATGCTTCTTTAATTTTTGTATTAACTTTTTTTGATTAATCTTATTTTTGTTTATAAAAAAATTTAAACGATAGAAAGCATGTATACATCTATTTTTTTTTGCATGGTTATTTTCATTTATAAAATCTGGTTTTTTTAAGATGTCATATTTTAAATAATAATCTTTAAGTCCATTCAAGTATAAATTTGCTATTAAATTTCTTTTTTTAATTTGATGATCTAATGTTTTAAGCTGTTCTCTACCAATAGCTGCTTGCATTTCTGTCATTCTATAATTTGATCCCAAATTATCATGCAACCATTTGAATATCGTTTTTTGTTTTTTAGAAAAAACATTTTTATAATTTTTACCATGATCTTTTGAAGACCAGCACTTAAGCCATAGTTTTTTATTATTAGTTGAAATCATACCTCCTTCACCACCTGTAGATATAATCTTATCCTGACAAAAAGACCAAGTGGAAATATGACCAAATGAACCTACTTTTTTATTTTTGTAAGTTGCTCCATGAGCTTGGGAACAATCTTCAATTAAAAAAATTTTTTTTTTTTTAACAAATTTTAAAATTGGCTCTAAATCACATGAAAAACCATTTAAATGAACAGCAATTATTGCTTTCACATTTTTATTATAAGCTTTCTTTATACCTTCAATACTCAAATTTCCGTTATTGTCTACATCCGCAAAAATAGGCTTTAATCCCAAATTTAATACACAGCTTGCAGACGCAACAAATGATCTCGGAGTAACTATAACAGAGTCTGTATTCTTTAAGCTTAATGCTTTTAAGGCTATCTCTAGAGCTACAGTTCCATTTGAAACACTTAATGAATATTTTACTTTATGATATTTAGAAAATTCCTTTTCAAACTCTTTACACTCATTACCAGTCCAATAATTGACCCTTCCAGATTTTAATACTTGTTGAACCTTTTTTAAAGAATGTTGATTAAAATGAGGATAATTAAGTTTCATGGTAAAAATTTTATTATAACTGTTTTTTTGGTAAAAAAAAAATATAAATTATATGATATATTGTAAGAAATTTTTTTCTAAAAATATATATGTATAACCAAAAATTTTTAAAAATTACTTATTGATCAACTACAAATTCATAATTTTTATAATATTTTGATTAATTATATTTATTTCATACTTGTTGCTAGCAATTAAAAAACTTTCCTTGGCCATTTTTTCAATTTTTTCATTTTTCTCTTTAAGTAATCTTATCATAGCATTTGCTAAAGCCTCTGTATCTTTAGCAGGAATCAATAGGCCATTTTTTTCATGTACCACTGTTTCACGACACCCTGGTACATCAGTAGTAATTATTGGCCTTCCAGTTGAAAGTGCCTCAAGCACAGAACGGGGAGTTCCTTCACGATATGATGGAAGCACAAAATATCGGCAAGATTTTAAAATAGATTGAACTGATTTGATCTCTCCTAAATAATCAATATTTCCCTCTTTAATCCAGCTTTGTAGCTCTTGAATTGAAATACCCGAAGGATTTTCATCTAAAGATCCAGCTAATTGAAAATTTGCAGAAGGATAACTTGATCGTACAATTTTAGCTGCTTTAACATATTCCCTTACACCCTTATCAACTAATAATCTTGAAATCATTAAAAAAACTGGGTTTAATGGTATGTTGGACATTGGAAACAGTCTTAGATCAACACCAGAACCATTTACAACATCTGAAAAATCTTTTTTTTTTATTATTTTTAATTTATAAAATAAAGATTGATCATCTTGATTTTGAAAAATAATTTTTTCTGAACTTTTTAAACCTTCTCTATATAAATTTGTTATTAAGTATTTTAAAATTTTATATTTTGTCGAGTCTTTAGCAATGAAAGCATAACCTAAACCAGTTATTATAGGAAAAAAACTAATCTTTTTAAAAAATTTTAAAACTAAACCAGTATAAATAGTTGGTTTAATGGTATAAGAAATTATAATATTTGGTTTAGATTTTTGAATGATACTATAAATTTCTAAAATAGTTTTAAAATCTTTTAAAACATTTAAAGTTGTGTTTGAAAGTGAAAATAAATTTATAGTCACTCCTAAATCTGTTAATTTTTTTTGTAAATCATCTGAAAATTTAACTCCTGGTGAAGCCACACTCACCTTATAACCTCTATATAAGAACTCTTTAATTAAATGAAGTCGAAAATTTATCAATGAAGGACCAAAACTTGTAATTATTAAAATATGTTTCATTATTTATTTACATCTAGCCATGATTGAAACATTAAAATATCCCATAAATCAGATTGCCAATTTCTTTTACCTGAAAGATGTTCTGCCCACTTATCTCTGATTAATTTATGATTAAAGTATCCATTATCTTTTAATTTTTTTTCATTCAATAAGTTTTCTGCCCAATCTATAAGTGGTCCTCGCAACCAAGTATCGATCGGAACTCCAAAACCCATTTTTGGTCTTTTTGTTAAACTTTCAGGAACATATTGATTTAATATTTGTCTTAAAATCCACTTTCCTTGTCCATTTCTAAATTTAAGATGATGAGGTATTTTCCAAACATATTCTATGAGTTTATGATTAAGAAATGGAACTCTTGTTTCAAGTGAAGATGCCATTGCAGCTCTGTCAACTTTAACTAGTATGTCATCAGGTAAATAAGTTAGGAAATCCAACGCCATCATTTTTTGTTGACTATTCAAACCTTCTAGATTTGGTTTATGCTCAGTTAAAAATGTGCCTGGTTCTTTACAGTCTAGCACTAACTCAGTAGGATTCTGCCAATGGGAACAAAGCTTGTAATAAAAATCATCTAAATTTTTAGCCTTTAGAACATCTACTGCTTTATGCATTTTATCTCCAAAATTAGAATATTGATTTGATCCTGGTATAAGATTTGCCATCTTGTTCCAGTTTTTAGTAGATATTAACTCAAGTTTATCAGATAAAACCTTACGAAAAAAAAATGGCATTAAACGAAATATATTTGAGAATTTTTTAATCATTATATGTCGGTTATACCCACAAAATAATTCATCTCCTCCATCCCCAGAAAGGCTTACTTTTACGTGTTGTTGTGCAAGTTGTGAAACTAAAAAGGTTGGAACTTGTGAAGAGTCTGAAAACGGTTCATCGTAAATAAAAGGCAATTTTGGTATTACATCCATAGCTTTTTTTGAGGAGACATAAAGCTCGGTATGATCAGTGCCAAGATGTTGAGCTATTTTTTTTGCATATTTTGCCTCACTATAATCGTCTTCACTAAAACCTATTGTAAAAGTTTTAACAGGAAAATTAGATTGTGACTGCATCAATGCTACCACAGTTGATGAGTCTATTCCTCCAGAAAGAAAGGCTCCAACAGGTACATCGGAAATCATTTGTGTTTTAATAGAAAAACATAAATTTTTTTCAAGATTTTTTTGGATATCTTCCTCGTTTAGTGATAATTGATTATTATTTCCATCAATTGCGCTTTTTGTTAAAGACCAGTAGATTTTAGATGGAGGGGTAAAACATCTTTTTAAATTATTTTCTTTTAATTGCAAATAAGTACCAGGTAAAAGTTTATAAATATTTTTGTATATTGAATAAGGTGCTGGTATACAATTATGACGTAATTGTAGAGGAATTGCATCTCTATTAATCTCACCATTAAACTCTGGATGAATTTTTAGTGCCTTTAATTCTGAACTAAAGAGAAAAATTTTATTGTCACCCTTGCCTTGCCAACCATAATATAATGGTTTTTCTCCAACATGGTCTCTTGCAATTGTTAGACAGCGTGTTTTTTGATCCCAAAGTCCAAAAGCAAACATACCATCAATTTTCTGTAATGTAATTTCAATTCCCCAAAAATCTATAGCTTCTAATAATGTCTCCGTATCAGAGTTTCCATACCATTTTATATTAGTATTATTTTTTTCAATTTCTTTTCTAATTTCTAAATGATTATAAATTTCACCGTTATATGTTAAAATAAATCTACCTGAATTTGATCTCATTGGTTGATTACCTGCATCAGATAAATCTATAATAGATAATCTTTGATGACCCAAAACAATTCCTGAATTTATATCCTGCCAAACTCCACTATTATCTGGACCTCTATGAGAGATTGCCGAGTTCATTTTCAAAATTATATTATTGAAAGTTAATGAGGAATTAGAATAAAAGCCGTTAATTCCACACATTTTTATTTTTTTTTGTATCCAATAGCTGTCCAAAAAGGAATGCTATTTTTAAACTTTATTTTTTCAAGACCTGATTGTTGCATCATTTTAAATATTTGTTTTTTTGTGAAACGTTTTTCTAATGGTGTACCAAATCTATCCCTTGCATCAGTTCGCATTACGTAGAAACTTCTAGAACGATAAGCATATAGAGGGAAATTTTTAAGATCAAATCCAATTTTTTTTATAAATAATATTGATCTTGCAAAAGGATAATAAACAAAAATTGCGATGATATCACAAATTAAAAAATTAAAAAATTTTGGTAATCTATTAACTAACAATCTTACAAAATTTGATATATGCCAAAAAAAATTAAACCACCAAGGTCGATTATCAAAAGAATAATAAATATAAAGCAAAAAAGGTGCACCAGGCTTTAGTAATCTTACACAAGAATTTATTGCCAACTTAGTGTTTGGCACATGATGTAAAACTCCCAATGAATATCCAAAATCTTGGCTTTTTTCTTTTAAACCACTACTATCCAGAGATCTTCGATGATACTTAATATTTTTAAATTTTTTTAAATTTTTTTGAGCTACTTTAATTGCTTGAGATGGATCAACACAATGTAGCAGACCAACTTTCGAAGCTACAAATTTAGCCCATCTACCACTTCCACAACCCATATCAAAACCTTCAGAAAATTTTGGCAACTTATCAAAAGAAAATAAAGAAAAATAACTTTTAAAAATTTTGTATGCTTCTTCACGATCCATATCAGATTGATCAAAATGTTCCCATTCATCACCAAAACTTTTTACAGTTTTTTTGTCTAAGTTTTTCATTTAAAATTAATCTTATAGTTTTAAATCTACTTCATCAGAAGTATACAAATCTTTCAAATCAAAAATTACATTATTTGTTTTACATAAGTTTTTAATATTATCAAAACTAATAGATTTAAATTTATCATGACTAACAGCTATGATAACTGCATCGTAAGTGTTTTGAATTGGTTTTGAAATTGGGTAAATATCATAAATTTTTTTTATCTCTTCTCTATCAACGTAAGGATCTTGAAGATCTAAATTACATTCAAATTTTTTTAATTCTTTAATAACATTTTGGATACCAGAATTTCGAATATCAGGACAATTTTCTTTAAATGTAAGCCCCATTATTAAAATTTTTGCTCCTTTAATTTTAATATTTTTACCTCGCATTTTATTAATTAATTCAGAAGCAACATAAAATCCCATATAATCATTAAGTTCTCTACCTGCCAAAATAATTTTAGGATGATAACCTATACTTTCAGCTTTATAAGTGAGATAGTATGGATCTACACCAATACAATGGCCTCCTACCAAACCTGGTTTAAATGGTAAAAAATTCCACTTACTTCCTGCTGCATCTAATACTTCATTTGTATCGATGTTCATTTTGTTAAATAATATTGATAATTCGTTTATTAAAGCAATATTCAAGTCACGTTGTGTATTTTCGATAACTTTTGCAGCTTCGGCTACTTTTATGTTAGGTGCTTTATGTGTCCCTGCAAGTATAATTTCTTTGTATAAACTATCTACTAATTCTCCAATTTCAAATGTTGAACCAGAAGTTACTTTTTTTATATTTGAGATAGTATGCTTTTTATCACCTGGGTTTATTCGTTCAGGACTATAACCACAAAAGAAATCTTTATTAAAATTTAAATTTGCAAATTTTTCTAAAATTGGCACACATAATTCTTCAATACAACCAGGATAAACAGTTGATTCATAAATAATTAAATCTCCTCGTTTTATAACTTTACCAATCATTTCAGATGCATTTGTTAATGGCTCCAAATCAGGTTTTTTAAATTCATCTATAGGTGTTGGTACAGTGATGATATAGCAATTAGCAAACTTCAAATCATCTTCATCATTAGTAAAATTTAGTTGATTTAGATTTCGAAGTTCATTTTTAGTAAACTCTAAATTTTTATCTATCCCTGATCTTAATTCTTCTATTCTTTTTTTACTTATATCGAAACCAACTACTTTTCGTTTTTTTGCAAATTCAAAAGCAAGAGGTAAACCAACATATCCTAAACCAATGATTGCTAATTTGAGATCTTTATTTTTATTTATCATATTTGTAGAAATTTTTGTACCATTCAACAAATTTTGATACTCCGGTAAGGATAGGTGTTGAAGGTTTATAGTTAAATTTTTTTATTAAATTATCCACATTAGCAAATGTATCTGGAACATCTCCTGGCTGTAATGGTAAAAAGTTAATTTTTGCTTTTTTTTTTAAATTTTTTTCTAAGGCCTCAATATAATCCATAAGTTTTATAGGTGAGTTATTTCCTATATTGTAAATGCACCATGGAGCTTTACTGGTAGCTGGATCTGGTTTGTTACTATCCCAATCAAGATTTTTTTTTGGAGGATTGTCAAGAGCATTTATTATTCCTTCAACTATATCATCTACGTAAGTAAAATCTCTAGTATGCTGACCGTTATTAAATACATCTATAGTTTTTTCCTCTAAAATATTTTTTGTAAATTTAAACAAAGCCATATCGGGTCTTCCCCATGGACCATAAACTGTAAAAAATCTTAATCCAGTGGTTGGTAATTTATATAGATAGCTATATGAGTGTGCCATTAATTCATTTGATTTTTTTGATGCAGCGTAGACTGACAACGGATGATTAGTACTATCGTGTTCTGAAAATGGCATTTTAGTATTAGCGCCATAAACGCTTGAAGTACTGGCGTAAACCAAATGATCAACTTGATATTTGCGACAATTTTCTAGAATATGAGCAAATCCAACAATATTACTTTTAATATAAGCAAGCGGATTTTCGATTGAATACCTAACTCCCGCTTGTGCTGCTAAATTTACAACTTTTTGAATTTTGTTTTTTTTGAAAATTTGGCTTAAACTTTTTTGATCATCTATATCACTCTTGGAATGTTCATAATTTGAGAACTTTATTAACCGATCGAGTCTTGCGTCTTTAATTTTCGGATCATAATAATTATTATGATTATCAATACCTATTACGCTATCTCCTCTCCTTAAAAGTCGTTCAGATAATGCAGATCCAATAAATCCAGAAGATCCTGTTACTAGAATTTTTTTTAATTTTGAATTCATCTTTTTTCTATATCTCATAAAATTTGTTAAGTAAATTTTTAAAAAATATTGTAAAATAAATTTAAATAAAGAAAGATGCTCAATCTAACATATATTAAATTATGAAATTAAAAATAAATACTCAACTATTTTTAGATTTAAGTCTCTGTGGATTATTTACTTTAACAAGTATTTTTGTAATGAATTTTTTTTTTCCTGAAGGACTTACTACAAAATTTTTTTATCGAAGTTCTGAATTAATTAGAATAATATTTCTTTTTCTTTTTATTTTGTTTTTAATTTTATGGTTCTTTGATAAAAATTTTATTTTAAAGAAAAAATTTTACCTTCCAAAATTAAAAGACATAATTTTGTTGGCTTTCCCAATGTCTCCTGTGATTGATTATGCTATAATAAATAGCGAATATCTAAACACATTTGGTTTATTATATTTATTAACAGTAACCTTAGTCTTTACTTTTTTTTTTTGTATCATTTTTCCATATTTTTTTAGTTATTTTGGATCCTTCCATATTCTTATGATATCAGGGTTGTCTCTAACTTTTACAGTTTTAAATTTACCTAAAATAGCAAGTGAGCCTAATAGCCATATATTCGACAGCCAATTTGTAACTCAGGGTGCCTATTTAATAATTTCTTTCATTGTTATTTATTTACTTTATGTTCTTAACAGGACTGTTACATATTTCTTTGCGATTATTTTTATATTTAGTGGAGCGGCACTTAATATTTATAATTATAAAATCAAAAATCCAAAAATAACTCTAGATCAAAACAAAATCACAGAATTTCTCAACTACAAGCACAATAAAATAGTTAAAAAAAAAAATATCTATATTCTTGTATATGAGTCATATCCTAATGAAGAAACTCTTAATCACTACGGGATTGATAATTCTTACCAAATAGATTTTTTAAAACAAAATGGTTTTAAAATTTATGACGGTATATACTCAGTGACTGCATCATCACTTCCCTCTATATCAAGAATTTTAGAATTAAATGGCATACTTTCAAATCATGATAGACACTATGTTTCTGGTAATGCTTTAGTTCCAGAAATTTTTAAAAAAAATGGATATAAAACAATTGGTTTATTTCCATCTCCATATTTCTTTGGTGGAAAATCCAAAATATCTTGGGATAAATATCATCCAAAAGATGATATTTCAAAAATAGGTGGTAAAACTTTAGTAAAATCTATTTTTCAAGGTGAATTTAAATTTGATATTTTTGATAATGATTATGAATATACTAATTATCTAAAATTAAAAAACAAATATTTAACCTCAAAAGAAAAAAATATATTTTTTTTCACTCATAACATTTATCCAGGACATTCTACAAATATTGGCAAATGTAGCCCTAATGAAAATCATAGATTTCAAAAAAGATTAAAAAAAGCAAATTTAGAAATGAAAAAAGATATTCTTGACATAAAAGAGAAAGATCAAAATTCAATAATAGTTCTTGTAGGTGATCATGGGCCTTATTTAACAAAAAATTGTTTTAATCTTTTACATTATGATATTAGTGAAATAGATAAATATGATGTCCAGGATAGGTATGGTGCTTTTTTAAGTATATTTTGGCCTGAAGATATTTCTAAAAATGAAAATAATATACAAATTACCCAAGATATTTTTCCATCAATATTATCTAAAATTACAAATAATAAAAAACTTTTTGACAAATTAAAACTTGAAAGAAAATTATATGACAGATCTAATAATATTTTGGGTGGTGTAAGTGTAAAGAATGGTAGAATCGTAGGAGGTAAAGATGATAAAAAAGCACTATTTAATATCAGATCTTATGATTTGGCAAATTAACTAATTTATAAAATTTAATCTTTTTAGAATTTAATAAAAACTAAAAGAACTTTTCTTTTAAAATTTTAGCAAATACCTCATCACTATTTCCCTGATTAAAACAATAATTATCTTTTAATGTTGATAAATTGTTTATTTTTTTTTTTTATAGAAAATTCAATCATTTCATCTATTGGAGATAAACCATCCCAAATCAATCCAATTTTATCTCTTATTGTTACCTCAATCGGTTCAATTTTGATGTCTTTATAATTAATATTATTTATTTTTTGCGGAACCTTACAAAAAATAACAGGCTTATCAAAAGCAAAGGCAAATTCAATTGCTGCTCCAGACCAATCGCTGATCATAACATCAGATTGATATAAACTTTCATTATCCTCTAAACTTTCTTCAACAGAAAAGAGAGGATTGGCTTCATATCGATTCAAAATATCTTCTAATTCGTTTTTAGCAAATTTTATAGTTTGAGGATGTGGTCGCAAAAATACAGTATATCCAAGATTTAAAAGTTTATTGATCAAATTTTTACAAAAACCCGACTCGATTATAGCGTTTGGACCCCAAGAAGGTGCTATTAAAACTTTTTTACAAGTTTGCTTGTTTATTCTTTCATATTTATGAAATTTGTCTTTTATTTTCATTAAATTATCTAACCTAGAATAACCCAATTTAATAATTTTTTTCTTGGGCAGTGAATATCTTTTTTCAATTGCTTGAATTTCTTTAATATGATGATTTCCAGCTGCACATATTGTATCATAATGATCAAATGCACCATGACGATAGACAGAGTGTAAACTAACTAGTGAATGCTGGACATAAATGTAATGTACATTGTAACGCGAACGTTTTAATTGATACTGATGTAAATCAGGCATTGTTGTAACCATTACATCTGTTTCTATATTTTGAAAAAAATAATTTCTAACTAAAGATTTACCTATAAAAAAAGTTTTTAATTTAGGATGTTTCACTTTAATACCTGGATCATCAAGCTCTGAACTAACATAGCAAATAAATTTCTCCGTTCTGTTTAGAGTTGTTTTTAATAATCCTTTAAGGTGAGGCCAATAATTTTTTCCCTCACTATAAAAAGTAATTTGACGTCTTTGTTTAGGTAAATAATTAAATTCAACTACTCCTGATATAGCCTTTATTTCCTCTAAAATTTTATTCATTTATTTTCCATAAATGATCTAACTTTCCTTCTTTAGATAGCTTCTCATAAATTTTTAAATCTTGAATTGTATCAACTTCCAGCCACCCATGCTTAACCCGTGCAGGCATTATCATCCAATCAGTATCGATTAAAAGTTGTAAAAAGCATGTCATATACATTTGTTTAAATTCACGACCTTCATATAGAATAGAATGATCAAGCTGGTCGTAAAAAGATATAAAATCTTTGATTTTATTATGAGAAATTTTAATTAAACCTGTGAATTGACCATCAATTTCCAAAAAAGATTTTGGTTTTTTTCCCAATTCAATTATTTGACCTTTTGAACCATATTTAAGAGTTTCAGCGTCATTTAAAGGATTTTCATTTCTTAAAGACCATAATTCTTTCCATCCATCATCTACCATAACTACAACATCTCCTCCTGTTGTTAATACAGTTTTAAGATTTTTTTTTTCGTATACAATGTCACCATAGGATATAAGTATATCACCTTTGGCTTCTTCTAAAAAAAGTCTAGCAGCAAATAAACTTTCAACCATATTTGTTGTTTTAAAAAAAATATTATTGAAAGTTTGATAACCTAGGTTATTAAACTTTTCAGCTCTATAGCCAGTAACAATACCTATATCTAAAATATTTAAAGACCTTAAGATATCTATTTGATAAGAAACTAATGGTTTACCTAGTAATGAAACAAGTCCTTTTGGATAGTCATTTGTTAAAGGCCTTAATCTTGTTCCTTCTCCAGCTGCAAGTATTAAACAACTCGTCATAAATTAAAATGACTTTTAATTAATTCGCAATCACTCTTAGATGGTAACGTTTCACGCTCAGGATGCCACATAATTCCCATCACTTTATCTTTAGGATGATAAAAAGCTTCAATATTGTCATTTAAATCATGAGCAAAAGATATTAGGCCTTTTCCAAGATATGAGCGAGGCACAGCAAAATCATGAAAACTATTAACCTCTTTGGGAATTTTGAATTTATTAGAGGGAACTTCTGAAATTATTGAATGTCTTGTTCCTGCATGACCTTTAATTTTTTTTAGCTTACCATTATAGTAAATATTAATAATCTGTAACCCTCTACAAACTCCAAAAACCGGTTTGCCATTTAATATTGCAAACTTTAGCAAAGCCTTTTCAAACTTATCGCGCTCAAAACTAATATTTTCAAGATTATCTGTTTTGTCAGCATAATTAACTAAAGTATTTCCTCCACTTATAATTAATCCATCAAGTTTATGTTCTTTCCATAAATTTTTAGCTAAGCTCGAGGACATTAAAGGAAGTGGAATGGGCAAAATTCCTAAACGAGATAAAAATTTAGCCCATCTTACATCTAGGCAATCCATAAACTCATTATAAGGATTATGTTTTAATACTTTTTGAGTTATACCTATTCGCTTTTTAAACATATTTTAAAAATTCTTTCTGACAGTCAAGTATTACACATCCCTCTCTAAGATTTTCGTATTGCTTATCACCAATTCCAATTGCTGCAGGAATTCCTAGTTCTGCGCAACGGATAGCCATATGTGAATTTGCACCACCATATTGAGTGACGAGACCTGCGATATCATGAGAAAAAATCCAGTCAAACCCTGGATCAGCATTAGGGATAACTGCAATTTTTCCTTTAATAAAATTATTATTGTTTGATCTTACAAAAGAAAGATCTGCCACCACACTTAATTTTGTTATAAAATTAGCTTCAGATTTTTCTTTTTCATATCCATAAAAATTTTTTTCATCAGATAAAAAGCTTGGTAATTTAGACAAATGTTTTTCTCCTACATCTAATTTTCTAGTCTCAATCAACTTTAGAAACATTTTTTTATCCAATTTTAAATTTCGTAGTTCAATTATATCATCGTATGTAAAGTATCCAACATCTTCACGTTTCAAATCTAATTCCTCTATTCCATACTTAATCATGAGATCTAACGCAAAACTTAAATTTTTGGTAAATAAAAATTTAACATTTTCTCTCTCTTGAATAGCTCTTCTAAAATAATTAATTAGGTCATTGACATCAATTTTTAAAGAAAGATTTTCAAGAACATGTTGTAATCCTTTTCTTTCCTGATCGTTAAAGGTAAAAGTATTATTTTTAATTTCTTTTACAAAGGTTGAGCGTCTGTTTCGTGCGAAATAAAAATTTGGATTTTCCCAATATGCTAATTGATTTACATCATAAGTTCCTGGTCTAAGATGACCAAATTTCTCGATAAGATCCTTAATACTAAGACTATTTTCATTAAGAGCAGACTGGAATTCACTAGCAACTGTTGGGGTGGATGCTTGAAACTCAAGCATTCTATCCTGAGATAAACTACCTAATTTTACTAAACTTTTCAAAATAGTTACCGCTACAAAACCAGCACGGGCCGCATGCGCAAATGCTAAAGTTCCAAAGTTTTTACAGTCTTCAATAAGCTGGTAAATTTTATCAATTATTTTTAAATCAGATTTTTTTATTTTTTCAAAGCGAGATGACAATATATGTATGGAACAAGTATCTTTATCCAATCTAGTAATTGCACTTGAAGTGAGTACTTTTAAAGAATGTTCTAACTCTTTCAAATCAGATAATGACACCTCGTAATTACTAAATCTTTTTTTAGCATCTTCAATAAACGTTGGAGTCCAGACAGTAAATACTACCTCTAATTCTAATTTATCATGAAGATGAGGTTTATTTTTAAGTATATCAAGATAAGCTTTAATTAATCGTGTAGCACAATCCTGAGGTAAATTGGCAGGTATAAAAGAATTAATGGAAGCACGACAATCTATATAAGGTTGAGCACAAAAACTATACATTAAAGGTAACGGACTTACATCTCTATATCCAAATTCTGCACGTTGTTTAGCCCAAATTTTTTCCGTTATAAGATGCTGATACAAATTAAAAGCAAGAGGGTTTGGTTTTGTTCCTATAATTTCAGCAGGGTTCCAATCTGTCATTCTCGAAAAAATAGAATAATTTCCTAATATATTTGACTGTTTTTTTTGTAGAGATTTAAATTTTTTTTGAGATTCTAACAAAAGTAGATCTAATTTTTTTTCATCGACATAATTATGTTCTTTATGATCTACGGTAATTGGACGAATTTGAAAAGTAAAACATTGATCAAAATTGTCGACAGCAAACTCTATATCTAGCTTGCTATAACCAAGTAAGTGCTCTATTTCTTGAACAGCATCTAAAACTTTTTTTAAACGTGAATCAATTTCCAACACACTAATAATTTCCTGACGAAATAAAATTACTGTCCTTGAGTTACTTTTTTTTCCAGATGTTATTGTGTCGGTTTGACCAGAATTGTCGTCATAATTTATTATAAAATAAGGAGCTCCTGTTAGAATATCACATGTAAAAATTACACCTGACAGACTTACATTGCTAATAAATGGCTGAATCAAAACCTGATTATTTGAAAAAACATTTTTATAGGACGAAAAAACTTCTTCTACAGACTTACGAATATTTTCAGTTTTAGTAGAGTCTATATTTAATTTGGTATCAAAAACACCTGCACACGAAGTTTCCCAAGTATCTTCCTCAACAGAGCTAGAACGAATAATTAAGCGGTGTCCTCCAAACTTTGTTTGGATTTTTTTAATCACTTTTGCAGAATTTTTTTTCCAATCATTCCAATTACATGTTATTTGATCACAAACTTTGCTTTTTTTTAACTTTGATTGAATACGATGCAAAGTTTCAGCTTTGCTACCAAGTATAAATTGGACAAGATCACTTGGTTCATTCATTTCAGCCCATTTCCCTAAGACATCAAAATTTTTAATTGAAAAACCTGCTTTTTTAAGATCATCAAATAAGTCAATAAAACTTTTATTATTATAATTTTTTTTATGTTGAAGAATCCATTTAATAACTTTGGGAGAAAATTTAACAAGTCCAGTGTATTCAACTTTTCCTAAATCTTGAATATATAAAGTTTCAGCAATCTCAATATCTTTTTTTGATCTTCCAGAAAAACGCTTTTTCCAAATACTATCAACTGCAATTACGACATCACCTTCTATACAATTAAAATTTTCTAATGTTTCAGAATGAAAGACTGTATCACCGTACATTACTAGAGTGTGCCTATATTGATCACTTACAATAGTTATAAAAGATTGCAATGCAGTAGTTTTTGTCCATTTAGAAATATACTTAAAAGAGTAATTTGGAAAATTGGTTTTAATTCTTTTATAATCATAACCAATTGCAATATTTATTTGACTGTTAGGTAGTACTGTTTCAAAAGCATTGATCTGCCAATCCAAAATACTTTTTCCATTGTCTAGCACCCATAAACTACATGGTTTATTCAAAATCTTATTATAACCTGCAGCTAAAATTAAAATATTATTTTCAAACATTATGAAATTTATTAGCAATCTTTATTATAGATAACAAATAAAAATATTTTTATTTATTTATTTCTCGATATCTATTTTTTTTTAGACAAATGAAATAAATTTTTTATTTTGTACCAAAAAGATTTAGCTAATACACCTATTGCAACAAAAAAACCTATAACTAAACTGATAATCGCACTACCTGTTCCAGGATCGAGATAAGCAAAGGCTGGATGAACAAAAAGTACCAATGATAAAGTATTTAAAAAAATTATCTTTTTCATTTATATTTTAAATTTATTTAATTTACTTTACTAGAATTTTTTATTTTTTGGAAATGTTAATTTTTTCATAGGTTTATGTAGAAATCATCGTAAGAAAAAATACAAATTAAATTTTAAAAAAACTTTGTAAAATAACATGCCAGATACTATTAAAAGTCCAAAACAATACCATTGCTGATGGAAATGAATAAAACAAAATTAAAAAACTAAAAGAAATAAGATATATGTTAAATTTTTTTATACTAGATTCTTTAACACCAATTGTTTTTTTTTGAAGAGCAACAGACCCAAAAATCGAAATTATAGTCATTAAAATAGGTAATAAATTAATACTATTACCAAGCAAAGGAAGATTTAAACCAAAATGAAAAATAGCATCTGGATATGCTAGATCTTTTATCCACAAAAAAGAATGTCCAACGATTAAATCTATTTCACCTAAAACATTGAATATTGTTATGAAAAATGGAATTGGAAACAATGTAAAAAATAATGGTCTCAAATTATAATATGGAGTTACTCCTTTAGCTTTATGTGCAGACAGAAATTTATTATGCGCTTCTTCACCCGAAAAATTCAATTTTATATCTTTTAATTCAGATGAGAGTAAGGCCTGAATATTCGATACCTTTCTTTGGGAGTGTATTAACAAAATATTTAGTGGAAAAATTAAAATCTTAAATATTAAAGATAACAAAATAATTGTAACACCCCATCCAAAATTATGTGTAGAATTAAGTAGAATAAAATTTCTCTCTATAAATATGCATAGCAATCTAAAAGGTTCCCAAAGATATACATATTTAAGTTTTTGAAATTTATCTTCAAGATAATTTAGATCTGATTTGAGTAATATTTTTGCATCAACGTTATTTTCATTTAATTTTTTTTTTTTTGAATTTATTTCTTGAAAAATAATTTTGCCTTTTTTAAATAATACAGAAATATTTAAATTATTTATAATCAAGATTTTGTGATGACCGACTATAGCTAAAGTCTGAATAGAATTTAGATTATAAAAATTGTCGTTTTCAATTCTTTCTATCTTTTTATTGCTGATAATATAAGTTTCAACTTTGTTATAATAAGAAGCTAGACCTGAATAGGAAAATGATTCTCTTACTTCATTATTAACAATATCGTTTATATCATTTAGCGATATATTAAAATTTTTAATTTCACAAAAAACAGTTTTTGAAAAAAATGAATTGAAGAATAAAATTAAAAAAATATAGTTTAATAATTTTATTAATTTTTTTATTTTTAAAAGTTTTGTTTGTTGAAAAATACTCAAAATAATATTTTTTTTTTTAAAACATAATTTGTCTGTTAATAAATTAAATATAAATGAAAAGTTTAACAAATATAGCAATCTTTATTTTATTTTTTATTAAATATTTTTGGGGTTGAAAATATAAATTTATGCAACGTGGGAGCAGCTAAAACAATCATCATTACAACAAATTTAGATCTATGACGAATTCCAGTGCCAAAATTACCTACACCTAAACCATGTATGGCAGCATAACTTAAAAAAATTATAATAAATATACGTGTTGTAGGATTTGCCCATATAGCTTTTATATTTTTAATTATATAAATTGTTAAAACAAAATATAATGTTCCATCTATAAAACCAATTATATGAAAGGTTGATTTTATATCCCAAACAAAGGGACTATATAAAAAGTAAATAGTTTTTACTATTAATTTTGGAAATAATTCATAAACGTTATCAATTATTAACCAAGACGGATAGGCCGTGTTGGCATCTAATAGTTTCAATGCAATATTAGCTTTATTAAGTATTAAATCTATATCATATATAGTTGTAAGATATGGAATTGACAAATTATTAGTTGCAAATAAAATTATTGGTATGAGTGCAATCAAAGTAAGTAAAAATTGAAATACGCTAATCTTAAGATTAACAAGACTTTTAAATTGTTTTTTTAATGAGATGAAAAGCATATAAGATAAAAATATGAAGCCGCCAAAAGAGGCTCCTCCATGAAAGAATGCCAAGAGATAAAAAATTATAAGCGTTTTCAATAATGATAACGTAGTTTTGTATCTTATAAAATTTGTCATACTAATTAATCCAAGAAGTAACAAAAAAACAATGTAAACCTCTCTTAAAGTTAAACATGAATACAAAATCAAAGTAGGAAAAAATGCAGTTACCCAAGCAGCTTTGTTTGCTGCTCGATGATCCCATATCATTTTACTTAGAACGTAAACCAAGTAAACAGATGCAGTACCAAGAGCTAAACTTATGGTTTGAGCCATCATTTTACTTTCACCAAATATTGTATAAAAAATTGATATAATTCTAACCATTAATAAACTGTCCAATTTAAAAAAATCAAATATTATAAATAATCCATGCTTATTTGAATATTCCCTGGCTTCACGCTCAAACGTATCATCATCTGCATTGCTGCCAGGCAAAGTGATTAAATCATGGCTATCTAAAATTAAAAATATGGCTCTAATTAAGAATGCAAATATTAAAAAATTTTTTGTTTCTGGATATTTACTGGTCCAAAGCAATATAGAAAAAAAAATTATAATTAAAAATAACCATCCTAAAGTATATTCCATGTCTTCCTTATGATAATTTTAATGTTTGTTAACCTTTGACCAAATTTTATTATAAGATTTTATCATTTTAACTATTTCATATTTTTTTGAAATTCTTAATTTAGCTTCATAGCATCTTTGCTTCCATATATCTTTATCTACTTCAAATAATGCTTTTTCAATACTATTTGCAAGTTTTGTAGGATTTTCTGGTGGAGATATCCAACCAGTTTTTCCAACAATTAATGATGCGTCGCCAACATCAGTAACTACACAGGGAGTTCCACACGCCATTGCTTCGGCTACAACATTAGGGAAACCTTCTGTTCTACTGCTAAGAACGTGAATATCTAGTTCTCTCAAAAAATTAAAAATATCATTTGTTTTATTCTCAAGTTTTACAAAATCACTTAAACCTAAATTTTTTACTTGTTTCTCTAAAATATTATTTTTAATATTCGAACCAACTAAAATACAAAAAAATTTATTTTTTTTTCTTTTAAAATAGATAAAGTATTCAATAAATTTTCATGATCTTTTGTTGGATCATAACGAGCAACAAAACCAATCAGACGAGTTTTTTTTCTTATTCTAAATTTTTTTCTAATATTATTTTTTTTTCTATATTTATTAATATCAATTAAATCATATCCATTATTAATTAATCTTAGTTTTTCATTACAATATCCCAAATTTTTACAATTTTTTAATCCACTATTAGAATTAACAACTATAGCTCTTGGTATTATATATGATAGTTTGGATAAAGTATTTATCAGAAAAATTGTTTTTAATTTAACTACACCTTTTTTTAAATTAGAATAACGGACATTCCAAATAACTTTATTTATACCAGCAATTCTTGAGGCAAGACCTCCTATAAAATCCCCATGAGGTAACCAGGTTTGTACCACGTTTGGATTTAACAAATTAATTAATTTGATCAAAAAGTAAAATTTGGTTATTGAATAATATTTCATTTCCAAACGATAGACTTTGACACCAAGTTTTTTTAATAAGAAAAAATATTTTCCTTTACCTTTAAGAGAAATGACTGTTATTGTGTTTTCGGTATCATATTTGCATAATTTATATAATGTTTTTTCTGCACCTCCATCCTCTAGACTTGTGATTATGTGAAGAACTTTCATTTTATTTGCATAATTAAGATTTTATCTCATTTTATTATTTAATATCATATATATTTAAAAATAGTTTTTTTAAAACCTGTATTAAAAAACAAATGATTAGTTTTTTAATAAATACTTTTACTCATTTAAATTGAATTGATTAATTAATTTTTCCCAATGTTCTTCTACATTTTCAATTTGATTTTTATTTATTGAGTTTTTTAGATTTTTATAACTAAAATTATTATTGAGGGTCATCAATAATTTTGTTTTTAAATCCTCTACACTTTTATATTCAGCTAAATAACCATTTATACCATCTTGAATGATTTCATTTGGTCCATTTTGACAATTGAAGGCAACTACAGGTGTATTCATTGCGATTGATTCAATCAAAATATTTGGGTACCCTTCATAAAGTGAGGTAAGAATAGTTGCTTTTGAATATAAAAAATAAG
>MDTB01165751.1_pt1 | contig 22429 bp, 24 predicted proteins | sample 811161 | NCBI WGS metagenome assembly MDTB01 (sample SAMN05326650, study PRJNA326480) | marine metagenome | isolation source: seawater | place: Mediterranean Sea | collected 2009 | reverse complement strand
CCTATAGCTATTGAAAGATCACATTCTGTGATCATTCACTCAAGCGATTTTTTTGCGCACGAAATTCTGACAGACATTTTTCGGGAAATGCCTGACGCCGGCGAATACGCGTAGTTGAAGGTCATAGCCGTTTTTGTTGAAAAGTAAAGTAATGTCGATTACATTTTCATGACAGTAATCTGATATTACAAAACAACTTTACATATCTACATTAATATAACCCCTGAAGCTGCATGATTGAAATGAATCCTCGGATTAGCTTGTGTATTGGCATGTCACAGCTTTTGTCTTGTGGAAGTTCGCCGCGTTTCTTATACAATGTCTGCATGAGATCTGAAAAACCAATCGGTTGAACTGGATCTGAATTTGCATCTCCACTACGGGAATGCAAATAACACAGGTCAAACATCCCTTGTTTTTCAAACATCCCTTCTTTTTCTAATGCCTCACGATGATCTGTTGTGTCTTGCAAAATTAGAAATGGATCATTTGCGCATAAGTAGTTGTCAAAAGAATCAAAACAAAGCAAAGCTCGTGGTTTCGAAGTCATCATTGATGTGAACCTGTGAACGTCTCCATGCAGAAGACTCGCCAATCCATAAATAAGAAAGTGTGCAACGTCTGTCTCCGCAATTTTTTCTCGAATGCGACTTGAAAACTGCAGCGCATATTTTTTTACAGCTAATCTGCGACAGTCGTCAAGTGTAATTCTTGTGTCATGATTATGGCCCAAAATGGAAGCTAAATGTAATCCTGGTTGTAGCACTTTTGTAAAAGGCAAATTCATGTGTTTCTCCACTTCTCGATGTAAAACACTTTTCCATTCATGAGAATTGAAGCATAAACTTTTGCTAACGCATTCCAGATTACCACATGTAGCGGCATCTGCGTATGTCGAAACAAGCATCCACAAGTCGTCAGCCAAACAAATTGACATATTTTCCTAAAAATTTTTTTTCCGTTCAATGCAAATTACTGGAGTTCCTTTCACAATAAAAGGTGCACATGGAGATTTTGAATGGATGATACAGCAACAGATGTACAGTGATGTGTTGTTCATATTCAATGAAAATTTCATTGCTTCACAATGGAATGAAACAACCAAAGGTGCTGGATCTGCAGTTGTAAGACCTTACACATATAAATTATGTGACAATCCACGAGCAGTTGGTGTGCCGACTGGATGGTGCATTGGATCTGGAGGCTTCAAAACATTTGACAGATTCAGCAAGTTAGCTGTAGATTATGCATTTGATCGTATCAAAAGAGTATTGCATGAACAACAACACTTACGACGAGTAATTTTCTCATGTGATGAGAACGACTATAAGACGATAGGAAGCAAGATATTCAAGATCAACGAAAATGTGATTCAACACATCATGAAACGCTTCAAAGAACTGGAAGATTACGATACTGAAACAGAACCTCGCAAAACTCACGATGAAATCAATGCTTCAGAAGATATTTTATTCATTCATGCTCGCTTACACGAAGAAAACAGTGAACTGAAACAGAAATTACAATTACATAAAAGACCTTCTGCGTCATGGTCGTTCATGGATCAATCGAAGCGATTTCGTCTCTAACAATAGTGTCCGTAATTTAAGACATTAGTAGATCGTCTGGCTTGCGTTTGCGAGAATCTGTATAGTCGTAGTCAGTTTGCTTATCTATTTTCTGTATGTTCTCAGCCTCTAATCTCTGTTCTTTCAACTTTTGTTCCTGATATATCAATTCTGCTTCATTCAATTGATTTATCGCATTTTTTTGTTCCAACATTAAGCGTTCTTGATTTTGGATCAGTGTTTGTTCAGAACATCTCATTAAACATGTGGCAGCGCTGTAATGCTTTTCTTTCATTTGATTGCTAGCTTTCACAGACTCCTCAATATCTTTTTCAAGACGATTGATTTGCATACGTTTTTTTGGATGACTACGCACTTGTTTAACTTTGAATGCACCTTTAGGTACAGTTTTATGGTAAGAATTCAAATCATTCGAAGCTACTTGTTTGTGTGAAATTATCAATGGATTGAATAGATTCTCACACTCTTTCACATCAGAAAGAGCAATGATATAAAAGATATTTTCCGGAGTTGTGCAGGTTTTCCTCCATACATTACGAAATTCACAATTTCGACAAATTTCTTCCTTGTTGAATGTAGCTTTCAGGCATGAGTTATGCATAACAACAGCCTGAACGCATTCTTGCAGCTGATCATTGTACAATCCCCATCTGTGCTGAGAATGACTGCCACAATCTGAACGTTTCAACCATGCTTGATTTTTAGAAGGATATGTGATCTCAACTACAGTATCTGTCCAAGATACATATGCCTCAATTGTGTAAAGCGATACATCATCAATGATGCCCGATTTGTCAATGATATCATCCAAAATATTAGCCATCGAAAAATTTTTTTTTTCTATGTTGACTCGATCAGGAAAAAGATTGGCTACACCACAACCACAGCGACGCGTATCGCGTCGTGTGTATTTTTTATCGAATGGAATGCTGAGAGGCATCGACGATGATGAATTGTATAAGTGTTCTATATGCCTTTCAAAAATTAGCTTGTACGCGTATCATGAACTACTTCAATGTCCATCTTGTTTAAATTTATATCATAATAAGTGTACTACTTCTTACATGCGACGTGGCGGCATGTGTTGCCCTCAATGTAGACGGCCTTTTCCCATACGAGTCGATGAAGATGGAATGATAGACAGAGAAGACTTAGATCGAGATTGGGAATATAATTTGGATTCATTTCAAGAACTGGAAGACAGTTATGGTGAAAGTGACGAAGACAATAACAGTGAAGAGGACATTAACAGTGACGAGGACAGTAACAATAACGAGGACAGTAACAGTGACGAGGACAGTAACAGTGACGAGGACAGTAAAAGTGACGAGGACAGTAAGTAACAGTGATGAGGGCAGTATACAGTGACAGTAACAGTAGCGCAAACTACGAGTTCTCGAAAAGCTTTGCTGGTGCAAACACATAAGGAGTTGCATTCCTCACAGCTTTAGTCGCTTCTTCCACAGTGGGCGAAAATCCGATCACAATATTGATGTCGCCAGTCTGACCACATGCAGCAGTAAGGCTTTCATTGTTGATAGCGCGTCCAATGTGTATCTTGAGTTCATCGTCATACATCATCTGACCCATCCCAGATGAGTCACGATCAGCAGTCATCCAAAACGTAGTGGAATTAAGTTTGATGACATTATTCGTGCGCGCGATCTCGCACTCGAAGCTTGCGACCATGTTAAATTGAAGACGCTTAAAGCACAAAGGGAAAATGAAGTCGCGGTGGATGCAATGCAGCTCACGCAAGATAACATTAGCAGAAGCGGCGGTCATAATTTTTTAGGATTTTTGAAAAATAAAGCAAATATTTTTGAAGTCATGATTCGAGTTCATTTAAATCTACAGGAACAAGATGACTTACGGCTTCTTCTACAGTTTCGGAAACAAGCTTCATCTGTCAGCAATTATCTTGCACACAAGCCTCTACCTATACAATTACCTGATGGACAATATGCAGCAATATTTGCAACTCAACATTGGATTCCCAAACCAGGTTTTGAAATGTATGACACCAGATACATTGGCACACACAAATGTTTTATCGAACTTAATCTCTGCATAGTGCGCAAGCCTCGTCATCAATCTGAACAAGCTCAGGCAATAAAATGCATACAAAAAGCATTGAATTTTGGAGACTTACTTCCATCTTTGAAACAAGTATGCCGCAACATATCTATAAAAGTTCACATCTCACAAAAAAGGTGCAGGGTCGAGTAGGAAGTATCTTAAATCTCAAATAATGTTTCCCGTTATAAGATGCTTTTCTGCACGTATATATCCATAGACTTCAAATGATGTACAAAGTATTAATCTGCCATAAAAATCATATTGAATGCAGCAAGCATCTCATCAGATGAGCGACCGACCACGACTTCTTGCGGTTGTCTTGCATTCACCTGTATGGATGATTGTTGGTAAAAAGAAGTTCTGTTATATAGTAGACGTTTGTGTAGAAATTGAACCCCGACTTTCGGAAGAGGTAATGTGCCGTTTTCGATTCGTTCATCATATAAGTAAGGCGCCATAACATGATCAAGTATGTCGTCACTTGAATTTCGTAGATTGCGCACGCGTTTCATGAGATGCAACAAATTTTTCGCAAAGGAATCTGAGATCCAATCTCAAAAAAACTTGAAAAATGTTTTGGAATTTCATAGTTCCGATGTTTTCCATGACGGAGTGTCGGCAAATCAATCAGATGTGTAATCCTGGTGTCTGCTGTTTTCCTTATGTATGCTTTTCGAAACAGTGCATACACTCAGATGATTTGTACATTCTTCAGCAATTGATTCGTGAATCGTGAAAAGGTTGTCAGTCGTCTGCGCAGGTATTTTGTAGATATTATGAAGTGATGATTCATCATCATGTAAAAGCTTGTACCATATTATTTTCAAGTGCTCCAGTTGAACGAATAATTCCTCAATACTCGTTTCAGTCAAAGATGTCATTACACAATTTTTCCAAAATTTTTTGTTTAAGAATGACGGTGCCTTTGATTGAGATGAGTCTTTGTGCAGCACATGACAAGAATGTGATATTCGAAAAAGATATAATTGATTCAAAAGTTGTATATCGGGCTGTCGAAGGGGAAGAATATCATATCAATGTAAAGTTCATCCGTCCACCTGACGATGATCGTTTTTACATGCTGGAATTGCATGTGGATGGCAAGCAATTGAACTACAATTATTATTTAGATTCTACTTATGCACCATCTATGAGACCTGTAAATGCACGGTATGTTGGATTTGCCACGGATGAAGGTGCTTACTTGAATACATTCAAATTTTCAAGACTGATCATGCAACCTTCATCTGAAGCTTCATCTGAAGCTGGTAAAATCAGATTGGAAGTGTATGAATGTGGGAAAGCTGTCACAGATCAAAAGTTTCAGAACATGACAGAAGAACAAGTTCCAGCTGGTGCTGAAAAGGATGATGTGAAGTATTTTGAAAATCAGAAACTTGTCACAAGCTATGGAAGTAAAGTTGCCGCTAAACGATTGCCTCAAAAAACCTCATATCACAGAGGAGCACAAATAAGTATTGTAGAAATCACGTATGATGATCACGAATATGTATCGATGAGAAGTAAGGCTAAAAAAAGGGGTCGGAACACAGAAAATGCTCCATGCCAGGCTCGAACTGGCGACCTTGCGCTCATAAGACGCATGCTCTAACCGACTGAGCTAATGGAGCTATTTCTATACAAAATCACTCACAATGATTATTACTTTCTAAGAGCTCAGATTAATTCAAATATTCTTATCACTTGAAAGATCTTGTAATACTTCAATGTATGCAAGTTTATCTTCATAATTTACCATGTTAGCGTCAAATGCAGTATATTCGTTATCCCACCACTGTAACATGTTTCGAATAATTTCTTTTTTTTCTTTGAATTTAATGACGTCGCCCCAGACACAACGACTGATATACTCGTAATCATGTAAGAACATGTGTAGTTTGTCAGATTTCAAAGAAACAATCACAAATTTTGGTCGCTTTGTCGTATGTACTTTTGGTTTCAAAGTTTCTATAGGAATATCTTGAAGTAAAGTGATTTTTGGCGTATTTGTACGGGATTGTATTATATGAATGACATCTTGCAAAAGAAACATACGATTAATCTGAAGCGACGACAAGATAAGAAGATGCAACAACATTTGAAATTGAACAGCCCAAAAAAATTTAGGAAAAAAATTTTTCAAAAAGTTGTTTTCAAGGACGAAGGCTTGCTATGCAATTGCTTGATTGTTGCGACGACATACTACAATTGATAGCAGAACATCTTTTGTGCATTCGCGGCAATGGGCCTTATTCTGTACCGAAATTATCATTGTCTTGCAGCCGGTATCGTCATATATTGGTCAACTCAAATTCTTTATTAAAAAAAGCTAAAGAAGCAGCACGATTGACATGGATAGCAACTTACACCTGGCATGTACAAAAGTTTTCGAGCATCAACTCGTATAAACTTTGTTCAGAAGAATTCAGAGACGATCAGGACAATTTGTGGCGATTACTTTTATTTCCTCGTGGCAGCGATATCACGGGAGAATATTTATCACTGTATTTGCAATCTATGAATGGGATTACCATACAGATTTTCAATGGGAGTCGAATTGCTGAGATGAAATCAGCAGGAAGCGTAGATCGTAATGTCTTTTGCGTATTCACTTTGCACAATGTGAATCCTTCGAAAACAATAAATCGAAGAACAGGTTGCACTTTTGACAAAGATTGCAATGCATGGGGCATACCAAACTACATGAAATATAATAACGAATCACCTACATTGTTTGATATTACGGCCCCTCATTCTGGTTGGTTGATTGATGATGTACTGACAATTTCAGCGCAAGTAACGACACGACTGTCGTCTCAACCACATCATGATCTTCCACCACCACCACCTCCTCCTTCACCAATCGTGCAAAATTGTCCATAGCACACCGTTTGGACCTGCCCCAGTGTCGGTAAAATAGTTCGGGGGGTGTACCAGTGGACTGGCAATGTACGGTGCGTAAGCCCGATTTCAACTCGATTTTGAATGACCCAGTTGCTGGTGAATATTTATGGTAAAGATGTATGAGAATTTTTGGGTGTAACCTCTTAATTGATGTTAACTTTACATGTATACATGTATATAATATATATAAATTCTTAGCATCTTAACTAACTAGTCAAACAATTACCACCTTTCCAAGAATCAGTATCAGAGAGGTTTCGTGGTAAACAATGCAGTTGTGGGTAAATCTATCCGTATATGCCAAATTAAAAGTCTTGTAAGAACCATTCATTTCTTTGTTGTGATCAATGTTTTCGTTCGTCAATAACAAAGCCATCAATGCTGATTGACCTGCTGTTCCATATACTGCCGGATAGCAGTAATTTTTCGTCACATGACAAGACAATCCAAAGTAGAAGCCACCACCATAAGCTTGACCATTTTTGTTGGCATAAAACATGTTCATTCCAAGCGGATCTTTTTCAACACCATCGAAAGCTTCTGTTGAACCTGCATGCAAACCAATCCGCATGAATGTATACTTTCTTGACTTTGCTATATTCAAAAAGTTTTGTAGTGCCAATGGCTTCACAAAAACACAAGATCTGTGTGAGTTCCCTTGCGTGTACTTAAAATTCATACTCAGAGTGTTAAACAGTTCAGCAAGCTGAGCCAATTCTAGGCTGTATGAACTTGAATGATTCCCATCGAAATTAAAGCGCAGCAACATCGAATCAATCATTGTTGGACATAGTTTTATGAATGATTTCCCAAATAGTAAATCTTTCTTGTGATCTTCACTCAAACATGTCTTGTCAGACGCTTTCGTAATTGCGGCATATGTTTTTCTGATCAATCGCTGCGTAAGAAATTGTGGGTTCGTGTTCTTTTGAATGGCGTACACAAACTTATCATTCGTGTCTTGATGAAGACGAGTCTCGTAGTTGTTTGATCCGATAGTGTATGTGACGCAATCAGTTTTACTTTTCAATTTGTCAATTTCTGCTTCAATTGGAGCAGAAATATTCATCCAAGTTGCACCATCTGCGATTGTGTACTTTGAAGTTGAAGTTGAAGAAGAGGTGTTACTTCCATTCTTCATTACATGTTCAATTTGAGATTGCAAAGAATCATGACAGTGCTTGATTAATTCTTTGTATGCTCCAATACATGGAAGTAGAGCAGTACCTGTCTTAGATTTTTTGGCTCGTTCTCTGTCAATTTCATCTTGCATTCTTTGACGTTCTTGATCGAAAGTTTCGTTTTCACCTTTCATTCGTGTGAGTTCTGCAGTCAAAGTTGCTGCTTTCTCTGTTGCTTTTTTGATTTTACTGAACTCGCGTTTCTTGTAATTCTCATGAAGTCGTTCTGCATTCTGTTTTCCATTTAGTAAACTTTGTTCCCTATCATAGAATTCTGCAGCTTCTTGTCGTAGTTTTTGATTTTCACTTTCAGTAAGAGCATGTTTCTTTCTGTACTTTTCCACTTCTGATTTCATTAATTCTAATTCTTGAATAGCTGAGTATGTTTGCTGTGTCAAAGCAGACGATGCATTCTTTACTTCAAGTTTGACTTCAGTCATATCATTGCAAAAGTCTTTGTCTTCTGAATTCGAATTCAAATCAGAATTCTGATTTGTTGCATGCGCTTCTTTGTTGTAGCGTTTTGACAAAGGACTGTCGCTTTCCGAATCAATGTCTGTGAACGCAACATCCTTTGTTGATTGTTTAACATCAGACCTAGTATTCACAATAGATTTGACGCGAGTTGACAGCAAATCATCTTCAGAATCATTTGAAGTAGCTTTTGTAGCATCATCAGTATGCACACCAGGGTCAGTGTTGACGATAGAATCCATCGCCATTTGCATATCATCATCGTCATCTCCAAATAAATCCTCGTCTGATGGCTTGGCGGTCGTCGTCGACTGCATCTTTCCACATGAATTCTTGATTTTCAGTGCTTCCTCAGCTTCCTCATATCGTATCTTAGCATTCGGACCGACACCACACCAAAAACTGTAATCCTGTTTGTCGTCGTCGGAAGTGGGCACAGGCTGCGGCTTGAGCGCAGAGCCCGACACACCATCTGCAAGGTGTGCATCATCTGTAGCAACATTCTCAGATGCAACTGTATTTTCAGTAACTGTTGCTACATTCTCAGATGAATTGTTTGATTCACCACCCAATGACTTATTTCTTAAATCATACACAGAGCTTGGTTGTGACATCAATTGGTATATGTAGTTTGCATACATCATATCATCATCTTCTCTATCTTCGTCGTATGCATTTAGTAAAGCCCAGATCTTGTATCTTGGATAGAACCAAAGCATCTGCTTATAGAACGTCGATCTATACACTGTCAGTCTTTGATTTCCCCAAGATTCATTACGACTCATACTCCACTTTTTACAATGTCTTCCATCATCGATTTGCACGCTGTCAGAGCGTTCAATATTAGGATCATTCATAGACACAGACACAAATGTTTCTGCATCACATGCATTGATTTGCATCGGAAAAAAAATTTTTCGTTCAAACAATTTTTTTTTGCTTTCTTTTTTTTCACAATGCCGGTGACGACAAATGTCAATATCGTTTCTCAAGGTGGGGGTAAACAAATTGCTCACATGGGAAAGGGGGGTAAGCGAAAGCATATTCCCGCAAAAGGGGGTAAGAAAAGAATTGCTCCAATGTACAATTCTTTTGGAAAAAATGGAAAAGGACAAGCATCAACAATAGGGAAATCAATAGAACAATTTGCTGCACCAAAGAAGAAAAAGCATCGATTCAAACCAGGCACAGTTGCGTTACGCGAAATCAGAAAGTGTCAGAGAAGCACTGAACTCTACATCAAGAAAAGACCTTTCTTCAGAATTTTGAAATATCTTGCAGGAGACCTAGCATCTGGGACGGCATTTCCGAATGTACCACAGATCACGCCCAACGCCGCATTAGCATTGCAAGAAGGATTAGAATCATACCTAGTCAGGCTTCTTGAAGACACAAACCTCGAAGCTATTCATCGTAATAGACAAACAATCGCACCTAAAGATCTTCAACTTGCGCGTCGTATAAGAGGTGAGCGTATGTGAGGAAAATATAAGTATGTGATGAATCAAACATGCGCACAGTGTGTGTGTGTGGGTTCAGAAATGATTTAGTGCTTTCACTTTGTTTAATTTATAACAAAATACATACTTCTATTCTCCGTCGTACATGTCCTTTCGGTTTCATTGTACATACATCATACTATAGAAGTTAATTGCTATATCAGTGATACTTGTTTATCAGGGTTGGCAACGAGATAGTCGTCGAACCTCGGAACGTTTTTTAGGTTTTGGTTTTGTTGTTGTCGATTTCGCCTTAGCTTTTTCTGTTTCTTTCCAAGTGAGAAGCAACCTATCATATGTCTCCTTCTCAGAACGATTCGCAATGATTGAGAGCTGAAATTTCTCATCTGTCCACGATTTGTTATCTTTTTTGATACCATCTTGAATCATCTTGACTCCTAGTTTCAGGATCTTCTTCGCATCTCCTGTTTTCGTGATGATCTTCATGAGATCATTTCTGTTTTTATTGCGAACGTTTGGTGCAATGTCTGCATCGTACTTTGTGATCAAGGTTTTCAGTTGTTCATTGGTCAAGGGATCAAGGTTGTGACAATCACATTCGCATCCTTTGCTTGTATTCACTTGAGCACACTCTCCACATTTGCATTTGCATCCACCACACAGGAAAACCATTTTGCTTGATTGATTGATAAAATTTTTCGGACAAGATTCTTGGCGGGAATTCAAAAAATTTTTTTCCGATAATGTCGATTGAAGAAGTTTGGCATGAATATCAGCATTGGAGCACTGCACATGATGCAAGCACGCACAACATTGAGGATCTCAGAAATATCAAATCACTGGAACTGGAAGATTATGCGCACAACATAGAATTGGATGATTCAAACGATGATAGATTAGTTTGTGTCAGAAAACGTATCAGGGAACTCATTGATGAGAATAATGATATGATCCTTTTTTGCAAAAAGAAAATGAGAAAGCTTAGCAAACAGTTGAAACAGCATGATATATTTGTCGAGCATTATCATCTACATCAAGAAATTCAACGAGCAGATTTGAAGAAGAATGAATCATGGGTTCAAAAATGCAATTCGCATTTGAACAACACTCGTCCATGCACGGTCAAGAAAAATGGAGTGGTACACAAGATGGAGTTTGGCGCGTCAGGATATCGTGGCATACGAGATGAAGATGAACCTGATGAAATTGATGTTCTTGAAGAAGATGATAGCTTACATGAAGAAAATATTGAAGCATGTACTAAGATAAATTACTACAATGACAAAGACGATGCAAATGATTGCGATGAAGCTTACAAATCGGATGATATTGCAATTACTATCGGGAAAAGTGTCGTCAAACCTTCTTTTGCATGCATACTTAAACCTCATCAAAGAGAAGGTGTTATATTTGCTTTGAAAGAGCTTTGCAACGACGAACGAGGTATCATTTTAGCTCATGCAATGGGTTTGGGTAAGACTTTGACTACTATTGCCATTCTGCAAGCTTTGTCTAAGTGTTTTAAAGTTCCGAAATTCTTGATATTGTGTCCAAAGAGCACTTTGATTCCTACATGGTACGAGGAATTAAATAGATGGAATACTCATTTGACTTTCAAGTATTACGCGCCAATATCAGATGACAAGCTAGATATGATACAAGTATGGGCTGAGCAAGGCGGTGTGCTTCTGATGTCACATAATCGTTTTAGGATGCATCAATTGACTCACACATTTCGATTCAATCCAGATGTCGTGGTAGTGGACGAAGCACACAATCTTAAAAATGAGAGGAATCAATTCTATCAAGCAATGAAAAGTTTGAAAACGACTCGTAAACTATTGTTGACAGGTACCCCAGTACAAAACAACCTCATGGAATACTTCACGATGTTGCAACTTGTGAGACCAGGTTTGATTGACGAAGATGATTTCAAAACAAATTATCAACAAGCAATCGACAAAGGATCAATGGCAGATGCAGATGATGATGCAATTTTGGAAGCAAAGACAAAGATCAAGGTTTTTGCACGTTTGACGGACGGAGTGGTCCATAGACGGTCGGTGGCGGTTCTCGCGCATGCTCTCCCTCCAATGACTGATTACAAATGTGTTTATACTATTCCTGAACTTCCTGATACACGAGGTATGAAAGTATTTGAAAGCACTTATGCTATAGCAGAAGCTTCTCTGACAGTGAAGATTCATCTCATGCAGAAATTGGTCAAACAAATACGGAAGACGGGAGATTCAACTCTGATATTTTCAAAAAGTAAACATACTGTTCACGAAGTATCAAAAGCGCTCAAATGCATTCATATGACAGGAGAGCATACCGCACAAGAAAGAGAGAACTTAGTGCAATCTTTCATGAATGGACATAGCAAAGAGTTTGTCATGACAACTCAAGTGGGAGGGTTTGGTTTGAACTTGTTTAAAGCCAATCGCATAATAATCCTGGATCCTATGTGGAATCCAACATACGATCGACAAGCATGCTTTCGTGCATATCGATACGGACAAGTCAAAGAAGTTTTCATTTACCGCTTTATCGTGAAAGATACAATTGAAGAACGAATTTACCGATGTGCGATTCACAAAAGTCTTGCAGCTTGTCGTATAATTGACGATCAAGATGTTGAAAGAATTTTTACTGAAGATCAATTGTTTGCACGCGACGATTTTGACGAAAACATTCTTAAGCATGAAGATGTACAAGATAACGTTCTCCATAAAGTATTCAATGAGTTCACTGAAATTGGACAACATGATATACTATTTGCTGAAGCTTCACATGAAAAGCTATCTGATGAAGATTTGGCATATGCGGACAACACATACAATGAGATAATATATTGCAAAGATCATCGGATTCTTACACATCCCATCTCACAAGTCCAACACACTATATCTATGACTGATCTATACTTTCCTCCCAATGAAGACAACGATGCACTATGCTTGGTACCTCCTAGTGTTCCAGTTTGGAAGAAGAATGCATCATCCTATACATTGAAATCGTTTAAACCGAGTTGTGGGAGAATTCTATATTACATTTTGGAACAAGAATTTCTCAAAGATCAAAATTCGATAACAACAAACATACCTTATGTCAATTCATTGCGGCCGATGATTTGCAAAAATCAAGATGTTTCTCGTGTACGACTCAAAATAGTGGCAGATGACACGGAAAGTGAATGGTCAGATTGGTCTGCATATATGTATTGAGCTGAGTAAGTGTTGCAGTGACAAATATGTATGTAACGAGTGTAGCACATGTAGTATGTATAGTAGATTCACTTCTACTGTGAGACATCATGAAATTCGACACATCTATGCTTACGACGTCACTATACCGGTCACTTTATCACAAGCTAAACAGCACGCGACCTCTTGCGTATTCATGGGCGCCAGCTCGTCAGCGCTATTGTTCGATGGTTTGGCGGTTGCAGAAGGCCTTGGAATGCGCACCCAACCAGGTACGCATGCGCTCGACCTGGACAATCTTGTGGCACTGCAGCAAATGCAGTTCTTGATCTTGCTGGCCAGGATCAACATCCGACATTCCTAGGTGTCTATACTTTGCTCTCTTTACTGCATGCGACCCGGGCTCGTTTGTGACCCGGGCCCAAAATCGTATCAAAGTAAAGCGCTCAAACCACTTTCTCCACAACCGAAACAAAAAAGCGCGATTGAATTTGACGATTTTTTTGTTAAGAAACCAAACCAACGATACAATGGTGTCTCCAAAACGGCCCGTCAAATGCACAGTAGATTGTGATTGTAATCCAAAATCCCTCAAAGATTGCTGACCGTACAACTGGCGTCCAGCGTATATAAGGCGAAAAAAACCAGGATGGCCAAATTTTCCATGTGCATACCTCCACAGCAGGAAAATAAAGTATTCTGCGGTCCAATCGAAGTTAGCACGTACGGTATGAGTGCAACCCGAAAATCCTTTGATGAAAACTTGATGGTGAACTGCACCAACGGGGAGTGTCAATACAGGTTGGCGCAAAAAGACATCTACACTGGCCGACAAGAACGTTTGAAGGTCAGTAAGCGTAAAATTGGGATAGATTGTGGCTGTGTCGTCATAATGAATGTTGATAAATTCAGCTGATGGACTCAAAGCCGTAAACGGGGTGTCTGAGAATAAGCCTGGCACAATTCCAAGACACGAGAAAGGCATGACACCAGATCGCTTTTTTAAAAAATTTTGGGAATCCTGCTACAGGGCGAAAAATTTTTGGGAAATCCTGCTACAGACAAAAAATCTGGTGCACGCAACATTATGACGCAGCTTCTTTCGCCCGTCATGTTAGACAACATGCGGAATCAGGTAAACGAATGTGTTGCAAATGCAGACAATGAAGACAAGTTGACTGAACTTCGACAGAGTAGTGTGCAACAACTGCAAGAAGCAACTTTGAACGTGATTCCACCAGACTTGAAAAAATATTGGTCTGCGTACGTTGCAACTGTTCATCAAGTCGGCGTTGCTCAAGCTCGTAAACCATTACCCAAACATCCTTTCTGGTTCAAGAAAGAGAAGGTCGGCGATGTCGTTGACGACGATGAAGACGTGAATGTTGTGGAGACCGCCACCTTCGCAGCTCAGACCACCTCAGAGGCAGCGGTGGAAGCGACGACGGTGGCGGCGGAGCAGCCAGCGGCAGTTGCGTCAGAGGGTGCGACAGAGGCAGCCGCGGTGACGGGAGGCGCTCAGTCGGACATGGACATGGACGTGGATATGCACGTGGGGGGTGAGTTCGACTATGACGAGGACGAGGGCTGTGCGTCTGAATATCAGGTGGCCTATGGCGCCGAGGACCTGCTATCGAGCGCCGAGGGGAAAGGCGCAGCAGCATCTCGTGACGACGATCCGCCGCCCGACATTGAATCAAACAAATTTGACGTGAACATGCATGTGCAAGTCAAGACATACGGAGGAAAATTTGAGTATGGCATCATACGAGAAGCGCACGGCAATGGTACATTCAATGTTGACTACATAGATGACAACAAAGTCGATTGCGCTTTTGGAGTTGAAATCTCTTCATTGAAGCATACTACATTCCCTGACAATGTCATCTTTCCAAAGCAGGTGATGGAGGCGGAGATGGAGGAGGAGGTGAGGGAGGAGGACTTGGTGGAGGAGGTGAAGGTGGAGGACTGGGAGGAGGAAACAACTGACAATAAACGCAAAACGATCGCGTCTACTCATAGTCACGATGAGGCAGATGACTTTGACCAGTTGAAAACGACTGATTCACAAAATGCCACAAAGCCAGCTGAAACAATTGACAACAATTCGACGCCCATGCTCGAAACAAAAAGTCGCAAAACTATGATAACAGATCATCCATGGTACAGCGTTGACAGCTTCAAACATGTGAAATCAAAGATGAGAAAGATCACGAAAAACAAAATCAAAAAAGGTGAACATGTGATCGTGCATGTTCACAGCAAGAATATCATCAAGGTTGGATGGGCAATCGATGGACCATTCGGAAAAGAGAAGAAGAACAAAGACAAACAGTTTGAGATGTGCTATTATTCAGTGATGGACGAACCGCAAGACTATCATGCATGGTTTCTTCCAGACAAAGATGGAGAGCGTGGTTCAATGTTAGATGATTTGAATCCAAATGATGTTGACTGCTACTGGTGTCCTGCAGCAATTTTGAAGCAAGCCAAAGCAGAAGACGAGAAGGTGGCTGCACTATATGCATTGTGAATAGCTGCTACAACTTGAAGTTGAAAGCTTTCATGTGTGATTCGTGTGTGATCTTATCCGTATTGTGTGAAGGAATCGGCATTGTGTGCGCGCGTGCGTGCGTGTCCACTTACACCAAACCACTGAAAAGAATCATGAAAAGTTATTACCAGCTGCTTGAAAGAGACTGGAGAGTGAAACGTTCTGATGGGTATACTCGAAATGTCGGGTAAGCGCGACGAAATTCCATCGGGTAGATGCCATAGCCGTCATTGAAGTAGACATCCTCCCACCAACGCATGCCGAATCGCAAGCGCTTGACGGCAAACTTGGGCACATCGTCTACATTGATAAAGAAGAAGAAGTCGTGGCGTCCGCCCGTGCCCTCAATCTCATCGCCGAAAGCGTCTGTATTGGGCAGGGTTTTGATGCAGCCCACGGGTGTCGGCTCAATGTCAAAGGTCTCCTTGAAAAAAGCCTTTAGACCTTCAGGATCTGCAAAATCGCTTCCCGGCCACAGGGCGAGCACGGCGTCGTCGACGGTCATCTTCAACCACGGCATCATCGGCTTCGTCATTGCTGTCTCGCTCGTTGCTGTCTCGCTCGATTCCGTCGTTGCTGTCTCAGCCATGTAACTGAAAAAAACAAACTACCACTCGAAAAAAAATTTTTTGGGATTCCATTTATTTTTCATCGCAATGCACCAGAAACAGATCAAAAGGCATGCTCATTGTGCATGGACTGAGACTGCACCTACTACTAGCGTCAGCGTCACAATCAAGAAAAACAAAAACAAATCTCGCAATTATGTTGACTTTATTGGATTTGATACACGTAACAAGTACAGTATAGACTATTTGCGTGTTTCACCAAAAGAATTCACACGCTGCATCAAATATATGGATAACAAAGATGACATTGTCATACGCAAAAGTAAAATCAAGATGAGTTTCGACTTTGAATTTGACAATGGTCCTTTTGTTGAAACATTACGTAGTGAAACTGGTTCTTTCAGTCGAGTCGCTCTTGCTCACAAAATATATGAAAAGTATTCCGAACTATTCAATGATAAAACAAGACGACGATGGGTTAAAGATATCAAAACCATCGCAGTTAAACAAGTGTATAGGAACAACGATGGAAAGTACGAATTGGATGTAGATATAAATTAATATTAAGGTACAATCAAGCTTGTATGGTGTCATGTTCTCTAGCGAATGCAGAGCGTAGTTTGAGCCCTTGAATGGCTTGGACGGCTTCATACCACGTTTTAAAAGCAAGGCTCAATCAAGTTTTAAAAGTTTCTGTTAAAACCAAAAATTTTTTTTTCCTTTTTTCGATGGATCCACTGCATGATTCTTTAATGCGAATGACAAACGACGATGCTTATGAACAACTACTTGTTCGTTTGAAAGATCCTGAAACAATGAAGACGCCTGCCGACATTGTTGTACTACAAAGATTACATGATGACTATAAAATTTTGAAAATTGCTGTTCAAACACATATTGATGAATTTGATGTCACAACGGATGCCGCATTGGATGCATTATTGGATGATGATCCTAGCACTGATGCAATTTTCACATCTCACTCACATCTTTCGCCATTGCATATAAATGTGATACAAAATGGAATCAAGTACAAATCTGTTATGCATGCGTTTCAAGCTCATAAGGTTCTTTATGACAAGAAATCCACTGGAAATGACTGTGAAGCAGAACAAAAAAGAAAAATGCAACCATTCGCAAACGCAGACTTGACAACTGTGAACCTTTGGGGTGGTTCCAAGGGCAATATTGATTTAGATGTACGTAAATGGGATGCAAACAAAATTGCTATCATGAAAAAGCTACTCCTTGCAGCTTGTGAACAGCATCAACATATTCGCGACACTTTGAAACAAATTGTTGGAGTCGTACGCGAAGATACACTACCAGACAATTTCTGGGGATGGGATTTTGGTGCAGGACAAAATATGATTGGAATCATATGGGAAGAAGTGAAACAGCACTTGTTGCATGAATCTTCAGGTGAATCCAAAGATGATGTAGATTCAAAACGCAAGCGCCTGGAATAATCATTGTTTTTCACACGTTTCACTTACCTGAACAATCAACGGAAGAATCCGATTCCGAACCTAAATCTATATGTAATGGATTTCCTTTTGTCGGATGTCCCCATTGAACATATCGTGCACCTGGTTGTTTGTGATCGAAATAGACGAAGTACAGACGATGAGTTCTTTTCGAAAACTTTGAAGACCACTTCTCAGGTAAATCGCAATCAGGACATCGCTTTTCTTTGCCATAATAGTGTGTATGCTCTTTCAGCACAAAGTCATCGCAAGAATCACATTTAGTTATTTTGTCTTTGTATTTAAAGAGCATGTGTGCAAGAACATGTTTTTCTTCTGTCTTTGTCATTTTTCAGTCAAAAAATTTTTCATTCACATGCTGCCTCTGAATTTGCAGTGGCGATCAATGACTGCAGAGCTCACACAACTCAAACATCAAAACGAAAGTTTTAATCAGCGCTGCATTCTTATGGCTGAAGAAATTCAACGATTGCACTCGATCCTCAAAAGGACTTGTTCAGACTTGCAAAACGAGAAAAAAAAAAATGAGGCATTGAATACTGAATTACGCGAGCAACAGGATGTCAACAAAGCTTTAGCTGAAGTATTGAAACAGGAGCAAAGCCTTTTTCATCATGAGCAACGACGATTATCGCTGAAATTACAGGAATATGTCAACATGAATTTTCTACCTACTCCACCTTCATCTCCCAATAAATTTGAAGAAGCGGAGCTCAATGATGACACCGCACAAGTTGCCGTCGACCAGACCGCCAAACCTCAGCAGCTGCTTGAGATGCCACTCGCCTACTTGAGCGGCCAAGAAATGCTTGCGGCCTTTGCGCATCACCCGCCGCAGACCGGAAGCACGGAGGATGATCTGGACTCAGAGGCGTCGTTCTTTACTCAGCGATGGGTGCCAACTGATCTGATGTTCTAATGAATGAAAAGTAAGGTCGTTTACCTATCTTAATGTATTAAGGCTTTATAAAGACTATCTTATCAGTGTAAAGATGCGTGAAAACAAGTGATCATCACCATGTTTCCCAAAACAAGTTTGCCAAAATGAAAAATTTTTGGGAAATCCTGCTGCAGGCGAAAAATTTTTGGGAATCCTGCTGCAGGCGAAAAATTTTTGGACATGTCGGAGGCTCCGATATCGCTCTTCCCGTTGCCCGAAGGCATGCAGTGGAATCAAGATGACCCTGACAGCGATGAAGAGTTAGCGGCTCTAGTGGACAGTGCCGAACGACAAGGCGATCAAACTTTTCTTGACATAATGGGGGGGAACGTCATGTTGGGGGATCACGTTCAGCAGCAGAACGTTGGTTTGACTGATTTGTTGAGCTTGAAGCGCTCTGATGGATCACCGTGCTTCAATCTTTGTGGGGGGGGCATTTCAACAGATTCTGCACCAGTCCGACCTTACATCAACAAACGGATCGACAAGAAGTACCTCCAAAATTGCCCAGTTTGTAAAGTTGGACGTCTTCAAGCAAATGGGGCAGCAGGAAAAGTGGCTTATACAGACGGAAATGGTACAGGAAGCAGAAACGCCTTTGACTGCGAGAACTCAGCATGTGGCGCACAAATCGCCATGAACAATCCAACAGAATTCAAACGTCTCACAGATATGGGATACTCCTTTGAAGATGCTGCGGATATCCGACGTATCAATAGGAAGCGAAAGAATGCGTCTCAAGACGGTGGCGTGCGCACAAAATACAGATGTCATCACCCGGGATGTGGCCAGTTCAAAGTCGATTGCGTTCATGGTAAAGCACGCAAGGAAGATCCGATTCAGCAAGCAGACTCCTCAAATGATACTGAAGAATTGAATTTGCAACCTCTTGTGCCTGCGCACAATGACAAGACAACGCCAAGAAATCGTCGTGCAAAGCGTTTGGCAGAAACAACGCGAAAAAGAACTCGCGGGGGGTCATCTACAGAAGCTGACACTGACTCAGAACATGAATCATATTATTCAGAGCAAGAAGAGCAAGAAGAGCAAGAGCAAGAAGAGCAAGAAGAGCAAGAAGAGCAAGAAGATGAGATGAAGCAGCAAAAGGATGTTCATTCACCGGTAGTTGAGTCTGAGAAGCAGAAAGAAGAGAATAAAGAGGACACTACGGCGCAATATCTCAGCAATACAGAACCTGAAGAAGATGAAGATGAAGATGAGAATCAAGGCATTGACAATTTTACCAAAAGTGTCGACGACATTATCAAAGCACAAACCTACGAAAAAGGAAAATGGATGCAGTTCACAGTCACAGTCAAGAAGATCATCAAGCAAAAGCATCCGAATCTCGATGACAATATGAGAGGAATCATCACGACTTCTCTTACACGAGCAAAGACAGAATACGGCGTTGAATTTGTTCCAAACAAGCCATCACAATTTAAAGCAGTCACCGCTACAGATTATCTTGAGTCCGACACTCCCGGTGGAGTTTTCCAATTATGCAAAGGCACAAAACTTGTTGCAGATGTTAAGGCAATCACCTGGGTTTTCAATTCGCAATCGCAGCGCCAATTTGAGCGTCATGATGGACACTTGCTCAATACACCATTGGGTGGCAGAAGCATTTTTTCAACATTGGCCGCTGCACGCTCTGCTTGCATTGAACGCGATAAGAAAAAACGAGGAGTACCATTTGGCATTACTTTCATGCCATTCAAGCGCGTGATGACAAAGCCAGCGGATGCGACCTCTCACAAAAAAGAAGAAGAAGCGGTCGACAACGATGTTGACGAGGCCGATCAAGTAGCAGATGTCGACGAGGCCGATCAAGTAGCAGATGTCGACGAGGCCGATCAAGTAGCAGATGTCGACAAGGCCGATCAAGTAGCAAATGTTGACGAGGCCGATCAAGTAGCAAATGTCGACGAGGCTGACGCAGTTGCAGAAGTGCTTACTTGCAACAGAACCCCAGGCTGTTCTAAACCTGCAAAACATGTGGGTCGTTGTTTGAAGGCAGCGGAGACAACTCGCAAAGAAGGCAAGGCGATCGAGTCAACACCTATTGACGATACCGAGACAGACGCTGCGCTAGAGGATGTACAAACACCCCTTCAACTACAAACAAAGTCAGCCGAAACAACTGACAATAATTTGACGCGCAAAACAAGAAGTTGCAGCAATAGTATCAAAGCAGATCCATGGTTTCGCGTTGAAAGCTTCAAGAAGATCAAGTCAACGTTGACGAAGCTCACACGAGACAAAATCAAAAAAAATGAATATATGATCGTGCATGTTCACGAGAAAACGATCATCAAGGTTGGATGGGTAATCGATGGACCATTCGGAAAGCAGAAGAAAAACCAAAAAAAACAGTTTGAGATGTGCTACTACTCAGTAATGGACGAAGCGCAAGACTATCATAAATGGTTTCTTCCTGACGAAAAAGGAGAGCGTGGTTCAATGTTAGATGATTTGAATCCAAATGATGTTGACTGCTACTCGTGTCCTGCAGCAATTTTGGAGGAAGCGAAAGCAGAAGACAAAAAGGTGGCTGCACTATATGATGATTGTTGCAACAATCGTTGCAACGCTTGTGAAGATATGAGCGCGACTCACTCATGCTCACAGTGCAATGTTAAATATTGTCAAGGTTGCGCAGACGCAAACGGCTACAAATTCGAAAACGAATTATGCCATGAATGCTGCTGAATCTCAGCTTATGTCGTGCAAAAGCAGAACAATTACTAACAGTGTGATTTCCGGCATCGCATATGTATGTTGAAGAACATGATATTAATCATATCTTAATTAACGACTGCGCTTTTGCGCTGGCTGTCTTAGTTTTGAATGTAAACCGCGAACAGTTCAGACCAGGTTCTTCATAGTCCAGTACTGCCCCATTTTTCTGACGCGCTGCATATGGATAGGACCATTCAAAATTTCAATTCAAATCCAGGGGGAAACGAAAGAGTTCAGATCTTGTATTTCTGGGCATTTTTTAAAAACTCACAACCGCAAGTAATTTTTCCAAAAAAAATTTATCGGTGTTCACAACATGTGGAATATGAATGTCTCATCGTCCGAATGCAATGTATTTGAAGGTCTTGACTCATGTCAAGATTTTGCAAAGTCTATTTTAGATGAGCTTGAATCAAATGAAACATTGTTTGATGAAATCGGAAATTCAGATCTTGACGTTTGCAACCTTGCCAAAAGTAAGTCAAGTTGTCGTCAATATGACAAACCTGAAACAAAGTTAAGCTGTATTCGTGAAAATGGTTGTGACAAGAATTTAGTGAAGATTGTGGGTGGCGGAACTAAGATCATTGATGGATTTGGCAGCAAATATAAATTTCAATGTCAATGTGGTTTGAAATGGCAAGAAAACAATTGGAAAGAACGACAGCGATTACAAGATTTAGGTGTATCAGATGTACGATGCATTACACTTTGCAAACCTAATGTGTTTCAAAAGAAAAGAATCATAAAGTGCTCTAAATGTGGACAAATCAAGAAAAATCACACATGCACCGTCACCGTTCGGAAGTAGTCTTCCGCGCTTAATGTATGATGACGATAATCGATATTATTAACACTGTACACTGTGAGAAAGTAGCACAAAACTCAATCTCGTCGTTGTTATCCGGACCTTCCGCAGCATCGCGCTTGAGGTAAGCGCCCGTATATGATTAAGATACCTCACATTTTGCTGTGGTTTGTGATCCAAACTTGTGAGAAAATTCAAGATCATTACCACACTTTCCAAATCTACTGTACTCTTTTTTTCCGACCCGTTTTGAGTGCTGCCTGACGAGCATCCTTATGATCAATTCATCTTGATTGATACCAAACATCTACATTGAAATGACACACATGAAACGCACAGGATTTACGCATCACCGCGTTTCTTGTAATGGATGCTTTCCTTACAATTTCTTTTCCCTAGCTTGCACATGCTTTGAATACCTTCGAATGTCTGTATT